>Ga0082207_1000866_pt1 | contig 15930 bp, 14 predicted proteins | sample LakMenEpi10Aug09_FD_71540 | JGI IMG/M metagenome (GOLD analysis project Ga0082207, IMG submission 71540)
GGTGTTGGGGGGGTTGATTCGGCGGGGGGACTTGAGGCGGCCAGTTTTGCGGAGGGTGGTTTGGCGGAGGGTAGTTTTGCTGGGGCCAGTTTTGCTGGGGGGGTGGAGGGGGCCAGTTGGGTTGTTGCTGAGCTGACCAAGTAAAGCTCTGCTTGTCCATTTCATCGGCGATATTCTGAGTCGCATCGCCAATTTTGTCTTTATGGAATTGAAGTTGGGGAATCCCGTTTTTCCAGTCGATCGACATGGCGCCGGTTGCCAAAAGACCTGCCCCAAGGGTCATGATGATGCGCGAGCCCAGGGGGCTCGAAGCGATGGCGCGGATCGGAGCCGGCGCGAACATCAACAGTGTCTCGATGATCCGCTGCGAATTGGACTTGTCTAAGGCTTTCGTCACTCTCTTGGGTTTTGCCATAATGCCTTGAGCTTGTAGGGCAATTCGATAGCGCGGGACAAGATCAATTCCGGCGCGTACCGCAGAGCCGAGGGCACCCACCCGACGCAAACCTGTCGAATGTCTCGACGCGGGTAATTCGAGGTGGGTAATCGGAGAGATTAGAAACCCCCTATCTTGGGGATTTGTTCGGGATATTCCCAAGCCATTTTCAAAATCTCCGGCAATCTATGTTTTCCTTCGGGCGAAACTTCGTATAGAGTTGGAGTGTTGAATTCCAAGAGCAGGCAACGATGCCCCCTAGGAGATTTCGATCTGCAGTCATTCCCTATCCGGTTTTTTGTCGGGTTTTTAGACGGGTTTTTTGACTAGGAGAAGATCGATGTCTGCTGACTGGTATTTCATGAAGAAGGGTTTTTTTGGTGGATCGAAGACCGTCGGACCGATCGCCGAATCTGTGTTTGTCAAAAAAATACAGAAGGGTGAGATCGTTCCAGAGACGATGGTTTCGAGCACCACCAAGACCCATGGGCATTGGTTGCACCTGAAGGACATTCGGGGGTCAGACCAACTGCTCAAGAAAAAGTCCCAATCGGGCCCTAGCTAGCGAGTTGGTGATCCAACGGCTTGGGGTCCAGGATTGGCCGAATCAAGAGGCGTGGGCTCAACCACGCTTTTTTTCTGCGCCCATCGCAAAACATGCCAAGCCATCCCAAGCCAAGATGTTAAAGCTTGCCGGTTAGGTTGCCCACGACGGCACCATGTTGAAACGTCGCTCGAATTCCCCCAAGCACTTTGCAGGGGTCGTACCGATTTTGCCGAATAGTACCGATAGTCGGCTACCCTGATGGTTCCGTCTTTGGACGTGCGCACTCGGGGCACCCCTAAGCCGACTTTTTCTTACACATAACACAGAGTTCGCTTCAGTGGAATCGGTGGTGATGGTCATGGCAAGAGATTCTCTACTCAATCGATGCGTTCCAACAATGCTAGCTTCGGTAGTTGTTGCTCATGCGTCGTTGGCATTGCTCTTGGTCGGCTCGGGCACGGGCTTTGCCCAGGTCACTTTGGCCCAGGTCACTTTGATCGAGCAGACACCCGTGGATTTGCCGTCCGAGAATCGTCCTGGCGACCAACCACCCTTGGATTCGATTCCTCCAAAGCTAGATAGCCCAAAGCTTGATGACCCCGCGCTTGATGAACCAGCGAAAATTGAGGAATCTCCCTCGATCCCCAGGAGCAAAGAGCCTCTTCGCGTAAGGGCCCTCTCGATTCCGAACACGTCGATCTCTGGGATCGGTACTGGAACGACTCCCGAGGACGCAACAGCGGGCCGTTTGCCTACCCCCATGCCGCTTCCCTATGGCCCGGATCGCGAGGCTGGATGGTCGGTCAAAACCAAGCATTGGGTCGCTCCGGTGTATTGCCACCAACCGACGTATTACGAGGACGTGATGCTCGAACATCATGGACACGAGCGCTGCGTCGCGTTGCAACCGGTTCTATCAGGGGCTAGGTTCTACACAGGGATTTTCTTTACTCCATACCTCGCGACGCTTCGTCCTCCCTTGCAGGATATTCCAAGCACGGGCCATTACCGACCCGGATCCTGCGCACCTGCTCTTCGCCAGCGTGCACCTTACGATCCCACGGCGATGAAGGTGCAGGCTGCGGCCACGGCCGCTGGGGTGGTCGCTCTGCAACCCTAGACGCCGTGTCTCGGCTAAGCTTGATCATGTTTAACAGTCAGCCGTAGGCGTACTGGCCATCCGTAAGCTTCGAACGCGCCAAAAATCTTAGAGATACTCCGCGCAAAATCGTTGACTCCGTCTCGAAATCCCCACAATAAGTTCTCCCGGCGGTTTGTTCGCACGGCGCACTCGAGATCTTGGGGGCCAAAACATGGATGGGATTGGGGCACTTCTGCATCGCTACCGGACGGCTCGGCGTTTCGTTCGCAAAAACGCCCGGGGACTGTTCGCTAAACTCCAGGGCTACTGGTGGAATTTTCGCAAGTCCCTTCGCTATTTCCCGCCTAAGCCCCAGGAAACCACCGGAGCCTATGGCGAGCGATTGGCGATCGAGTACCTGCGACGATCCGGCTACATGATTTTGGAGCGATCGTATGCTTGCTCGATGGGTGAGATCGACATCGTCGCGGCCTGGAAAACCTCCATGGTGGTTTTTGTCGAGGTCAAGACTTGGAGTTGCCAGCGAGAGAATCAAGGTGGCCCTAGCGACGCGGTCGACGCGATCAAGCAGCGGAAGATATGTCGGTCGGCATTGCACTATGCCAAACGCCATGGCTTGCTCGAGGCGCAAGGTCGCATGGACGTCATTGAGGTCGTTTTAGGATCCGAACCGTGCCGACCAATTTTTCGGCATATCGAGGCGGCCTTCGAGAGCCCCGAGGCATTTCAGATGCACGCTTAGAGTTTGTTTTTCCAAAGAGCGATTTGCTCGGCAACAAACTTTGGACCACTCGAACCCAACGAGCGATAGGACTCGACGGCACCTTGGACCCCTAAGCTCTTGCGAAGCGACTTACCGTCAAAGTTCGGGTCGACTTTGAGGAAGTCCTGATCGCTCAGTTCGGCCAGGGTGATGTTTTGTTCTTTGGCCAAGGCGACCAGTGCGCCGACCTTGTGGTGCGCAGTCCGCTGTGGGATTCCCTGGAGCATGATCGCTTCCATCAGCGCCGTCGCATCGAGGTAGCCTTGATCGAGCCTTTTGGCGATCGCCTCGGTCTGGAGCTGTGAGCCTTGGACGATCGGGACAGCCAGTTCCAGGCATGCGATCACGGTATCGAAGGCGTCGAACAGGGGAGGTTTGTCTTCTTGGAGATCGCGGTTGTAGGCTAGGGGTAGACCTTTGAGCAGGACCAGGAGGGTTTGGAGATTGCCGATGACTCGAGCCGACTTGCCACGTGTCAGTTCGAGCGTATCGGGGTTGACTTTCTGGGGCATGATCGAGCTTCCGGTGCAGAAGGCTTGCGGAAGTTTCAGGAATCCGAATTCGGTGGTCGACCATAGGATCCATTCCTCGGCCCAACCGCTCAGGTGCGTTGCGATCATGCTCAGAACGAACACCGATTCGACGGCGAAATCCCGATCGCTGCTGATATCGATGCTGTTGGCCGCAAGCGATTCAAAGCCGAGCAACTGGGCCGTCATCTGTCGATCGATAGGCATACTTGTACCAGCGACTGCCGCGCCCCCGAGTGGGCAGCTATTGACCCTGCGTCGGCAGTCGGCAAGACGAGATCGATCGCGTTGGAGTTTCTCCATGTAAGCCAGCCAGTAGTGGGCTGCGAGCACCGGTTGTGCCCTTTGCATGTGGGTGTAGGCCGGCAGGATGACTCCATGGTCCAGATCGCATCGAGAGAGAAATGCTCGCTGGAGTTGCTCTAAGAGTTCGTCGACATGATCGAGTTGGTCACGGACCCAGAGCCGCAGGTCGGTTGCGATTTGATCGTTCCGTGATCGCGCCGTGTGAAGCTTGCGTCCGACGTCTCCGAGCGCATCGATCAAGGCTTGCTCGATGTGCATGTGGATGTCTTCGAGTTCGATGCGAAACGGGAGCTCCTGGCGATCGATTCGCTCTTGGATACTCAGGAGCTCCCGTTCGATTTGGGCGAACTCTAGTTCGGTCAAGATCCCTTGTTTGGCCAACATCCGGGCATGCGCGATCGATCCGCGAATGTCGTGTTTGTAGAGTCGGTGGTCGAAGGAAATACTTTCGCTGAACCTCGCGAGCGATTGATCCATATCACCGGAGAAAACACCGCTACGGGATGGGGAGCTCAAGGTCTTGACCTTTGGAACATCGGGGAATGGATCGTTGGCAGCATGCTCGGGGCCAAGATTTTAGCAGAGCCACAGTTCATTCGATAGCAAGGATTGTCGGAGGGCCGATCGCACCGGCCCCATCGACCGCAGCCAAGGCGATGGCTCGGACTTTCTTGCCGGATCCTTGGGTGCCGGATCCTTGGGTGCCGGGCGCTTCGTCGGATTCGATCGGTGCACGGTCGATTTGCGATCCGTGGATCGAGACTTCCCAACGGTCTTCGATCAAGCGGTAGAGGCACCAGCGGCGAACCGACTGGGGGTTCGAAGAGCTCCAAGTGACCTGTGGACTTCCTCCGGAGCTATTCTGGTCGGATGACTTAAGGTCGGATGGCTTGAGGATCGCGACGACAGGAGCGGTGGTTTTCTCGACGTTGAGCCAAGGGGTCTGGGGGCTCAGGGCTGGGGATAGATAAGTATTGGTCTTGAGTCGATCGGTGAGTCCTTCGCGATTCTCCATGATGGCTTTCATGCTGAAATGGATGGTACCCGAGCTGCCTTGCATGGTTCGGGCCAAGAAGACTTGGTCTTCGATCTGCTCGACGGAAAAGGGCCGATTTTTGTCGCCGACACGGCTGGTGAAGATTCCCGGTGCGATGGTTCGGTGTTGGGTGTTTTCGGAGACCCACCACTGGAGCAGCGCCGGAAAGCTTTGTTGTTTGGCGTGGATAGGCCAGTACAACTGGGGCGAGTAGTAGTCGCACCAGCCCTCGTTGAGCCAGAGTTTGGCATCGGCATAGAGTTTTTCATATTGATTGAAGCCTTGGACGCTCGCGGGAAAGCCAGGCTTCCAGATCCCAAAGGGACTGATTCCGAATTTCACGTGCGGCTTGGTCGCTTTGATCTGCTGATAGAGACCCTGGATGAACTGATTCATCTGATCGCGTCGCCAGTCGTCGCGAGAAAGCTTACCTCCGGTTTTGACGTAGTTGTCCCAAGCTCTATCGTCGGGGAAGGGTGCATCGTCGATGGGGTAGGGGTAGAAGTAATCGTCGATGTGAATGCCGTCGATGTCGTAGCGTTGAACCACATCGAGGAATACCTTTAGGGTGTGCTCTCGCGATTGGGTTTCGCCTGGATCGAGCCAAAGGTAATTGGTTTTGTCATTGCCGTAACGCTTGACCAGTTCGGGGTGCGTTTTGCTGATATGGGAATCCGACTCGGTGTATTTCTGCCCGGAGTTGCGCGCTCGGTAAGGGTTGAACCAAGCATGAAGCTCCATCCCGCGACGGTGGGTTTCTTCAACCCAGAACTCGAGCGGATCGTACCAAGGCTCTGGCGCTTTGCCTTGCTGACCCGTCAGGTAGTAACTCCAAGGTTCGAGCTGGCTTGCGTAGAGAGCATCGCATGAGGTTCGGACTTGGAGTACGACCGTATTGAGATGCATCTGATGGCACTGATCAAGAATCGCGATGGCTTCGGATTTTTGCTGCTCGACGCTGAGCCCCGGGCGAGTTGGCCAATCGATATTGGCGACCGTAGCGACCCACACCCCTCGGAATTCGCGAGGAACTGCGGGCAAAGGGCCAAGCGCGGCGGTCTCCTGTGCCGAACCGATGGCACCCAAGGCGAGCCCAAGCATTGAAGCGTACAGGAAGACAAAGGGGATCTTGGGTATTCGATACATCGACTGCATTGACCGAGTGCGAGGAGAAAAAGTTACCATGTCAGAGTCCATCGATCGAGCACTTTGATCCAATGTTTTGTTCGTACGTTTTATCGTACTCGTACTCAGCATCGCGGTACTCGTACTCGTACTCGAAGCGACCTAGTGTAGCTATCCGACCCATTGGTCCACAAGGTACCGCGAACCGCTTTGATCAACGATCGGCGTCGCCGCAGTTCAAACAGCCATCGAGGACGAGTACCGTTTCACTGAGTACCGCTTCGCTGAGTACGAGCACGACGAAATCCGATCCAATGCACGATCGAGAACCTATCCGGGAGACTTGAGGGACTATATCTCTTGAGGAAAAAACTGGGGAATCAAATGGCAAATGGGCTTAGAGCAAGATCGGGCAGATATCGAACCAGGATCGCCCCTGGCGCTCCATCCACTCGGTCGATTCGCTCGGACCCCACATTCCAGTTTCGTAGGTGAAGAGTTGTGGCGCAGCGGGGCTTCTCCAGGCGGCGATGATCGGGTCCATGATTCTCCAGGCTTGTTCGACCTCGTCGCTTCGAGCAAACAAACCCGGATCGCCAAGCATGACATCGAGCAGGAGGCGTTGGTAAGCGTCTGGAAGTTCTTTACCGCTGGAGTCGAACCGAAAGTCCAGTTCGCTCAATCGCAATCGCATATCGAGGTCGGGGACTTTGGATTGGAAGTACAACTGAAGGCCTTCGGCGGGTTGGATTTGGATGACCAGTCGGTTGGCCTCTGGGCGGTAGGATTTCTGCTCGCCAAAGAGCAGATGGGGTGGTTCACGAAACTGGATCACAATCTGGGCGGTTCGGCAACTCATGGCTTTTCCGCTCCGGAGGTAGAACGGGACGCCGCGCCATCGCCAGTTGTCGATATAAAATTTAAGTGCAGCGAACGATTCGGTCGGGCTTCCCTTGGGCACCCCCTCTTCATCGAGGTAGCCTTGGTATTGCCCGCGGATACCGAATTCGGAGAAGTCGCTGCCGTGATAAGGCCGGACCGCTTGGAGGACTTTGACCTTTTCGTCTCGAACGAATTCCCCGGTGTAGCGAACAGGGGCTTCCATGGCCGTGACCATCATGAGTTGGAACAAGTGGTTTTGGAACATGTCCCGAAGGACTCCCGATTTGTCATAGTATCCACCCCGACGACCTACTTGGACCTCCTCGGCCACGGTGATCTGGACATGGTCGACGTAGTTTCGATTCCAAATCGGTTCGAAGATCGTGTTTCCGAAGCGAAGCACGAGGATGTTTTGAACCGTTTCCTTTCCTAGGTAGTGATCGATTCGGTAGATTTGGTCTTCCCGAAAGGTCTTGTGGATCGATTCATTGAGGCTTTGGGCCGTGGCAAGGTCTGTACCGAAGGGTTTTTCGATCACCACACGCCGATGGCCTAGGGAATCGTCATGCAATCCAACCTTGCCAAGCTGCTCGATCGCTGTGGCGTAAAGCTGGGGCATGGTCGAAAGGTAATAGGTCCGATCCGTCGGTTTGGACTCCTCGATTTGATCCAAGAAATTCGAGAGTTTATGAAAATCTTCCGTCGAGGAAATGTCAGCCGGTTGGTAGTAGATGCTCTGAACGAACGCCTCCCAACTGGCCGAATCGAAATCGGCTTTGGAGAACTTTGCGGTCGATTCTCCCAAAGCAGTCCGCCACTGCTCCGAGGTAAAGTTGCTTCGGGCTACACCTACGATCCGAGAGTTTTTCGGCAAACGCCCGCGTTGAAACTGCCGGTAGAGCGCTGGGATGAGTTTACGGCTGGTCAAGTCACCTGAAGCACCGAAAATGACCATCGTGTGGGACATCAAAGCGTTCCTTTTTAGGTAGGATAGTGTTTGGTTTCGGCCATATTGTGGCGCAGGCTCGAAGCGAACACAACGAGCCGCATGTGGAAGTTAGGAAAAACGGATGAACGCAACCCAGTTTACCTTATATTTGGTCCGTCACGCTCAGTCGGCAAACAACGCCCTACCCGAATCGCAACGGATTCCAGACCCTCCTTTGACAGAACTTGGGGCACAACAAGCCCAGGCGTTGGCCTCAGCGATCGACCAGTTATCCCCGGACCATCTTTTTTCGAGTCCTTTCTTGCGGACTTTGCAGACGACCGCTCCAGTTGCCCAAGCCTTGGGGATCACCCCGACGATCCGAGCCGACTTGTACGAGCAAGGTGGGTGTTATCGGGGCTATCGCCTCGATGATCGAACTCCCGAGCCGGGTTTATCTCGATCGGAGATCGAATCGTTGCACCCGACCTGGCGGATCGATCCTGCAATCGATGAGTCGGGATGGAACAAGCACGCAACGTACGAGACCCTCGACGAGGCACGACTGCGTGCACAAAGAGTATCGCGGTGGTTGTCCGAACATCCATGGCCGACCGACTCGCGGGTCTTATTGGTCATCCATGCCGATTTCAAAATCAGGCTCCTCGAGTCGTTGCTCGGCAACCTCTCGATCGAAGAGCAACTCGCCTCGGTGATCAATACAGCCTGGACGACCCTTCGGTACCAAGCGGGTCTCTGGGAGCTCGATGCCTACAATTCGCACCCCCATCTAGAGCCCCAAATGATCACGAGCTGAGGGCGCCGGAGCACCCTGAGCCTCAGGTGGCTCGGGTGAAGGATTTGCGAAGCAGTTCAAGGCTTTTGGGGATCGCCGTTCGGTAATCCTCTTTGCCCTCGAATTCCAAGGAGACCCAGCCGCGATAGTTTGCCTTGCGCATCAGCTCGCCAACTCTTTGGTAGTCCAGATCCAGCGAGTACCATTCGCCCCCACCATAGTAGGTCTTGGCCTGGAGCAGTACGGTCTTGGGGGCGAGTTTCTCGAGCTTCTCATAGGGGTTCTCAAGAAAGTTTCCCGTGTCGAGGGTGACCTGAAGCCAAGGAGAATCGATCGCATCGACGATTCGCAAAACACCTTCGGGGGTCAGCCCGAGCCCCCAGTGGTTTTCGAGTCCGAGCACCACGCCGCATTTCTCGGCCGTCGGTAAGCATCGCTCCAACGCATCGATCACCCAAGGGAACCCATCCTCTTCGGTGTATCCAGGCAATGGCGGCTCAATGCCGCGGTTGGCCATGAGCTCATCGAAGTTCTTGCTGGTACCCCAACGGCCTGTGTTGACCCGCATCGTCGGGATGCCCAAGGCATAGCAAAGTTCGATCTGACCGATCGTCAATTCGATGTTTTGGCGGCGGACCTCTGGATCGGGCGATACAAAGCCTTGGTGGGTCGACATCCCGTAGAGGGCCAAGCCCGATCGCAGAGCTCGGCGTTTGATGTCCTGCAATGCGGCTCGGCTAAGCAACTCGGTCTGCGAAATCTGATAGAGCAAAATCTCCACTCCATCGAATCCCAACTGGCCAGCAAAATCGATGCACTTACCGACATCCTTGAACTCGTCGTTCTTGAACCGCCAAAGAGAGTAGGTCGAAAGACCGATCGGCAACGTGGTACGGGCACCAGCGGAGGACTCCTGGGGGCTAGCCCATAGACTTCCCGGGCAGCTTGCTGCCGAGAGACCCAGAGTTCCCGAGAGCATACCCGTGAGCATGCCGTTGAACTGCCGACGTTGTATGGCTGATTCTTTCATGACTTGTTGGTTTCTTGCAGAGCAGAAGGTTTCGAGTGTCTCGGATCGGAAGGATCAAAAGGGGCGTCTAGAAAATTGCGCAACAGTGCGATTCCGTTGGATTGACTTTTCTCTGGATGGAACTGGGTAGCAAACAGGTTGCCGACTTGCACCGCAGCGCAGAAGTCGATCCCATAGCTGCTCGTAAGCCAAACCGAATCGCTCGCCTTGGGTACTGCGTAGTAGCTGTGGACGAAGTAAAAATACGGCAATGGCCCGAGTCCCCGAAGCATCGGATCCCAAACGCGATGCGATGCGACTTGATTCCACCCCATGTGCGGCACTTTAAGCGGTCCATGCACAAGCGGATCGAAGTGGAACTTGATAACTTGACCGGGAATGATGCCCAGTCCCTGATGCTCGCCTCCTTCGAAACTCACGTCCAGGAGTAGTTGCAGTCCAAGGCAGATACCCAGGAAGGGGCGATCGGCTTGGATCCAATCCTGGATAAACGGGACCCAATCGCGGCGTCGAAGCTCATGGATCGCATCGCGAAACGCGCCGACCCCAGGCAGGACAATGTGGGTCGCAGACCTCAAGTCTCGATAGGATTCGCACACGACGGGAATGCCCCCGGCTCGCTCGATCCCTTTGGAAACACTCCGAAGGTTCCCCATCTGGTAATCGATGATCCCGACTTGAGGTGGTTGGTTCATCGCGTCTAGGCTTTCCTTAGGCTCTGAGTGGGCTCTGAGTGCTGTCGAAGTTCCCCAAGGTTGTACCTTTTATTGGGAAATTTTCCAGCCAATACCGATCCTCTCCAAACCCCTCCGACCGCGAAAAGTTCAGACGCCAAGACTCGAAACCATCAGAATCCAAGGATACGCGGATCCCTAGGAAGATGGCGAGTTTGAGAATCAATTTGTTCGAATCTGTCTCGATTCGAGACAGTTAGTCTGAAAAACTGGCAGAACCCCCAAGTGGCGGTCGGCAAGCTTGACGCTGCTTCGGCAAAAACCGCTTTTCAAAACGGAAGTTTTTACAACCAAGCCATGAAAAGAAGCTAAGAATCCGCCATGTTCGTTTCATTCTGCTGAAAAAACCGCCCCAAGAGTAAACTTTGGATTTTTGGTCCAGCACTTGCATCTACTATTTTTCGTCTCCTAAACGGTCGAATTGGCGAACCAAATCCTTCGCCATGGCGTCGAACGAATAGAGGGAGATCGTTTGGTTCCAACGCATGGAGCTTGTCCCGTTAAGCCGACATCGCAAAATCGGTACTGTTACCGAAACGAGCGATGTTCGCATGGCAGGAAGCGAGAACAAGATGAATAGCGACTACAAGATTGTTTTGATTCGTGAACTGAGGGATCAGCAGGTTCGTTTTACGCCGAGGAACAAACGGAGCGAGCAAGCCGACCGCGCTGAGAAGCTTTTGACGGAATTGGATCCTTCGAAGGACTACCCATTCGATTTCTTGTTCTATCGGGTAACCGAGGTTCGTCCCGATGCCCACTCGATGCGATTGATCAAAGGAGAAGATGCGGTCCATGACCTTCGCCTCTTCGTCGAAGACATCACCGACTCGATGAACCTGCGTCTCGAAGAAGCCTCCGAACCGGTCCACACCGTCGAGGATCTGAGCAAGCGGTTCAACGTTTCGACCAAGACCATTTCCCGATGGCGAGATCAAGGTTTGGTCTCCCGCCGGTTCATCTCCGAGGGGCGCAAGCGGGTCGGGTTCCTGCACTCGAGCGTCGAGCGGTTCGTTCATCAAAACAAACTCCGCGTCGAGCGGGGCGAACGCTTCAGCCAAATGTCCGATACCGAACGCGATGAGATCATCGACAGGGCTCGCCGACTGGCCAGCCAAGGCGACAACCTTACCGAAGTCATTCGTCAGGTTTCCCGCGATGTGCACCGAAGCGTCGAGACCATTCGATACACCATCAAGAATTTCGACAGGAAATATCCTTCCATGGCTGTTTTCCCAGAACAACGCGATATGCTCTCCGAAGAGGACAAACGAGCCCTCTACCAACAGCACCTCCGAGGCCTCTCGACGGTCATGTTGGCCAAACGGTACCGACGTACCCGCAGCAGCATCATCCGAATCCTCAACGAACAACGGGCGATGAGAATCCGAGAACTAGCCCTGGATTTTGTCGCCAGCCCAGAGTTCGAAAACGACTCGGCAGTCGACGAGATTTTGGCCGATACACCCAACTCCATCTCGCCTTCGCGCAAGCTGCGAGCACCCAGCGGACTGCCTGCCTATCTGGCATCCTTGTACGAGGTCCCACTCCTTGAACCCCAGCAAGAAGTCCACTTGTTTCGCAAGATGAACTTTTTGAAGTACAAGGCGACGAAGCTGATCGATAAACTCGACCCCAAGGCTCCTTCGGTAGCCCTGATGGATCAGATCGAAAAGCTTTACGAAGATGCTCTGGCCGTCAAGAACAAAGTCGTCCAAGCCAACTTGCGACTGGTCGTTTCGATCGCCAAAAGGCATGTCGGACCTACCGGTGATCTGTTCGGATTGATCAGCGATGGAAACGTCTCTCTCATGCGAGCCGTAGACAAGTTCGATTACAACCGAGGGTTCAAGTTCAGCACGTACGCCCACTGGGCGATCCGCAAGAACTTTGCCCGCTCGATCCCGGATGAGTTCAAACACCGCGAGCGTTTCCGCACCAGCTCCGAAGAGATCTTTCAGAGCCGCGAAGACCTTCGCGCCGATCACCTGGCCATCGAAATCGATCAGCAATCCCGCGCCGATCAAATCGGTAAGATCCTCCACTCGCTCGACGAAAGAGAACAGCAAATCATCGTCCTGCGGTTCGGACTCGGCAAAGGTGCCGAGCCCCGTACCCTCAAGGAGGTCGGCGAGGAACTAGGGGTCACCAAGGAGCGAATCCGCCAACTGGAACTCCGTGCCTTGGCCAAACTCCGCACCGCAGCGGAACGAGAAAAGATCGATTCGCCTGAGTAAAGGCAGCTTTTTCTGCTCCGAAGGAACCTATCCCAAAGAACGATCAATGAGTTCATGGCCGATCACCAAGGTTGTACCGCGGTGGTCGGCTAAGAGCCTCCTCTCCGATCTTGGTATCACACACCAACTCTTTTTGCAATGTTTTTGCGAAAGCGAAATTGATCTATCTGCGATTTCTGGTAACATACATCCAGTCTTTTTTTTGCGACCTCTTTTTCAATCATGGGCCCTCTACGATGGTCGACCGCAAACCACCTTCCAGCCAACGTGGCTTTACACTGGTCGAACTCCTCGTCGTCATCGCGATCATCGGGGTCCTGGTCGGACTGCTCTTGCCGGCTGTCCAAGCCGCCCGAGAAGCAGCCCGACGCGCTTCGTGCATGAGCAACCAGCGGCAAATCGGACTTGCCCTGATGAATTACGAGAGCGCCAACAAAAGACTACCAAGCGGCTGGGTCGACTTCCGACAGACCAAGCTCCCGGGGTGGAGCTGGGCGCACGCCATCTTGCCCTTCATGGAATCCAATGCGATCTACTCCTCGATCGATCTGCGATCTCCCATCGATGCACCGATCAACCAAGCCGCCTTGATCCAAGTCGTCCCAACCTTCATCTGCCCCTCGGACATCGGGGGCAATACCTTCGAAATCGGCATGGAATCCCATGAGGAAGAGGAAGAAGAGCACGAAGGTCACAACGTCGACGAAGGGGCCAAGCTCTTCTCTATCGCCAAATTCAACTACCCCGGCGTTTTTGGAACCCAGGAAATCGAAGAAGTCCCCTACAGCGCAAACGGGACCTTCTTCGGCAACTCACCTATCCGATTCAAAGACATCGTCGACGGTCTGAGCAACACCATGATCGTCGCGGAACGATCCAGCCGACTCGGGGGCTCCGTTTGGCACGGCTGGATCTCAGAAGCCGCCGAACCCGGCGCACGATTCCTCGGCGTTGCAGACCATACCCCCAACAGCAAAATCGGACACTTCGAGGACTTCTCGAGCCAGCACGGACCCGGAATCCACATCGTCTTTGCCGACGGGTCCACCCGGCTCATCTCCGATACGATCGACCTGGGGATCTACCAAGCGATCACCACCCGCGCAGGGAGCGAGATCGTCAACGGCCTGGAGTAATAGCAAGTTCGCTTAGGGAGAAGAGAAGAGAAGAATTAAACGCAAGGTCGCAAAGGCGCAAGGACGCAAAGAAGAAAAAAGAACGGCAAGGTAGATTCAGGGGATGGAGTTCAGAGCCGGAAGCGATCAAAAAGAAAAGACCGTCAGTAGCCTTAGAGCCCCCCCCTTAACTCTTCCCTTTGCGTCCTTGCGCCTTCGCGACTTTGCGTTCCCTCCTTCTCTTCTGCCTTCCCCTCTTCCCTTTGCGACTTTGCTTTTGCGTTGAATCCGGCTGTTTCTACGCAACTCAGTCTTTCACTCAATCGCCTCTTGGAGCCTTTGGACCATCTGCTCGGCGATTTGGGGATGGGAATCGACCAAGTTGGTAGTCTCACCAGGGTCTGTATCCAAATCGAACAATTGGTACTTCGGTAACTTCGTCGGCGTCAGCCTAAGCTCCAGGTTGCTTGCCCGTCCGGAATCCGATCGAATCAGCTTCCACCGCCCCTCGCGGTAGCCGAAACTGCCCGATTGGCCGTTGTCCTGCACCACCAAGTGGCTTCGCCCTTTGGCAGAAGGATCCAGGAGCAACGTGCTCAGATCGACACTATCGGAGCAAGCGTTTTCGGGAACCATGGCACCGGCAAGAGCCGCGAGGGTTCGAGGGTAATCGACCGTACAGATCACTTCATCGCTGACGCGTGGGGTGATTTTGGCAGGCCATCGTGCGATCATAGGAGTGCGAACACCACCTTCAAAGACGTTGTACTTCCCCCCTTTGAAAGGTCCATTGGGGTCATGGTCTCCGAGCGCCTCGATCGCACGGTCTTCGTAACCGTCGTCGAGAACCGGACCATTATCACTGCACAACAGAACCAACGTGTTTTCGTCGAGATTGCATTCCTTGAGCGTCTTGATCAATTCCCCCAGAGACCAATCCAATTCGACGATTGCATCTCCGCGAGGACCGTGGGCAGTGGCACCGGCGAATCGTTCGTGAACGATACGAGGGACATGGATCGCATGCGAACAGAAGTACAAAAAGAATGGACTTTCGCGATGATCTCGAATCCACTGATTCGCTTCTCGAACCCAGTGGTCCGAGAGGTCCTCATCGCGGAAGCGAGCTTGATGTCCCCCGGTATAGAATCCGATCCGACTCACACCGTTATGGATCGTCGCGTTGTGACCGTGGGACCAGTTCATTTTCAGTTGGTCCCGATGGGTGATTCCCGTGGGGTGATCCTCGGTGGGTTTGGTATCACCGACCCAGAGTGGATCTGCTGGATCGAGCCCCAGGACCCGATCGTCATGGACGAAGACTTGGGGAACCCGGTCGTTGGTCGTGGGCATCAGCAAGCAGTGATCGAATCCAAAGTCCAGTGGTCCTGGCCGCAGGGTACCGTTCCAATCAGGACCTTTTGGGCCTCCGAGTCCAAGGTGCCATTTGCCGATGACCGCCGTTTTGTAGCCGGCGGACTTGAGCAAGCTAGCCAGGGTCGTGGTTCCGGCCGGGATGATCGAGGGGCTGTTTGGGGGAGCCACCCCGGTCCCTTTTTGACGAAAGGCGTAGCGGCCCGTGAGCAGGGAGTAGCGCGTTGGGGTGCAAGTCGAGGCCGAGCAATATCCGCTGGTAAATCGGATCCCCTCCGAGGCGAGTCGATCGATGTTGGGGGTCGGAATGGACTTCGCACCGTAGCTTCCGACATCCCCATAGCCAAGATCATCGGCAAGGAACACGATGACATTGGGGCGAGGAGGATTTTGGAGCGACGTGGCCCGAGTCGGTTCATCGCCGAGCGTCCGGTGGGTCGATAGGCAGATCATCGGTAAGCAAACCGTCAGGATGGCCACGAGTGCGGGGACGAAAGAGATTCGCTCGGTGGGCTCGGTTGGCATGGCAAGTCTCCGGCTGGGTGGATAGGAGTATCGGATAGGCTCTTAGAAAAGGGGGGGCCTTGAGGACGGGATCGATGTAGGCTCGTATGATACACCGATGGACTGGCTACGGGGGAACATCGTTGCTTGCCTTCCACCCGGTGCGCCGCACCCGGAGTGCGGGATGGAATTGTTGGTGTCCGCCAGTCCTGGGCTATCGCACCTCCTCCTGCCTCACTCTTCCCTTTGCGACTTTGCGCCTTCGCGTCCTTGCGTTCCCTTCTTCTCGTCTGCCTTAAACACCCGAACAAAACGCGGGGACAGTCCCCGCGTTTTTTCAAACACCTTCTTAAATTTTCAAGGCCTTCAACCTACGACCACCGCGATAGGCCAAGCCTAATGTTGCAATTCCAAAAATCGCCATCGAACTCGGCTCGGGCACTCCAGCTTGCCCAACCCCGCCTTGCAAATCTCCCAAACCCGCC
>Ga0082207_1000867_pt1 | contig 15920 bp, 16 predicted proteins | sample LakMenEpi10Aug09_FD_71540 | JGI IMG/M metagenome (GOLD analysis project Ga0082207, IMG submission 71540)
ATGATTACCGAGACAAACTGGTCGGGGCGGGGAGATTCGAACTCCCGATCTCCTGCTCCCAAAGCAGGCGCGCTAGCCACTACGCTACGCCCCGAGGCGCAAGGATGGAGTCTAAACCAGATTTCGCACTCTGATTACCGACCCAGTACCTTTAGCCCATACACCTGCGGGTGTAGCTCAATGGTAGAGCCCCAGCCTTCCAAGCTGGCCATGCCGGTTCGATCCCGGTCACCCGCTCCATATTGTTTATCCGATAGATCCAACCTTGTTTATCAAGGCTCTCCCAGTGAAACTCAGCATGTTCCCACTGGTTAAACCACGCTTGTCAGTAGCGCGCAATTTCAATGTTGTGGCTGACGTACAAACGATTTTTCCAATAATCATAAATTGGTAGTGACGTTGATCAAGAGTATTTATGTAAGTCGTCGCATCTGAAGTGAATACTTGGAAATCCATATTTCCACCGCTAGCAATAACTTGCATTCCAATATACATAGCCACTGCAGTCTCGGGTGCAAAAGTCCCATCGACCGAAATACTAAATGTGTAAGACCCGGTCTCTAAGGTAACAAAAATTGAGGAATCACTTATTCCTGGTTTGAGATTTGTTGCAATCATCCATGTCCCAAGATCAACAAAATATGAAATTGAGCTCGCAGAAGTTCCTGCGGCACCTGTTGTTCCGATATCACCTTTAGCGCCAGCTGTACCTGTCTCACCCTTTATACCTTGAATGCCTTGAATACCTTGCGTACCGGTATCACCCTTAGCGCCTTCAACACCTTGTGTTCCTGCAGTGCCTGCTGCACCAGCTACTCCAGTTGCACCCACAACTCCTTGAATTCCTTGAAGTCCTGTTGAGCCAACTAAACCAGTTGCACCTCCTGCACCTTGGAGTCCTGTTGCACCAGTGAAACCAGTTGCACCCGCAACTCCAGGAATTCCTTGTGTTCCATTCAAACCAGTTGCACCTTTATCACCGGTAGCGCCCTTATCTCCCTTTGCACCTATCTCTCCTTTCGCACCAGATTCTCCTTTTGCACCAGATTCTCCTTTCGCACCAGATTCTCCAATTATGTTTGAGACAACTGGAACTTCATGGGAACGTAGCGAAGTTGTAATCTTCCAAACACCTTTAGTTTTTGGGCCGTATAGATTTAAGTTTTTTGTATCAATGTAGAAATCACCATTTATGCCTAACGTCTTGGCTGGTACTCCTGCACCGCTACGAATGGTGTTAACAACAGTTGTCGGTGACGGACCGGCAGCTTTAGTGCTCATCTTTTCTGCTCCGATTGCAGATGGAATAATTGCTACAGATAGAGCAACAGCGATGACTAATAAGGATTTGCTGGTTTTCATGGATCACCAAAATTTCTGTGTGGGGATTTAAGTGTGAATCTGTGAATATCCTTAATGAATAAGGGTTCCCGAATGAGACTTACGCAGTGATGTAGGGGTAACCCAAGGAGAAATTGATTAATTCTCTGCCACATTTCACAGGGTCAGTGGTTAAAGTTCTCAGCATGAACCTGTTGATTACAGGTAGTCGATGACGAGGGGTCAGGGACAAGAAAAACTATCGAGAGGACATGAAATGTCATCAAAGAAAAGAATCGCAGCAATTGCAATCACTATTGCAGCACTCACCACAGGATCAGTCGGAGTTGCATCAGCGCATGACGGAGCAAACAAAGGACTAGTTAAGGCAACAGTCCTTGCTGATCTAGTTAAGGCAGGAACAATCACACAGGCACAAGCCGATGCGATTTCAAAGAAGTTTGATGAAGTTCGTGCAGCCAAGCAGGCAGAGCGCGCTGCTAAGAAAGCTGCAAACCCAAATAAAGGCGCAAAGCACCGTAAGGGTCCACAGGGTCCACGTCCTTAATATCTAGAAACTTTCTATTTGAAAGTAGAAAAACCCGCCACGTGAGTAATCACTTGGCGGGTTTTTCTCTTGTCGTGGCAAGATGCGCACATGCGCATTCATATTGGTAGCGATCACGCCGGTCTGGAATTAAAGGCAGCACTTGTTGAGTACCTGCAGAGCAAGGGCCACGATGTAAAGGATCATGGGCCGCATGAATATGACGCAGTAGATGATTACCCAGATTTTTGTATTCCGGCAGCGATTGCAACTGTGGCTGATCCAGCGTCCCTTGGAATCGTTCTAGGTGGATCTGGAAACGGTGAGCAGATTGCCGCTAACAAGGTTAAGGGTGTGCGCGCAGTGCTTGCGTGGAGCGTTGAAACGGCAAAGCTTGGCCGCGATCACAACAATGCAAATGTTGTTGGAATCGGTGGCCGCATGCATTCAATCGAAGATTGCAAAGCGATTATCGATGCTTTTATTGAAACGCCTTTTTCAAATGATGAGCGCCATGTTCGCAGAATTAACAAGATTGCTAAGTATGAAAACGAAGGTTCGCTTTAAGCCTTTACATACAGCATGTCGTTAACGGCGTGATCTTTATCGATTCCCTGTCCTTCAAAGCGCGTAACTGGTCGCCACTCAGGCTTATCGATGACTCCCCCAGTAAACAAAGTTGAACCAGCAAAAACTTCTTGAATGCTTACCGCGTATGGAACCCAATCTGTAGCGATGTGAATAAATCCACCCTTTTTAATCTTTGGGTGGATAAGCGCTAAAAATTCTGCATTAACTATTCGGCGTTTATTGTGTTTCTTCTTGGGCCATGGATCTGGAAAGAAAAGGTGAATGCCATCAAGAGATTCATCTGCGATCATGTGCTGCAAAACAACATGAACATCTTCTTCAATAACTTTTAAGTTTGTTAAATCATTCTCAATTATGCGAGCGAGCAGTTTGCCGATTCCGGGTGGATGAACATCAACTGCGATGTAGCCATTGTTGGGGTGATTCTTGGCAATGATTGCGGTGGCCTCACCCATTCCAAAGCCGATCTCCATGATCACTTTGTCGCTGGATGGAAAAATCGCTGGGATATTTATCTGTTCTTGCTTGAACTCAATTCCGTGAACCTGCTGCAAAGCATCTTTGGCTGCTCGCTGGGCTTCAGTAATTCGGGAGCCTCGGATGCTGTAGCTACGAACCGAAGGGCGTTCCATGGGGCAACTGTGTCATGGTTGGATAAGAACCTACAAAATACCAAAGGGAGATACCAGTGCCAGGTCTGAATTTGAGCCGTGCCGAAGCTAAAGAGCGTGCGGACCATCTTTATGTAAACAGTTATGTCGTAACCCTTGATGTCACAAAGGGCGAGGAAACTTTTTACTCAAAGTCTGAGGTTTCATTTACATGTAACAAGCCTGGATATTCAACCTTTATTGATGCCGTTGGCCGCTCAGTAATCAGTGCAACTCTAAATGGCGTGCCGGTTGATACAAGCAACTTTGATGGCGAAAGTATTTTCTTAACAAACTTAGCTGCAGACAACCTCTTAGTGATTGAAATTGAGGCTGAGTATTCAAAATCTGGTGAAGGTTTACAGCGTTCTGTAGATCCCTCCGACGGTGAGGTTTACTTGTATTCACAAGGCGAAACCGCACATATTCGAAACATGTTCCCTTGCTTTGATCAACCTGCGCTGAAAGCGACATTTACTTTGACCGTTACAACTCCAGGTCACTGGGAAGCGGTTTCAAATAACCCAGTTGAATCAAAGGTTGCAAAGGGCGACTTGGTTGAATGGAAGTTCTCAACCACACCCCGCATCTCAACATACTTGGACGCTTTGATCGCTGGCCCTTACTCATCTGTCCATGATGTTTACAAGGGTCAAAAAGAGATCCCAATGGGAATTTACTGCCGCAAGTCAATGATGCAGTATCTAGATCCAGAAGATATTTTCCTGATTACTAAGCAAGGTTTTGAATACTTCGAAAAGACTTTTGGTTTGGCGTATCCATTTGAAAAGTACGACCAGATCGCAGTTGTTGACTTCAACTTTGGTGCAATGGAAAACGCGGGAGCAGTTACCTTCCGCGAAGATGTATTGGTGTTCCGCAGCCACATGCCAGATAAGGCATACCTGTCCCGCGCAAACACAATTCTGCACGAGATGGCACACATGTGGTTTGGTGACATGGTCACAATGTCATGGTGGGATGATCTGTGGCTCAACGAATCATTTGCTGAATGGTCTTCATATTTAGCACTTGCTGAATCAACTCGCTTTAAGGGTGCCTGGTCTGAATTTAACTCTGCTCGCAAAAACTGGGCATACCGTCAAGATCAATTGTCATCTACCCACCCAATCATCGCTGACATGGTTGATATGGAAGCGGTTAACGCAAATTTTGATGGAATCACATATGCAAAGGGTGCTTCGGTTTTGCACCAACTAGTTGCACACGTTGGCCGCCCACAATTTATAGCTGGGCTTCAGAAGTACTTTGCTAAGCATGCGTGGGGAAATACAACCCTTGAAGATCTACTCGTTGAACTAGAAGCATCTAGTGGTCGCAAACTTGATAGCTGGGTAAACACCTGGCTACAAACCGCTGGTGTAAATACATTACGTCCGGCTTTAGAGATTGAAGGCGATGCATACAAGAGCGTCACAATTTTGCAAGAGACTCCGTTAGTTCCAGCAGATTCAAAAGAGCTTCGACCTCACCGTTTAGCAGTTGGTCTGTATGACATCAGCGGCGATTCATTAAAGCTTCGTAAATCTGTCGAACTAGATATTGCTGGTACATCCACTGTTGTTGTAGAGCTAGCAGGTGAAAAGGTTGCAGATCTATTGCTTATCAATGATCGCGACCTTTCATATGCAAAATTGCGTTTTGATGCTCGTTCAATAGCAACGCTAAAGACTCATCTGGGCAAGTTTGATGATGCTTTGGCTCGCGCTCTGTGCTGGGCATCTATCTGGGATATGCATCGTGATGCCGAAATCTCTGCTGCAGACTTCCTTGAAATCGCACTTAACGGTTTAGCCGGAGAAACCGATGATGCGATCGTAAACATTGTCTTGGCTCAGTTGGGAACTTCTGTTGAAGCCTATGCAAAGGATTCAAATCGCGATGCATATCGCGAAAAGCTAGCAAATGGTCTGTGGTCACTAGCGATGAACTCTGCGCCGGGAAGTGATCTTCAGCTTCTTATTTCGCGTGCATTTGCAGTCAATGCTCAAACATCAGAACAAACTGCAAAGGTCCGCGAACTTCTTAATGGAAGTGCGCCAGGGCTAAAGGTTGATGCAGATCTTCGTTGGTACTTCTTGATTGCGCTAACAGAGCGTGGTGCAACAACAAAGGCTGAACTCGATGCAGAACTTGCAAAGGACAACACAACTACTGGAAACCTTGCCTATGAAACTTGCTTAGCAGCAATGCCAAATAGCGAAGCCAAGGCATACGCCTTTAATAAGGTGCTAAACGAAGACATTGTTACTTCGGTTCGCACCGCATTGATTGTTGGTTTCCAGCGACCAATCCAGCGTAATCTTCTAGAACCCTTTGTAGCTTTGTACTTTGAAAACTTGATCAAGGCTTGGGAATCAAAATCATACGAAGGCGCAGCCAAGTATGTAACTGGTTTCTATCCAAACTGGATTGTGAAGCAATCAACCGTTGATGCGACCAATGCATGGTTAGCAGGGGCTGGAAAAGATTCGCCAGCGGTGCTTCGTAAATTGGTTAAAGAGTCACAAGATGGAGTAATCCGTGCACTTAAGGTTCAAGCACTAGATAAGTAAGCCTAGAGAAAGAACTACTCGATCGTTGTGATCGAAGATGTCTTGGCCTTTCTAGGCTTTGACATCGCGTAAGCAAGAACTGAGATCACAACGAACATGATTGTTGGAACTACGAAAAAAGTTACAACAGTTTCGAGAACTGACATTCCTGGGTACTCGACAATTGGACCTTCGTTATTGTTCATGGCGAAAGTGTAATTTATCTATGCCGTTGCTGCAGCCACACCAAATGGCTCTAGGTACTGCAACCATCTGTGATCTGTGCGACCAGTTCCAAGGATTCGCCATGCCGCTCCAACTGGCTCGCGTGGAAGAGTCCTTAAACGCCAACCTAATTCCTTCAAGTGTTTATCAGCCTTTAAGTGATTGCACTTGTGGCATGCTGAAACGACATTCTCCCAATTGTGCCCACCTCCACGACTGCGCGGAATCACATGGTCAATCGATGTAGCAGGTGCGCTGCAATAAACGCATCGGCCACCATCTCGCGCAAATATTGCACGACGTGAAAGTGGCACTGCATGACGATATGGAATTCGAACAAATTTATTAAGTCGGACTACTGATGGCAATGAAATTTGCCCGCCAGCAAAACGTAAAACTTCGCCGGAATCTTCCACCATTGTTGCTCTGTGATTGAGAACCAAAATGAGCGCGCGACGATCTGTGATGACACCCAGTGGTTCATAGGTGGCGTTAAGAACTAGTGTGCGCGACATCAATCGCTCCCGATCTGGCGCGTGGCTCGTGCCGATTGGGTTATCTTGCACCAAAACACCCGACCGCGTGGGTATTTGATGAGGGCTTTTAGGTAAATATTTGGATACAGTCTCATCATTATGAGTGACAACGTGCGTGAATTTCTGGACTGGATGGCGGGTACTCCCCTTCGAGTTCTAACCATCCTTGTGGCAGCTACCCTGATTCAGTCCTTTGGTTCACGGGCAATTGCACGCGCTATGGCCAAATTGGCGGCAGCTGATTTAGTTCCAGGACCGCGCAACATTGTTGCTCGTCAAAGAGAACGTGCGACCACTTTGGGTGGAGTGCTCACTGCAACCCTAAAGTCAGCAACATGGATCATCGCGCTAGCGATGGCACTAGGTGAATTTGGTTTTGATTTAGGGCCTTTGATCGCATCCGCCGGTGTTGTTGGTGTTGCACTTGGTCTAGGTGCGCAAACTTTGGTTCGCGATATTTTGTCTGGAATCTTTATGTTGATTGAAGATCAATACGGCGTCGGCGACACCGTTTCTGTCTTGGAAGTTGAAGGCGTTGTTGAAAAAGTTGGTTTGCGCGTTACAACTGTTCGCGATGGTCAAGGAACTTTGTGGTACTTACGCAACGGTGAAATTCTAAAAGTTGGAAATCAATCTCAATCAGGCTGATTAACTAAAGAGTTAGCTGCCATTTCTAGATAGATCCAAAGCTCTGCCTTTAATGCCGCGTCAATTTCAACTCCATTTACTGCTTGGTGCATTGCATTCAACCAGGCATCACGAGCTTCTTGGGTGATCTGAAATTGTGCATGACGCATTCGCAAACGTGGGTGCCCGCGATTTTCTTGATAAGTACTAGGACCGCCCCAATACTGTTCTAGAAACCATTGCAAACGTTGCGCAGCACCCTTCATATCTGTTTCAGGGTACATCGGACGCAAAATGGGATCGGTCGCAACTACTGCGTAGAACTGAGAAACAAGATCGGCGAAGAACTTTTCGCCACCAACTTGTTCGTAAAAAGTACTCATGGAATAAGGCTAGCGGAGTTTAAGAGAGCGCAGGCCGAGAGCCAGTACTGGAACAGCAGCAAAGAAACAAAGCCATCCATAACTCAGAGTTCCAATGATTAATCCTGCTACGGCGCCCCCTGCTGCACCTGACAAATTCATTACTAAATCACTTGCACCTTGTGATGAGGCTCTAAATTCTGTTTCAACGCTTTCAGATAAAAGTGCAGACCCAGCAATAAGAGTGCAAGACCACCCAAGACCAAGAAGAAATAGTCCAACGCCAAGTGTGTACGCATCATCTGCGCGGGCAAAGCCCGAAATAACAGTTGAAAGAAGCAAGGTCAGGATTCCAATTTGAATAACACGGATGCGTCCAAGTCGATCACTGAGTGCTCCAACAAGTGGAGAAAACGCGTACATACCCAAAACGTGGATGCTGATTACCAAACCAATAACAGTTAGCGTCACATCAACATGTGCCATGTGCACGGGAGTCATAACCATGACTGACACCATGGCAACGTGACCTATGGCAATTGCAAGAATTGCAAAAAGTGCTTTGGGGTTGTTTCGAATATGTGCCAGCGATTTCTTGGTGTCACCTTTTTCGGGTCTTTCTAATATTTCTTTGTTTGCCACAAGGTAAGGATCTGGGCGAAGAAACATTGCAATAACTAATGTTGCCAAAGCCAAAGTCGCAGCAGAGATTAAATATGGCCCAACCAAGCGCGGTAAACCAAAGTTTTCAGCCAAGTTTCCTGCCGGTTGCATCAAATTGGGACCCGTTACTGCACCAATTGTTGAGCCCCACACAACAAAAGACAGTTGCTTCGCCCTAGTTTGATCCGTTGATAAATCAATTGCAGCAAATCGAGCTTGGTATCCAGCTGCAGATGCTGCTCCAACCAAAAAAGTTCCAAGCAACATGAAAAAGATATTGCGTTGTGCGCCACCAAGAATTGCAAACACTGAACCAATTGCACCTGCGATATAGCCAACTGATAGCGCCAATCTGCGTCCACCGCGCGCGGTTAAACGTGCAAGCGGTAACGCCAAAGCTGCAGCCCCAAGAACGGCGCTTGTTTGTGCAAGGCCGGCAAGGGTTTCTGAATCAGTAATCGATGACACAAGAAGTGAACCAGCTGCAACTGTTCCGGCAACGCCAACACCACTCAAAACTTGCGCGCTGGCAAGAACCCTTACGGTTCTATGTTGCAGCGCAGAATTTGGCATTATGGAATTAAGCGCACCCAAACTGCGGTATCGGTTGGCAATGTGTGTCCTGTTACTGGCCCACTTGCAACAAGAATTTGGCTATTGCTTGGCAACTGAATTGGCGCACCAAAATTGATGTAACACGCAAAATCTCCTGGACGTTCAAATGCGACAACATCTTTACCTGCTTCGATCCATTCCATCGTGCCATCACCAAGACCTGCTTCGGTCTTTCGAATCGCAAGTGCTTGACGATACATTGTCAGCGTTGAACCTTCGACACCATCTTGTGTATCTACGGCGTACTTGCCCATCCATGGTGATTGTGGCAACCATGTTTCATTAAGTTTCAAAGAATCATTAGTTGAAAAACCAAATCCACCTTTTGGATCTGACGACCATGGCAATGGGACGCGACAACCGTCGCGACCGCGATCTTGGAAACCACTCATCTTCCAGCGAGGATCTGTTAATCGATCTTCAGGTAAATCACGAACTTCGGGTAAACCTAGTTCTTCACCTTGGTACAGATAAGTACCACCCGGAAGTGCCAGCGCCATCAAAGTTGCACTGCGTGCACGCAGAGTTCCGCGCGCAATGTTTAACTTTGAGGCATCACCTTGGCGAGACAAAGTTGTATCGCCGTGATTGGTTAACCCTAGATCTAAACGGTCAACAGATCGCACGACATCGTGGTTATTAAATACCCACGATGTTGGTGCTCCGACTTCGGCCAACGCTTCGATTGAGTTATTAATCTTTTTCTTAATTTCTGCTGCATCCCACAATGTAGTCAGCATTTCGAAGTTAAATGAGTTCTGAAGTTCATCTGGGCGAACATAGCGAGCGATGCGTGAAGCTGGACTTACCCATGCTTCGGCAACTGCCATGCGATCTCCTGGGTATGAATCAAAAATCTTGCGCCATGAACGGTAAATATCGTGAACGCCTTCTTGATCCCAGAATGGTTTGTGTTCTGTACCAAGCATGGTTGCAGTTGGATCGATGCGAATATCTGGCAAGCCAGCTTCTTTGACCATTCCATGTGCAACATCGATACGGAAACCATCAACACCGCGATCTAGCCAAAACTTGAGAACATCTTCTAGGTGATCTTTTACTTCTTGGTTTTCCCAGTTTAGATCTGGTTGTTCGACTGCAAACAGGTGTAAGTACCACTGACCTGGTGTGCCATCAGCTTCAGTGATGCGATGCCATGCAGGTCCGCCGAAAACTGCTTCCCAGTTATTTGGTGGCAAATCTCCGTTTGGTCCTTTGCCATCACGGAACATATAGCGATCACGTTCTTTTGATCCTGGCTTTGCAGCTAGCGCTTCTTTAAACCACTTGTGTTCACTTGAAGTGTGATTAGGAACGATGTCTACTATTAATTTAATTCCAAAATCATGTGCTTCTTTAATTAACTGTTCTGCCTGAGCCAAAGTTCCATAGGCTGGCTCGATATCCATGTAATCCGATACGTCGTACCCATGGTCATGTTGTGGTGATGGATACCAAGGAGAAATCCAAATTGCATCAATACCTAAAGAATGTAAGTAAGGAAGGCGTGAACGAATGCCTTCAACATCGCCGATGCCATCACCGTTTGAGTCAGCAAATGAGCGTGGATAAATTTGGTAGGTAACAGCATCTCTCCACCAAGGGCGCTCTTCGCGTGAAGCCAACGTGCTCATCATTACTCCGTTTCGAGATATTTAGTTAGGAACTCTCGCTCAGCATCATTGATGGGCCGAGATTTCTTTGTATCCATAGAGACTGTTACTTGAACTGTTTTAATTCGAGCGACTAATTCATCACCATTTTTGACTTCATATGTAAGACCAAAGGATGAGTTTCCGATTGAATGCACCCAGATTTCGATATCAAGATAAATATCGCCCGTGTAAATCGGTGCAATAAAATCTACTTCAGCTCTGGCCACAACCATTTCAAGCATTTTCGACCATGCATAGCGAGCTTCTTGGGCATAGACCAAATAGGTTGCATTGTTTACATGACCAAAGGCATCAAGATCGCCCCAACGAACATACTGTTTGCTTTGCGATTTCATTAACGCGTTAACTTTCGATATGTCATGCGATGAGGTCGTGAAGCTTCAGAGCCCAAACGCTCAATTTTGTTGGCTTCATAACTTTCAAAGTTTCCTTCAAACCAGAACCACTTTGCTTCACCTTCGTAGGCCAAGATGTGTGTAGCTACACGGTCCAGGAACCAACGATCGTGGGAAATCACAACTGCGCATCCTGGAAATTCCAGCAACGCATTTTCAAGTGATCCCAAGGTTTCAACATCAAGGTCATTCGTTGGCTCATCCAGCAGCAATAAGTTTCCACCCTGCTTTAGTGTCAACGCCAAGTTCAAACGGTTTCGTTCTCCACCTGAAAGGATTCCGGCAGCTTTCTGCTGGTCTGGACCCTTGAACCCAAAGCAAGAAACATATGCGCGTGAAGGCATTTCAACTTGGCCGACCTTAATAAAGTCATTGCCATCTGAAACAACTTCCCACAAAGATTTCTTAGGATCGATACCACCACGGCTCTGATCAACATATGAAATCTTTACCGTTTCACCAATTTTTACTGCGCCAGAATCTGGTTGTTCCATACCCATCAAAGTCTTAAACAACGTTGTTTTACCCGCACCGTTTGGACCGATGATTCCGACGATTCCGTTACGTGGCAAAGTAAATGAGAGATCTTCAATAAGAACGCGATCCCCAAAGCCCTTAGTTAAGTTGTTGACTTCAATAACAACATTTCCAAGACGTGGGCCAGGTGGAATTTGAATTTCTTCAAAGTCCAACTTACGCATCTTGTCTGCTTCGGCCGCCATCTCTTCATACCGTGCAAGACGCGCCTTTGACTTAGCTTGGCGGCCCTTTGCATTTTGGCGAACCCAGTCCAATTCTTCAGCCAAACGCTTTGCACGCTTTGCATCTTTTTGACCTTCAACCTTTAGGCGTGCTGCTTTGGTTTCAAGGTAAGTCGAATAATTTCCTTCATACGGATAAGCACGCCCGCGGTCGAGTTCAAGAATCCACTGTGCAACATTGTCCAAGAAATATCTATCGTGCGTAATCGCTACAACTGCGCCTACATACTTGTTGAGGTGCTGTTCAAGCCACAAAACAGATTCTGCATCCAAGTGGTTTGTAGGCTCATCAAGAAGCAACAAATCTGGTGCTTGCAACAACAACTTACATAAAGCAACGCGACGCTTTTCTCCACCAGATAAAACAGAAACATCTGCATCAGCCGGTGGGCAACGAAGTGCGTCCATGGCTTGTTCTAATTGAGAATCCAGTTCCCAGGCATTGCGGTGATCAAGCTGCTCTTGCAACTCTCCCATTTCAGCTAACAACTTGTCGTAATCTGCATCAGGGTTTGCCATCTCGGCGCTGATTTCATCAAAGCGTGCGAGCATCGCAACAGTTTCAGCCACACCCTCTTTAACGTTATCAATTACATTTTTTGTCTCATCAAGAACTGGTTCTTGCAACAAAATTCCAACTGTGTAGCCAGGAGTCAGATAAGCCTCACCATTTGATGGTTGCTGTAATCCGGCCATGATTTGTAAGACGGTGGACTTACCCGCACCGTTGGGTCCAACAACGCCGATCTTTGCGCCTGGATAAAACATAATCGTGACGTCATCAAGGATGACCTTGTCACCGTGCGCTTTACGCGCCTTCTTCATCGTGTAAATGAACTCAGCCATGGAATGAAACCTTAGTGGTTGTCACGGGTAGACTATGCATTACGACCCTCCTACAAGCGCCTGTAGCTCAGTCGGATAGAGCACCCGCCTTCTAAGCGGGTTGTCGCAGGTTCGATTCCTGCCAGGCGCGCAATTGATTTCTTGATTTACTGTTTTAAGACAGAAAAGAACCCAGGGCCACCCTCGTTGCCCTGGGTTCTTATATTTCTATGTAATTACTTGTTTGCGCGTGCGATTAACTGCTTCGCCTTTGCAAGGAATGTTCCCTCGACAACCACGAAGCCAGTTGAGGCCGCGCCAAGTGAACATTCTGGAGATAACAAGTACTCGGCAAGCTCTACTACTGCCTTACCCTTTTCCTTGTTTGCGTAAGAAGTTTCTAGCAACATGTAGCTAACGATTCCAAGAGTGTATGCACCTGGAACCTTTGTTGCGTAGTCATAAGTCACGATTCCGTCAGCAGCTTGCTTTGCTTCACCCAAGAAGGCTGAAACTGCAGCTGAATCTGGAAGTGTGAAGCTACCTGAAGCGTTACCAATGTAAGCAGCGCGGAGACCAAATGATGTTCCCCATTGCTTCTCTGCATATGTAATTGAGTAAGGCGTCTTTGAAGCAAGAGTTGCTACACCCTGTGAACCGTTTGCACCAACAATGCGACCAATGTTACTTGTTGCGTTGATGTTGCCTGGGAAAGCAGTTGTGAAAGCATCGTTAGCTGGCTTGGTCCAAACAGTTGGAGCAACGCCACTCATCCAACGTGTGAAGTTGTTAGATGTTCCTGAAGTATCTGAACGGAATACAACCTTGATTGGCTTTGCAGGAAGTGTGTAGAAAATTGACTTTGATGCGTTGCGTAGAACGATTGGGTTGCCCTTTGAATCCTTGCGAGCATTTCCGTTTGCATCCTTGCGGTAAACAACTGACTTAACTGTGCGGTTGTTGTCAGCAACGATCGCTGGGTCATTCCACATTGTGATTTCGCCAGCGAAAATCTTTGCAACTGTTGGTGCTGAAAGGTAGATGTCCTTCTTTGCAGGAAGATTTACTAGAACTGCAATAGGAGCTGCCACGATTGGTGCATGGAAAATTGTTGAACGCTTGTTAGCACCTGTGTGTGCTGAATCTGAGAACCAGAAATCACCGATTCTGTTATCAGAGTTGTTCTTACCTGTACCGGAACCAGTTGATGTGTAGACAAATGAATGTCCGGTCTTTTGTGCAAATCCAGCCTTGCAAGCCTCAACTAGTGGGACCACAAATGATGCACCTGAACCAGCAAGATCAACCGCGTGTGCTGGCGTTGCGCCAGAAACTGCGATTACTGCGGCAAGGACTAGAGCCTTTGCCTTCTTTGAAAACTTCATTTAATACCTTTCGTAGGAGGGTAAAGCCTTTACATCTACGAAAGTAGTCAGCGAGAGTTACATAAAAGTAAGAAATGAGTTAACAAATCCCTTACCTTAAGTGAACAACAGGTGTTATCCGAACCGCCCTGTAACGTAATCTTCAGTTCGCTTATCCTGAGGAGATGAGAAGATTTTGCTTGTTGGCGCAGCTTCAACCATCACGCCAGGGCCACCATCTGACAAGAAGAAGGCTGTGTAGTCCGATACGCGAGCAGCTTGCTGCATATTGTGGGTCACGATCACGATGGTCATCGTTTTTGCTAATTCAGAGATTGTCTCTTCGATGCGGAAGGTTGAACCAGGATCTAGAGCAGAGCAAGGCTCGTCCATAAGAAGAACTTGAGGTGCAACTGCTAGAGAGCGAGCAATACATAAACGCTGTTGCTGACCACCCGAAAGCGCTCCACCGTGTTCGCCTAAGCGATCTTTAACTTCACTCCATAATCCTGCACGAACAAGACAAGATTCCAGGATCTCATCCGTATTGCTTCGCTTAAGTTGCGCAAGCTTTAGACCAGATAAAACATTCTCACCAATAGTCATTGATGGGAATGGATTTGGCTTCTGAAACACCATGCCAACACGCAAACGAATCTTTGTTACATCTGTTCCAGGAGCATAAATGTCTTGCCCATCCAAGAGAACTTCTCCAGCTAAAGCTGCAGTTGGAATAAATTCATGCATGCGGTTTAGGGTGCGAATAAAGGTTGACTTACCGCAACCCGATGGACCGATTAGCGCAGTTACTGTGCCCGCACCGAAATTTAAGTTGATGTCAGAAAGCACATGGTGCTTTCCAAACCAAGCATGCACACCGCGAGTTTCTAGCCCTGTACCTAGAGACGCATTACCAGGTGATTTCACCTTAGCTGCTGCTACATCTGCTAGCGATGATGGGCGTACGCCTGCATCCATTTTTTTCTCTCTTTCTGGTGTGTTTATCACTTGGAGCTTTTCTTGGAACCTAGATAACGTGCTGCAGTAAACAAAACAAGAACTAAACCAACCAATACCAGCAAGCCAGCCCACGCTCTGGTGATTGCTTCTGGAGAACCCGCATTAAATGATTTCCAGATGTAATACGGCAAAGAACCCAAAGGACCATTAAATGCATTTGGATTTACTTTGTCCCCGCCACCTGTGAGCAAAAGCAATGGTGCGGTTTCTCCAGCAATTCTGGCCACGCCCAAGATGACTGCGGTAATCAGGCCGCTCTTTGCTGCGGGCAAAACAATCATTGCAACGGTGCGCCATTGAGTGCCACCTAAAGCAACTCCTGCTTCTCGCAAGTCATTTGGAATTAGATTGAGCACTTCTTCCGAAGTTCTTGCAATCGTCGGGATCATCAAAATTGTTAAAGCCAATGCACCCATAAAACCTGAAAAGGATTTAGTGATTGGATACAAGATGGCCGAGAGAATAAATAGTCCAGCAACAATCGATGGAACACCGCTCATTGCCTGAACCAAGAATCGAATGGGCGCAGTAAATCTTCCCTTAATTTCAGTTAAGTACAGCGCGGTCAAAATTCCAATTGGAACACTCATGACTAATGCGAGTGCGACTAGAGCCAGAGTTCCAGTTATGGCATGCAGTATGCCGCCGTTTGAAAGTGGGTCAGTTGGTGTCGCCATCGACATATCCGAGGTAAAAAGGTTAAGTGAAATTCCGGGCAAACCTTTTTGCACGACAGTAAACAAAATACTTGCAATTGGAATCACGGTGACAATGGCACCAAAAGCCACTAAAGAGTTAACAATTGCATCTTTAGCCGCAGCGCTACCTAACTTAAAACCCTTAATTGACGCGGTAAAGAGCATGTAAGCCAAGAAGAAAACTACGAATAAAGCTAGCTTTCCTTTCATTTCGGTTGCAGCAACCACCAAATATGAAGAGACCAAAGCAAGAATAAAGATAGAAACATCAATTAGATGTTCCCTCTTGGTTGCCTTCCAGGGCTTGATTGGTGTTGGAATAGTTGTCATCGTCCTGATTTTCCTGTTGTCTTCACAATTACATTTGCAATCGCATTTACTAGCAGGGTTAACAAGAAGAGAATCAAACCTGCCGCCATTAACGCCTTGATCTCGTATGGATTTGCTTCACCAAACTTCAAGATAATGAGTGAGGCCACATTTCCACCAG
>Ga0082207_1000869_pt1 | contig 15918 bp, 11 predicted proteins | sample LakMenEpi10Aug09_FD_71540 | JGI IMG/M metagenome (GOLD analysis project Ga0082207, IMG submission 71540)
AGCGAGTCGCTGATGCTGCCCAGCGAGTCGAGTCTGACTAAGCTCTCGTCAAAAGCCGATTGCAGTCTTAGCTTAGAGGCATCTAGACTAGTGATATCTGCTTGCTGCCGTTGTATGGTGGAACTTTTGTCCTGTTGATCCATCAGGAAATACACCCAAGTGCCAATCAAGGCAAGGGCCAGGATTCCGATTATCCAGTTTTTCTGTTGAGCCGAACGGCTTTGGTTCGGTTCAGCGGTTTGATTTGTCATTTGTTTCTTTTTATGTTTAATACAAAGTACAGCAAACTTCCATAAAGCATCAGGGTGTAGGTAGGGTGTTTTTCATCATTTTAACGAATGACAGGAGCCCTTAAAACCAATCTCCCGAAGGTGGTGTATATTAGCCATCGTGAAACCGGAAGAGATCCTAAAAGAATGGAAATCAGGGCGTCCCTCAGTCATTTACTGGCTGGAGGGGGAGGAGGAATACTTTATAGAGCAGCTGCTTTCCGCTGCCGGGGAAAATTTGCTTCCGCCCGAACAACGGGATTTCAATCTGACTGTTTTTTATGGCAGGGATTGTCAGTGGACTGACCTGATCAATGCTTGTAAGCGGTACCCTATGTTATCCGACCGTCAAGTAGTCATCTTACGAGAGGCGCAATCGATGCGTGACCTTGAAAAGCTTGAGTCCTATCTCGAGCAACCTATGTCCAGCACCGTGCTGATCGTGGGTTATATGAATAAAAAGCTGGATGCCAGAAAGCGATTCTCCAAGCTTGTGAAAGAAAAGGGGGTACTGTTAACCACCCGTAAGTTATATGCAAATGAATTGAGTGCCTGGGCGGAACAATGGCTGGTTTCCAACAAGCGCAAAATGGATCCTAAGGCACTGGCGCTGTTGATCGATCACGTTGGAGACGATCTTAGCCGGATGGCCAGTGAACTGGATAAGTTGCTGATCAATGTGCCGTCTAATGCTGTTATCGGGATTGGGCAAGTGGAAGAATTTGTAGGGATCAGTCGGGAATACAATCCCTTTGAATTACAAAGGGCCCTGGCGCAACGTCAATTGCCTAAAGCGATCGAGATCGTACAATATTTTGAATCCAATCCCAAATCGGCGCCGATTCAACTGATACTCGCCACCCTTTATAGTTTTTTTAGTAAATCCATGCTCGTTTTCGGTGGGGGTTCTAACCTAGCTGCAACTTTAGGGGTGCCAGTATTTGCCGTAAAAGATTATCAGGCGGCAGCACAACAGTACGGCTATTCAGGATTAGAGCAAGTGTTGCTGATGTTGCATGAATATAATCTTCGTTCGATCGGAATCGGAGATCCGGGTACTTCAGATGGAGACTTGATGAAAGAGTTGGTGGTAAAGATCATCCGTTCGGCAACTGCGTAGGCAATAGCCGAAGGGTATGTTGTTTATCCAGGTGCATCTGTTCAATTAGTGCGGGTAGTCCTTCGAACTTTACCTCCTGACGTAAATAATACATCACATATACCGTCAGCGTTCGGTCGTAAATGTCCGCATCAAAATCGAATAGATTCACTTCGATCACTCGCTGTGTACCCCCAACAGTTGGGCGGAAACCGATGCTCATCATTCCCTGGAAGGGCACTTCAAAACCTTCCGGTTTCGCAAAGACAGCGTAAATGCCATTACCGGGAACAATTTTCTCTTCGCTATTCATTTGAATGTTGGCCGTCGGATAGCCCAAGGTGCGTCCTATTTTGTTGCCATGTACCACCGTTCCGGTGAAAAGAAAGGGGTAGCCCAACAATCTGTTTGCAACATCTATTTCATGATGCAGAATAGCTTCCCTGATACGAGTAGAACTGATGACATTCGCTTCCAGGAGGTGTGCCGGTATCTCTTTTAATGAAAATCCAAACTGAGTGGCATGCTCCTGCAGGAACAGATAATTACCATTACGGTCTCTTCCAAATCGGTGATCATATCCGATTACCAATGTATGTGGCTTGAATTTCCCGACCAGAAAATCTCGTACATACTCCTCAGCGGTCAGGTTCGAAAAATGTTCGGTGAACGGTACAACGACCAGGTGATCGATACCGCAGCTTCGTAATAAATCGATCCGTTCCTCCAGGGTATTGATCAGGCGTATCCCAAGAATAGGTGAGGAGACGACACTGCGTGGATGAGGATGAAAGGTGATCAGTACCGATTCGCCGCCGTTTTCATGAGCTGCTTCGTTCAATTGCTTCAATACCTCGCGGTGCCCATTGTGTACTCCATCAAAAGTGCCAACCGTAATAGCCGGATTACGGAATTTAGGCAATTGATCAAGGGAGTAATGTACCTGCATCGAGCGCAAATATAAGCATCCGGGAGAGGGAAAATTGAGCCTTGAATTCAGTAATTTTATCGCACAAATAGTTCAATATGTCCCGATACAGCCAGCGCGGTGTATCCGCCCAGAAAGAAGAGGTACATCAGGCTGTTCAGCATTTATCAGCCGGACTTTTCCCACATGCTTTTTGTAAGGTTTATCCCGACTACTTGACAGGTGAACCCGGTTGGGTCAATGTATCACATGCGGATGGGGCCGGCACCAAAAGTATTCTTGCCTATCTCTATTGGAAAGAAACTGGTGATATTTCCGTTTGGAAAGGAATTGCCGAGGATGCCATTGTTATGAACCTGGATGATCTTCTATGTGTGGGCATCACAGATCGTTTTCTTTTTTCTTCGACCATCGACCGGAATAAACATCGTATACCCGGTGAAGTTTTGTCCGCTATCATTGAGGGCAGTCGTTCTTTTTTCGAACGAATGCAGGATCATGGGATCCACATCGAATATTTAGGAGGAGAGACTGCCGATGTGGGTGATCTAGTTCGTACCATCGCTGTGAACGGTACATTGACCGCTCGCTGGCCTTCTGACCGGATCGTAACCAATGAGCAGATTCGTCCGGGCGACGTGATCGTTGGCCTCTCTAGCTTCGGCACTTGTAAATATGAACAGGGTTATAATAGCGGAATAGCCAGTAACGGCCTTACCAGTGCCAGGCATGATCTGCTAGCTAAAGATTATGCAACTCATTATCCCGAATCTTTCGAGGCCTCCATGGAAGATGCGGTTGTCTATACAGGCCCATATAAGCTATCCGATCCGGCTCCCGGCATGCCTAATTTAACAATCGGTAAGTTATTGCTGAGTCCGACTCGAACATTTGCTCCGGTACTAAAATCGATCCTCGATCACCACTTTGCTCACGTACACGGCTTGATACATTGCAGCGGTGGGGGGCAGACTAAATGTTTGAAGTATTTACCCAAACCATTAGGTGTCATTAAGCATAATCTGTTCGAGCCGCCTCCGGTATTTCAACTCATTCAACAAGCTAGCGGAGCAGATGATCAGGAGATGTATCAAGTATTCAACATGGGTACTCGGTTGGAGATTTATGTTGATCCTTCAGTGGCGGATGAAATTATTTCCATCTCGAATGGTTTTGGGGTCGAGGCCCAAAAAATTGGATATGTGGTGGATGCAGATTCATCCTATGTTCAGATCGAGCAACCCGGTAAACCTTTGCTTCGGTTTCCAACAAAATCACATTAACTTTAGTGTATAAATATTTCTATGTCAGAGCCAATCATACAGATCCGTAATGCGAATATTTATCAGGGCACGAACCTGATACTCTCCAATGTTCAATTGACGGTCAACAAAGGGGAGTTCGTGTACTTGGTCGGAAAAACCGGTACCGGTAAATCTTCTTTATTGAAAACGCTTTATGGAGAATTACCGCTGACTTCCGGTGAGGGGTCGGTAGCCGGTTTCAACTTGCGGGAACTGGATTGGAAAAAGGTTCCGTACCTGAGAAGAAACCTGGGAGTTGTATTTCAGGATTTTCAACTATTGACTGACCGAAACATATCGGAAAATCTTCGGTTTGTTTTGCGAGCTACCGGCTGGACAGACGAGAAGTTGATCGAAGAAAAAATCTTGGATGTATTGGATAAAGTGGGTCTTAAATCTAAAGGGTTCAAAATGCCTTTTGAGCTCAGCGGGGGAGAGCAGCAGCGTGTCGATATAGCCCGGGCTCTTTTGAATTCGCCGAAATTGATTCTGGCTGATGAGCCGACCGGCAACCTAGACCCTGAAACATCCGACGAGATCATGCGACTGTTATTCCAGATCGCGAGAGATTATCAAACAACGATCGTGATGGCTACACACGACTATATCGTTGTTCAGAAATACCCGGCCCGAATGATCCGCACAGAAAATGCAGGCATAACGGAAAATGCTACCATAGCCGTTTGATCAAGGTGTCAATGGGGTCCAATTGCTTCCGCCATGCCCCAAGCTTCTCTTCTCGATTCTGACGCATCGCTTCGGTGAACGGCACGGAATAGAGTTTCGTAACGGCCTCACCCATCTCATCGGCCGATGAAACGATCGTGCAGGAATCCGTCCAGGGCGAGGATTCATTCATCTCCCGATTGATGATACAATGTCTTCCGTATTGTAAGGCATCGAAGATCTTGAGTTTGATGCCCGTACGGGTTCGAGAGGGAAGGACATTGATCTGTGCTTTTTGGATCAGGTCCCTTAATTCTCTATCTGATGGATCAGCTACTAAACAGGCATGCTGATAAAAATGGACCAACTTTTCCAGCTTAGAAGAAGGGTTTTTCCCGGCAATCACCAAGGGGAGTTTAAGGCGCGCAAAAACTCGGCGCAAAAGCCAGATCGCAGCCCGTTCATTTTCCGATACCGACAAATTCCCATGGTAGAGGCAATACCCGCCATTTCCGATCAAGCTTTCCACTCGAGCGGGAAGCACCGGTGGTAAAAGAAATGTAGATAGGTGATTGTAGGATCTAGCTATTACATCTTGTTCACGAATTTGAATACAACCCAATTCTGCGGGAGGAAGATTTTTCATCCACCGATGGATTCGTTTGGATTCCAGCCAATAATAGATTCGCTTCAATAAGTTTCTTTCAAAGCGGGATAATTCCCTGTAATACTGGACCTCGTCATTATGCATGCGTACGATGAGTTTTCGATCTTTTTGAAATAACGCATGTATGTGTGCAGTTGTATGAATGCCGTCAAAAAGGATTGGGGCACTATCTTCAGACAAACGATCGAGAAGCGATTTGTCCGAACGGCACGCCACTATATAAGGTTGCCCTTGAAGCAAACGAAATAGAGATATACGGCGACGATAGACGGAGACTTTGTCGGCGATGCTATAAAGTTCGGCGGGTATGTTTTCTGTACCCTTATAAAAACAGTACAGGTGGATCTTGATGCCTTCATTTCGAAGAGCCGTGATTCGTTCAAGCATATCTCGGGCACCACCCGTATCGGCAGGTAGGGGTGATCGAAGACAGACTATATGCAGCTTTCTACTCATCGCTGAAACTGTCTTTTGTAAATTGAAAGCAATTTAACCTCCTCGTTCTCCCAACAATAAACTTCTCGAGCTTGTATGCAGGCATTCGTCATGGACATTCTTCTGGATTCATCATCCATCAACTCATTGACTGCTTTTGATACAGATTCGGGATCAGCTTCGTTGAGCAACATGGCAACCGGAAACTGACCATTGATCGCTTCATATTCGGGATACCGGTACGTGATCTGCGGAAGCCCAGCCTCGATATAGTTGAAAAATTTATTGGTTAATGCCAGATACTGGTTCGCCCCCTCCCGATCGGGTAACGCAATCCCGATGGTGGCTCGCAAGGCCCAATCGCGCAATGCTTCAGGCGGAATCATGCCCATTAACTGAACACGGTGATCAACATCCTCTCGCTTTATTAGAGCCCTTAGTTCATCCATGAAGTTCCCATCACCACAGATCACTAATTGATAAGGGATCAAACGCATGGCTGGTATCAGTGTTTCAAATCCTCTTCCCTGATTGACGGCGCCTTGGTAGAGTAAAACTTTATCAGCAGACGCTACACGATCAACGCTATTTCTTCTAATGGGCATATTGCGGATCACATCATATTCAACGCCGTAGACCAACTTGAATTTTTCCGCCAGTAATCCACCAACCGTGTATCCTACCGGAAACCGGGGTAATAGGAAGGAGGCTAATCCAGACCAGATGCGATATACGAACGGCCTTGACATGACCTCTTTCATTTCTATGAAATACTCATGGGCATCCATCAAACGAGGTATGCTCCGGATCTTTGAAACCAACCATACAGGTAGAGCCGTGTCGAGGTCGTTTGCTACCAGTAGGCCTGCCTTTCTAAATAACAAAAAGCAAAAAAGCCGTATGTGGTTCTCCAGGTAGAATAATTTTCCTTTTTGGAACCAACTCGTCAGGCGAATCTGTTTGTAGGGTCGATCCGGTAACGTGTCGGGCCGCTTTATGCCGACCAGAAATACTTGGTAGCCATTGTTATGTAAGGATGTGCAGATTCGATGCATGCGCTGATCATAAGTTAGGCTGTTTGTTACAGTCAAGTATATGATCGGCGTGGATGTCCCCATTTTGGAAAATATTACATGCTCATCCCTTCCATGCCTTCACCGCCTTTGTTGTTTTTTCGCTTGAAAAGGCTGGCATCAACTTTACCGAAACGCCAGTTGAAATTCACACGAACCAGCTGGGGATCCCGCCGTCTGAATACATCTTGTATGAAGAAATCAGAGGACGTTTCGATCTGTTGGCGACGGGTTCTGAACGCATCGCTCCAATTGATGGAGAGGCTGGTCATACGAGTCTTTCCCAAGTCGATTCGGTATCCTGCATCCAAGAAATAATTTGGTAGAATGTAGCCTTGCGCGCTGCTGGAGGTCTGCCCCCACATACCACCACCTCCGCCGCCGCCGCCACGTCCACCACCGCCACCACTGGGTGGAAGCATGGTCTTTGACATGTATTCGGTATTCAGCTGCAGTGTCATTCGTTTGCCGATCTTGATCGTGTGATTCATTTTAAGTTGCCAGCTGGGAAGGGGGTCGGCTACTGATAGAGTTGGGTCGTTCAATGCGATTCCGGATTGAAATAAATTCAGGTTGGTGGTCAATTCCCAATGGAGGGTGATCTTGTTCTTGGCGATCAATTCCACACCGGCTAGGTAGCTGGACTGAGCATTCAGGTAGGTATTGATCAAAATGTCTTTCCCGTTAGTGGGCAATACTTCACGTGCTTGGTATCGTGTGATCAGGCCCTCTGTACGCTTGTAATAGACAGAGGCAATAAAATTATCCTTGTTCTTGAAATTCTTTTGATAGGAGAATTCCAATGAATTGGTAAACTCCGGTCGAAGATCCGGATTCCCCCGGCTGATGTTCAACGAATCAGAATAATCGGTAAAGGGATAAAGCTGCCAGAAATTCGGACGGTTAATTTTTCGGGTATAATTGAGCTGGATATCTTGGTCTTTCTCCGCTTTTCTCGTCAGGAACACGCTGGGAAATAAACTAACCGGAAACCGGATGTCGAAGGACTGTCCTTTATCAGGCAGTTCCCCACGGTAATCAGAACTTTCTAGACGTAAACCCAATTGATAATTCCACTTACCTAGCGTGCTGGTGTAGGTGGTGTAAGCGGCATATACACGGTCATCGCTTTGATAATTGACAGAAAAATCGGAGAGGAATTGTTTTGTGCCGTTAGCGTTCACAAGAAAGAAATCATTTCGGTTATCTACCTGTCGGATCTGTGCACGTAATCCGGCTTCCCATTTCTCCTTGTCGGATCGGGGAAGAACGTAATCCGTTTGAATGATCAGGTTGTTGTTTTTCCCATTTCCCAATTGCAGTTGATTATTTTGAAAATAGGTGTTTTGGGAAGGGTTGGGGTAGTTGTCTGTAATGATCTGGTTTGAATTCTCGTTGGTCATTCCATTGTAGGTCAGATCAGCTGTCCACTCCTGACCTGCACGGGGGAATAGATGTTTGAATCCCAGCACCAAGCCCCTGTTATTGAACTCACCCTGGTTATTGGCCAGTCGGCTGATGTAGGATTCAGTTGTGGGTCTGTTTGCATGAAGTGAATCGATAAAGATCGAACTCTCGGTTTCAGGTCTGAATTTGCCTTGTCCCAAGTTCACGGTCAAGGAGAGTGTATTTCGATTATCCAAAAAGATATCTACGCCTGAGCGAAGAAAGGCATGTCGACCGATAGAGGTGTTCGTATCGAGTTGTGAAAGATAGGTGAGCGGACTACCCACAAGTGTATATCGATCTGTAGTGCCGGTGCTGATCGATTTGCGTTGATTGTAATTCGCGTTCAGGAAAAAGTTGACTTTGTTTTGCCGAAGGTTGAGGTCCGCGCCACCGCCAATACGTGCCCGGGAGTCGATGTTGGCCCGGAAGCTTCCGTTATAGCCTACTCGCTTGTTCTTTTTTAAAATCACATTCAAGATACCGGCTGTTCCACCTGAGGCATCATATTTAGCAGAGGGATTGGTGATGAGCTCGATCGATTCGATCGCGTCTGCCGGAAGTTGTTCCAGTGTCAGGTTTGTCGGGCGTCCGTCAACGAATAATTGCGGGGTATTGTTTCGCATGGTCAGATTGCCATCCAGATCCACGGTAAGGGAAGGGATGTTGCGTACAACATCAACGGCAGTACCACCGGTGGCAACCAAATTTTTGTCGACGGAGAAGATCTTACGGTCGATGCCAAGTTTAAGACCTGAGGAGGTACTGGTGACGGTGACATTGTCCAGCTCCTTTTCTTCGATCTGGATTCGGATATTGCCCAGGTCTTTTTCTTGTGTAGCATCCAGACTGCCGGCTTTCAATTCTAGGGTTTGTTTGTAGGGCTTAAATCCGATAACGGTTACCGTTAATTCATAGGTTCGATTCACCGCTACATTTTCGAGTCGAAACTCCCCATTGCTTCGGGTGATGGCTCCTGCTACCGCTTGAGATTTAGCTTCCTTATTCTCCGTGACTGGAATTAGTTGAACTGATGCGAATTCGATCGATTTGCCTGATTTGGACTCAACGATCTTTCCATACAAGGTGCCGTTAGCGGCAGGTCGATTTCCACCCGGACGTCCCCCCATTCCCTGGGCTGGTAAGAGCACTGGAATAGAAAGTGTCAGGAGCAGGGACAAAAGCGAAATGGGGTGATTTTTTTTCATAGAAAGCATATTCTGAGCAAACATTTTATAGTAGGAATGGTTCAGTTGAGTTCAAGCACAAGAAAAAGCCAGCGCCCGGCCATCGCCATCAGGGCAGATATGGTTGCCAATAGCAGCATGATCCGTAACGACCTTTTACTGAGCCATCTAAGCAGCAGGTTTGAAATAATATTTGAATTCGTGAAAAGTTCCATTGATAGTATTCTGGCGACCAATTTTTCATCGGAGAGTTCTTCTCGCGATACTTTATCTATCTGTCCATCCCAATTCTCGTTCAGGTATTCACTGAGCGCCTGTTGTACTTTTTCTGATGTTTTATCTCCGATCAGCAAACTGAGCATTGGCCATTTTTGAGGAAGAGTATTGGAGATGTAATCTTGCACACGACCGCTCAGCCAGTTTATAACGCGCTGGCGGGTTGAAGGGTCCTGTAATAGTTCACGAATCTTAGCTCCTGGATGCAACTGTAGTAAGGCTTCACGGGCCTGAGCGGTCAGGGATTTTTGTACCCAACCAGTTAGGAGTCCGGACCAGGTAAAAGGTCCAATTTTAACGGGTCTACTTGGGAATCGCAGAACTGAATAAAAGGTTAGCCAGCAGATACTTCCCAGAAAGGCGCCGATCAGCGCAGTCAGGATCCAGTTCATTTGTAAAAATCATGAATCCCGCCCGGACTCTTAGGAACCGGGGCGGGATTGAGTAGGGTGGATGACCGGGTTCGAACCGGCGACCCTCAGAACCACAATCTGATGCTCTAACCAGCTGAGCTACAACCACCGTTTGATAGGTGCAAAGATAAGGGAAAATCGGTTTAAGACGTAGCGCTAAAAGGATGTTAAAGGACTCTCAACATGTTTTGCCGGCAAGATTTCGGCTATTTTTACGGCGTGTCAAAAATCACCCAATATATTTTTTCCATGAAGCGATTACCTGTTTTTATCGGCCTCTTCGTGCTGGCTCTATTCCTGACTCTTTCATCACTTGGTTCGACAAAGAAGAATCTGCCACCGGGCAAATATGAGGATGTGCTTCATCGTATTGTTCGACTCCTTGAATCTGACCATTATCAGCCCCAAGCGATAGATGACGCCTTTTCTAAGAAGATTTTTCAAAAATACCTGAAGGAGCTTGATCCGGAGAAGGCTTACCTGCTATCCTCCGACGTGGAAGAGCTCAATCGGTTTTCCACCCAGATCGACAATGAAATGCTTGGAGAGCCGGTTCGCTTCTTCTTGGCAGCCGGAAAATTATTTCAACAACGTATGGAGGAGGCCTCCGTACTGTCTTCCGATCTTTTGAAACAGCCTTTTACGTTTAATCTGCGCGAAACGATTCAGCTTGATGAGGATAAGTTAGGCTGGTCCAAATCTGATGCAGACAGAAAAGAACGCTGGCGGAAGAAGATCAAGTTTCAGGTGCTGGAGCGTTATTATGAGCTGACCGAACAACGGGAAAAAAACAGAAAGCAAGCCGACTTCATCGTTAAGTCGGATGAGGAACTGGAGAAGGATGCCAGAGATCGAGTGCGCAAGCAGCTGGAACGTGCCTTTGATCGTTACCGAAATAAATTCACGGCGGATGATCAATTCAATTTATTTGTGAATACCATCACGAATACAATGGATCCTCATACCGAATTTTTCCCACCGATCGATAAGCGATATTTCGATGAAGAGATGAGTGGTCGTTTTTACGGGATCGGCGCCTCGCTGCAATATGATGAGGGAAATATCAAAATCACCAGCGTTGTGACGGGCAGTCCGGCATATAAGTCCGGTCAGATCCAAGCCGGTGATGTAATCCTGAAGGTTGGACAAGGGAAAGATGAGCCGGTAGACTTGACCGGATATTTAGTTCCTGATGCGGTGAAATTGATCCGGGGTAAGCAAGGCACAGAAGTTCGGCTGACCATCAGAAAACCTGACGGTAGCGTAAAATTGATCACACTCATACGTGATGAGATCGTGCAAGATGAATCATTTGCCCGCAGTGCCATTGTGGAGCGGAATGGACAACGAATCGGCTATATTTTTCTCCCTGAGTTCTATGCAGATTTTGAGCGACCTGATGGAGCCCGTTGCTTTACCGATGTAGCGAAAGAGGTAGCCAAGTTAAAGGAGCAACAGATCGATGGGCTGGTCATGGATTTACGTAACAATGGTGGTGGCTCGCTTTATGACGTGGTCCAGATGGTTGGTTTATTCATAGAGGATGGACCGGTTGTACAAGTTAGAGACAGAGAGGGACGCCCCACAATACTTCGCGACAAGGACAAAAATATTTTGTATGATGGGCCATTGACCGTCATGGTAAATGAATTCAGCGCCTCCGCTTCGGAGATTTTTGCCGCCGCTATCCAAGATTATCGCAGGGGTGTGGTGATCGGTAGCACCTCTACCTATGGGAAAGGAACAGTTCAGCGAAATATGGGACTTGATCCCAACAGTGGATTCTTCAGCTCCAACTCCGAGCTTGGAACACTTAAGCTGACCTTGCAAAAATTCTACCGTGTTAATGGGGGATCCACTCAACTTCGAGGTGTTAGCTCTGATATCGTTTTACCTGATAATCTTGAAAATCTCAAGATCCGTGAAAAAGATAATGAGGATGCTCTGGTTTGGGATGAGATCAGTAAAGTTGCTTACTTGCCATGGCGAATGAGTACCGATATCAAATCCCTACAAAAGATCCATGATTCCCGTATGGGTTCCAATACGCGTTTTCAGACCATCCGTGAAAATGCCATCTGGCTTTCCAACCTACGTGAACAGGAATATCCACTCGACCTGCAGCGTTATCAAGAACTTCAAAAACAGATACAACAAACGGTCAAGCAGAACGAACAGCTGTATAAGCTCAATGATCCGCTAAAGGTAAAAGCGCTACCCGGCGACCTGGAACGTTGGGACAACGACAAAGCCAAACAGGATCGATACAAAGCCTGGCTCAAATCACTGGAGCTGGATATTTATCTGGAGGAAACCCTTCAGGTAACAGGAGACATGATCCGATCCGCCAATACGGCTTCAAAGAAGTAAAGACGCCCGATCAGGCGTTTCTACCCACACAGTTCAGGTCAACGAAGGCTTGTTCGAGACGCTTGGAGAAGGTGTCTTCTCCCTTGCGTAACCAGACCCTCGGATCGTAGTATTTTTTGTTAGGCTTGTCTTCCCCCTCCGGATTACCCAACTGTGCCTGTAGGTAGGATTCGTTGGCTTTATAGTAGTTCATGACCCCTTCCCAGAAGGCCCATTGCAAATCCGTGTCGATATTCATTTTGATCGCTCCGTAACCGATAGCCTCCCGGATCTGGTCTTGAGGGGAGCCGGAACCGCCATGAAAAACGAAGTATACAGGCTTATTACCCGTTTTGAATTTATCCTGAATGTAGAGTTGGCTGTTTTGCAGGATCACGGGACGTAATTCAACATTGCCGGGTTTGTATACACCGTGTACGTTCCCAAATGCGGCAGCCACCGTAAACAGATCTCCGACACTTGAAAGGCGCTCATACGCATATGCCACTTCGGATGGTTGCGTATATAATTTAGAATTTTCGATATCCGTATTGTCTACACCATCTTCTTCTCCACCCGTGACGCCCAGCTCGATCTCTATACTCATACCCAGGGGCGTCATTCGCTTGAAGAAAGTCTCACATTCATGGATGTTTTCCTCCAGCGGTTCCTCACTCAGATCCAACATATGGGAGCTGAAAAGAGGTTGACCTTTTTCCTTGTGAAAAGTTTCTCCGGCATCCAACAAGGCACTGATCCACGGAAGCCATTTTTTAGCCGCATGGTCGGTATGCAATACAACCGGAACGCCATAGTATTTGGCGACCTGATGAACGTGTAAAGCGCCGGAAATGGCACCTTGAATATTAGCCTGTAATTTGTCGTTCGGCATACCCTTTCCGGCAATGTATTGGGCTCCTCCGTTCGAAAACTGAACAATGACCGGAGAGTTTACTTTAGCGGCGGTTTCCAATGTTGCATTGATACTGCTGTGGCCGATGGTGTTGACGGCCGGAAGTGCGAATTGATTATGCAGGGCATCCTGATACAAGGCTCTTAAGTTATCGCCGTACAATACGCCGGAGGGATATTTGCTCATGAGTTTAAGTTGATGACTCGCGAATATAAAGATTTAATGATCGCAGGTGATTAGTGAAATATCAGTCCATACAGGACAGAGATCAGTTTCCGGCCGATTGAATGATATCGTATTTGGTTATGATGTGATATTGACCGGCTTCATCTCTTGTCAGTACAGCGCCTTGATCTTTTGTGATACCACGACCCACTTTTTCGAGTGGTGTGTCCAGGCCAACGATCGGGAATGCCTGTTCGAGATGTGCGCTGATTGGTTCACTCGGAAGTGCCGGATTGTCGATCAACTTTTGAAATAGGCCTCCTTCACTGATCGAGCCTACAGGTTGACCATCAGTCATGACCGGTAAGTGCTCGATATCATACTTGCGCATCAGGGCAATGGCATCTGCGATCTTGTCTTCAGCACTTAAGGTGATCAGTTTTTTCGGTCCGCGTGCACTCACGATCTCTCGAACCGTTTTCACTTCCAAAAATCCTCGGTCACGCATCCATTGATCGTTATAGATCTTAGCCACATACCTGGATCCGTGGTCATGTAGGATGCAAACGACCACATCTGTGGGCGAGAGCTTGTCTTTCAATTGCATCAATCCCTGTATACAACTGCCGGCACTGTATCCGCAGAATAAACCTTCCTCTTTTGCCAGTCTTCTAGCCATAACTGCTCCGTCCTTGTCAGTCACTTGTTCAAAGTGATCGATCATTTCCATGTTGTAATTGCCTGGTACAAAATCTTCACCGAATCCTTCACTGATATAGGGGTGCACTTCATTCATGTCGATCTCGCCGGTTCGGTAATATTTGGTAAGTAGGGACCCGTACACATCTATGGCCCAGATCTGTATGTTCGGATTCTTTTCTTTCAGATACATGGCGGTGCCGGTTACGGTTCCACCTGTGCCCGCGGTACAGACCAAATGCGTGATCTTACCGTCGGTCTGATCCCAGATCTCTGGGCCGGTCGTTTCATAATGAGCCTGGCGGTTCGCCAGATTATCATACTGATTCATGTGACAGGAGTTGGGGATCTCCTTGGCCAAACGGGCTGCCACACTGTAATAACTGTTCGGATCTTCGGGTAGAACATTGGTCGGACAAACGATCACTTCGGCACCTACGGCTTTTAGGATATCCACTTTCTCTTTCGACTGCTTATCCGTAGTCACAAAAATGCACTTGTATCCTTTGACGACCGCGGCCAGGGCTAACCCCATCCCCGTATTTCCGCTGGTGCCTTCGATGATGGTCCCTCCAGGCTTGAGCCGTCCATCTTGCTCAGCAACTTCGACCATTTTCAATGCCATTCGATCTTTGATCGAGTTACCGGGATTGAAATAATCCACTTTTGCCAATATCGTACCCGGTAGCTGACGCGTGATCTTGTTGAGTCGGATCAGGGGCGTGTTACCAATAGTTTCCAGGATGTTATTCTTAATCTTCATATGGTTGGTTTCAATTCTGTTTTGCGGATAAGGCATTTTCAATGAAAGGGTCACGTAAGTTCTGTATTCGGATATACTCACTCACGCCAAATCGGAACCGAGCGATCTGCGCATAGATCTCAAACCCGATCTCAAGCCATTCCTGCTGGTTGATCTGTTCCAGTTTGATACCGGAGGGAGAGGTGACGGTTTGGAAAAATGATTGGATTCGATCGATGGGTGGATTCATCGCCCTTGTGATGATGTCATTCAGCTTGGAAAGCGTTGGTTCTTGATCGATCTGATATCGGTAGGCCCATTGAATGATCTCCGGGCTATTGAGAATATAACTTGCTGCTTGGCTCAATGAGCGGGTTGGGATAGGTATCAAAAAATCCGGCTCGATCCCGCCCCCTGCATATAAAGTATCTCCACAGGGACTAAAAAATGTTCTCATTTTTCCGGCTGAATCTTTCTTACTACGGTTTAGTACATCATGTAAATATTCTTCTCTTTTTCCCTCATAAGAGCGCTGAATGCATCGGCCTAGTGGTGTATAGTAACGTGCGACTGTTAAGCGCAAGGCCCCGCCGTTGGAGAGATCGTATTGTTCCTGAACCAGTCCTTTTCCAAAACTGCGCCGACCGATGATCGTGGCACGGCACCAGTCCTGCAAGGCGCCTGCCAGGACCTCACTGGCACTGGCTGAAAATTCATTCATCAAGACCATCAATTTTCCCTGTTCAAATAGACCCGGACGCTTGCAGGAATAATTCCTTTTCTTGGCATGTGCTCCTTCGGTATAAACGATCAAGCGATCGTCGGCAAGGAACTCATCTGCCAGTTCGACCGCCTCATGCATGAACCCGCCACCATTGGAGCGAAGATCGAGTATCAATGACCGCATCCCTTTTTTGACCAATTCATCGAGTGCTTTGACAGTAGATCGGTAACTCCCCTCTGAAAATTTGGTCAGTTGGATGTACCCGATGGAGTCATTGATCATGTAGTATGAGGCAACCGGTGGAGTAGGGATGTCTGCCCGAAGGATCGAAACGGAACGTATCTTTCCTTGACTTCGGATAGAGAGGTTGGCATAGGTCCCTTTCGGACCCCTTACCAGTGAACGAATGGAATCAGTTGTCAGGTTCGGACCTGTCAATGCACTTGAGCCGATGGATATCAGTTGATCGCCTGTTTTCAGTCCTGCTTTTTCACTAGGGCTGTTCGGAATTATATAGGCGACCGTCATGGTGTCACGGATCCGGCTGAATTCTATGCCTATAC
>Ga0082207_1000870_pt1 | contig 15914 bp, 13 predicted proteins | sample LakMenEpi10Aug09_FD_71540 | JGI IMG/M metagenome (GOLD analysis project Ga0082207, IMG submission 71540)
TCGAGATGCCCGAGGTGAAGATCGACCTCGACCGCGACGGCCGCGTGGCGGGGGCTCATGTGGTGGAGAACACCGAGAGCCACCAGATCATCGAGGAGTTCATGCTCGCCGCCAACGAAGCGGTGGCCGAGGCGCTCAAGGCGGCCGAGGCCTCCTTCCTGCGGCGAATCCACCCCGCCCCCGATCCGCGGAAGCTCCGGCAACTTACAGAGTTCGTCTCCGAGCTCGGCTTCGAGGTCGATTCACTCGAGAGCCGCTTTGAGCTCCAGCGACTGCTCGACATGGCCCGCGGCAAGCCGGAGGAGCACGCGGTCCACTACGCCGTGCTCCGCAGCCTCACCCGCGCCGCCTACGGGCCTCAGGAAGACGGCCACTACGCCCTCGCCAGCGACTGCTACTGCCATTTCACCTCGCCGATCCGCCGCTACCCCGACCTCACGGTGCACCGGGCGCTCGAGGCGATCGCCCGGGGTAAGCGCCCCCCTGCCGACGGCCTCGTGCAGCTCGGCGGGGAATGCTCCGACCTCGAACGACGGGCTGAGACCGCGGAGCGGGAGCTCGTAAAGCTCAAGCTCCTTAACTTCCTGAAGTCGCGGGTGGGCGAGGAAATGGACGCCGTGGTGACTGGCGTCGAGCCCTTCGGACTGTTCGTGCAAGGGCTTGCGCTGCCCGCCGAGGGCCTTGTGCCGCTCGACACGCTTCCCGACGACTCCTACCGCTACGACCGCGCCAGCCACACGCTCTCCGGCCGCCGTCCGGGCCAGACCTTTCGGCTCGGCGACCGCGTCCGCGTGGCGGTGGCCCGCGTCGACACCGACCGCCGCGAGCTCAACTTCCGGCTCGTGGGTCGGGGCCGGCGGCCGAAGGCCGGCATCCGCGACCGACGCGAGCCCCCACGCGGCAAGGGCCGCGTGGGCAAGCCAAAGCGGCCGCCAAAAGGGAAGCCATCGAAACGCCGCCGGGGGCGGTGAGGCTTCTGCACTTCCGGAGTGTGCGGGGATGACCCTGGCCGCGCCGCACCCGTCCTGTCTGAATCTCTTGTGAAAGACTGAGAACGGAAGGCGGCCCAGAAAGGCACACAGGTTGAAAACCTGTGCTACGGCGGCGCGCCACCATCAGCCAACGGCCGGTCGGCTTGTACACTGTCGCTCCTCTCACCCGGAAAGGAATCTCCCGTGTCAACGACGCCGCTTCGTACGCCCCTAGCCCCCTGGCACGAGTCGCACGGCGGCCGGATGGTCGACTTCGCCGGCTGGTGGATGCCGGTGCAGTATTCGTCGATCGTCGACGAGCACCTCGCCACCCGCCAGGCTGTGGGGATATTTGACGTCTCGCACATGGGCCGACTCGCGATCGAGGGCCCGGCCGCCCATGGCTGGCTTGAGTCGCTGCTCACCCGCCGCGTGGCCGACATCGCGGTCGGCCAGGCCCGCTACACGCTGGTCACGAGCGACGAGGGGCCGACTGGAGTGACGATCCTCGACGACGCCCTCGTCACCCGCGAGGCCGACGCCGCCGATGGCACGCCCCGGTTCGCGATGGTGGTCAATGCCAGCAATCGCGACCGCGTCGTGGCGTGGCTGCGGTCGAAGCTGCCGGCGGCGGGCCTGTCGTTTACCGACCGGACGGCCGACACGGCCATGATTGCGGTGCAGGGGCCGCTGGCCGTGGCCACCGTGTGCGTGCTCTGCGGCGATGACGACGCGGGCAGGATCTCGGGCCTGGGCAACTATCGGGCCACGCGGGCCTTTGTGGCCGGCCAGCCGGCGGCGGTGAGCCGCACTGGCTACACGGGTGAGGATGGTGTGGAGGTCGTCGTGCCGGCCGCCGCGGCTGCCGACGTCTGGCAGGCGATCCACGACGCCGGCGCGTCCCGTGGACTCAAGCCCTGCGGTCTCGGCGCCCGCGACACGCTCCGGCTGGAGGCCGGCATGCCGCTCTACGGCCACGAACTCGTAGCGTCGAGCGACCCCTTTGCGATCGGCCTCGGCCTCGCGGTGAACCTCGATGCCGCCGCCGGCGGGCCACGGCAGTTCCCCGGCCGCGACGCCCTGGCCCGCATGAAGGCGGCCCAGCCGGCCCGCGTTCGCGTGGGCCTGGCCTTCGAGTCGAAGCGGGCGGCCCGTGAAGGGAGCCCGGTGGTGGTGGCGGGCCGCGATGTCGGCAACGTCACCAGCGGCAGTCTCGCCCCGTCGCTCGGCCACGCTGTGGCGATGGCCCTCCTGGACCGCGAGGTGGCCGCGGTCGGGACCAGCGCCGACGTGCTCGTCCGCGACGTGCCGCAGGCGGCCAAGGTCGTGCCGCTCCCGTTCTACAAGCGGCCCTCACCACGCGGCTGACCGCATCCGCTATCCTGCACTAGCCTGCAGCGATTCGATCGACCCGAGGAGTCCACCCCCATGGCCGAGATGAAGTTTGCGAAGTCCCACGAATGGGTCCGCCCGGAGGCCGGTGGCTTGGCCACGGTCGGAATCTCGAAATACGCCGTTGAGGCACTGACCGACCTCGTCTTCATGCAGCTGCCGCCAGTGGGCAGGAAGGTGAAGGCGGGCGAATCTCTGGGCGAGATCGAGAGCGTGAAGGCGGTCAGCGACATCTACGCCCCCGTCTCTGGCGAGATCGTCGAGGTCAATGCAGCACTCCCCAACCAGCTCGACACGCTCGGCTCCGACCCCTACGGCGCAGGCTGGATCGTGCGGATCAAGCCCGATGACCCGGCGGAGATGTCTGGCCTGCTCGACCAGACGGCCTACGACGCGCTCGTGAAGTCGTGACCGGCGGCGTCCTGCCCGTCTGGTGGGACGACGCCGCCGACGGGCCGACCAACATGGCGGCCGACGAACTCCTCGCCGAAGAGGCCGACCGCCGCGGCAGTCCGGTGATTCGCCTCTACTCATGGACTGAGCCCACAGTCTCGCTCGGCGGCTTCCAGCAACTCGCCGAAGCGGAGTCGTACTCTGAGATCTCAGGCCTGCCGATCGTCCGCCGGCCCAGTGGGGGCGGGGCGATCATCCATGGCACCGACCTCACCTACGCGGCGGCGGTTCCGAAGTCGCATCCCTGGGGCGGCACCACCCAGACGCTCTACGACGTCATGCACGAGGCGATGGTGGCGGTGCTCAGGGAACTTGGTTTCGACGCCCGCCTTCACAGGCCGTCGGATGGCGATCCGCCTTCGAACGCCCTGCTCTGCTTCTCGCGGCGATCGCCCGGTGACGTCGTTGTCCGCCGGTCGGGACAGCCGGCGATGCCGACCGACCCCAAGGTGATGGGCAGCGCGCAGCGAAGACTCGGCACGACGGTCCTGCAGCACGGCAGCCTGCTGTTGACCGCCTGCCTCCAGGTGGGTGGCGAGGCGCGGCATGAGGGGCTCACGGAACTCGCCGATCGATCCACCGGCTGGACGGCACGGTCTCTGGCCGACCGGTGGACGGCCCGCGTGGCCGAGACCATCGAAATCGTGAGGGAGTTTCAGCCCGCGCCATTCACGTCCGGTCACCTTCCTGAGGTTGACGCCCGCGCCAGCCGGTTCCGCGACCCTCGCTGGACGGCCCGCCGCTGACTTAGACCAGATGACTGGCTTGCATGGGCTGGTGGTTGGTATGATTGTGTTAGTTCGTCCTGCCCACGGCTCCTGCCCCCCGATCGCCGGTGCGATTCCCTCCCCCCGGGCCCACCATGATCGTCAAAATGATCGTCGCCTCCGGCAAGAGTGCCGGCCGATCCATCGCCATCAAGCGAAACAAACTCCTGATCGGCCGGGCCGAGCAGTGCGATGTGCGACCGCTCAGCGAGGAGGTAAGCCGACGGCACTGCGCCATCACCGTCGGGCCGGCCGAGGTCTGGGTTGAGGATCTCGGCAGCCGCAACGGCACCTTCGTCAACGGGACGAAAATCACGGAGCGCACGAAGGTCGTGGATGGGGATATCGTCCGCGTCGCATCGCTGGAGTTGAAAGTTTCGTGCACGGCGCCCACGCCTCAGGCTGGCGGGTCTGAAGACGATGTCTCGCGATGGCTGATGGCCGACGACCAGCCGGCTGGCATGTCCGACACAACGCGGTCGCTCACCGCAGCGACCGACGATTCGGCCGACAGTAGCTCGAGCAGCATCCACAGCGCGGCCCCGCAGCCCACGTCTGCCGATTCGTCAGTCGAGGGATCCGGATCGCTCGTGTCGGGCATCGACGCCGCGGCAAAAGACGAATCGGGGTCGGGCTCAAGCCGCTCGGCGCTCGAGGCCCTCAAGGCCGCCGGCAACTCGAAGCCGACCGGACTGCCGCAGGGCGTGAAGAAGGCCGCCGCTGATTCCTCTCGCGATGCCGCTGCCGACGCGCTCAAGAAGTTCTTCGATCGGAAGTGACGGTCGTACGGGTTGTGCGGCCCGCGAAGCTTGCCGAACCCGTTTTTTTTCGCCGATCGGCACCTCTTCGCCAACCGGCAGCGGTCATGCTTCCGGCAGACCTTCGCAGCGTGTCCGCAGCGTCGGTCGCCGGCCGGTCCTCTTCACCAGGAGCCCACGCATGTCCGCCACCGCCATCACGAAGTCGCCCCGCACCGCTGCCCCCCGCGCCCGCGTTACGGAGGGCCGCACGACGGTCCGTCATGCCCGACGCCGCATGATCGACCCCACCACCTGCGAGCGCGACTACGGCCCGGAGGAGATCGAGTTCATGCAGGCGCTCGACCACTACAAGCGGACCAACGGCCGGATGTTCCCGACCTGCAGCGAAGTCCTCCAGGTGCTGCGGTCGCTGGGCTACGAGCGAGTCGCCGCGGGCTGAGACGGGCAGGAAGCTCACGGCCGGTCGGCCGGTCGGCTTTTATGACTTGCGTCCAAGCCCAACGCCGTAAGGCGTGGGGCGAACCAACGATGAGGGCCGACGTACAACGTGCGACAGCCCGCGGCCTCACGGCCGGTCGGCTTTTCACGGCACCGGATTGATGCGAGCCGGATCGGCGCACAGGTTGAAAACCTGCGCTACGAGAGGCCGCGAGGGGCTGCCCGTGCCCTCGAGCGGGCTATGGAAGCAAGCGCAGCCAGGATGGCGGAGCGCAGCGGACATGCAGAGAGTCGAGGCCTGGAGGGCCGAGACGAACGTCCAGCGAGAGGGCATGGGCAGCCCTGAGCCCACGGCGAGCCCGGGGAGACACACAGGTTGAAAACCTGTGCTACGAGAGACCGCGAGCCCACGAACACCAACCCAGGCAAAACAGGCGGTTCGGGCGGCCTTGCTCCGGTGTGGCCCGTCCCTTTAGTTTCCCGGCCCCGCGCGCCGGCGGGAACCGGAGTCTTCCCGTTGCACCTGCTCGTCCGCTCCAGCCGCTCGCCTGCGTTGTCGACAGGTTGCCGCATCATCGGGGTGCTGCTCGTCGTCGCCGGCGCCGGCTGCGGCGGGATGTCCAAGACCGACAACGCAGAGGGTGTGAAGCTCTACCAGCAGGGCAACTACCTCGGCGCGGTCAACTCATTTCAGCAGGCGCTCGCGAAGCAACCCGGCAACCCCGACACCTTCTACAACCTCGGCGCCACCTACCACCAGCAGGCGAAACTCTTCGGCCGGGAGGCCGACCAGCAGACGGCTGAGCAGTATTACCACCTCTGCCTGGCACGAAACCCGAGCCACGAGGCCTGCCAGCGGGCGCTCGCGGTGCTCCTCGTGGAGGAGAAGCGGAACGACGAGGCGGTCGGCCAACTGAACGCCTGGGCCCGTAGCCAGCCGTCGAATCCCGCCCCCCATATCGAACTGGCCCGTCTCGCCCAGGAGCACGGCAACATCCCGGAGGCAGAGAACCAACTGGTCGACGCCCTCGCGATCGATCCCAACAACCCCCGCGCCTTGGTTGCGCTTGGCAGCCTCCGGGAGTCGGCGGGTGACCCCGCGCAGGCCCTCGCCAACTACGGCCGGGCGCTCGCCGTCGACCCGCAGCAGCCAGCTGTCGCCGCGAAGATGGCCAGTCTCCAGGCCTCGCAGGCCGCCGCCTACCGCACCGCGGCGCTGCCGCCGTCGCCACCCCCCGTGGCCATCGCTCCTCCACAGGCACCGCCGGGGAACGCGGGCCGTTGACCCTCATCGCGGGGACTCCTATTCTGCCCCGGGAATCAACAGGATTTTCGGGTGCCCGCCATGACGGACCGCGTCTTCAACTTCTCCCCCGGGCCGGCCGTTCTGCCGGTCGAGGTGCTCGAGCAGGCCCGCGACGAGATGCTCTCCCTTCCTGGGGTGGGCATGTCGGTCCTGGAGATCAGCCACCGCAGCCCTGCCTTCGACCGCATCCTCGAAGAAACCCTCGCCTTGCTGAAGAGCCTGCTCGGCATCGGCGACTCGCACGAGGTGATCTTTCTGCAGGGCGGGGCCAGCCTGCAGTTCTCGATGGTGCCGATGAACCTCCTCCGCGGACAATCCGCCGCGGCCGATTACGTGATCACCGGCACCTGGGGTGCGACGGGCGCCAAGGAGGCCCGCCGCGAGGGCAAGGTGCATGTCGCCTGGGACGGCGCCGCCACGAACCATGACCGGCTCCCGACTGATCGTGAGATCTCGCTGTCGCCCCAGCCGGCCTACGTGCACATCACGAGCAACGAGACCATCCAGGGCGTGCAGTGGAAGCACGACCCCGACTTCGGCCCCGCGCCGCTGGTCTGCGACTGCTCCAGCGACTTCCTCTCGAGGCCGATCGACGTCTCCCGCTACGGCCTGATCTACGCCTGCGCCCAGAAGAATGCGGGGATCGCCGGCGTGACCACGGTGATCATCCGCAAGGACCTGCTTGAGCGGTCGCGGGATGACCTGCCCACGATGCTCGACTACCGGACGTTCGTGAAGAACGGATCTCGGCCCAACACGCCGCCCGTGTTCGCGATCTACATCCTCGATCTGGTCTGCCGCTGGATCACTGGCCGGATGGGTGGCCTGCAGGGCATGGCGAGGCACAACGCGGCAAAGGCAAAACTCCTCTACGACACGCTCGACCAGTCGGGCGGCTTCTATGCGGGCCACGCCCGTCCTGAATGTCGCTCCGACATGAACGTCACCTTCCGGCTTCCCGACGAGGCGACGGAGAAGGCCTTCGTGGCCGGGGCTGTGAAGCGCGGCCTGATGGATCTCAAGGGCCACCGCTCCGTCGGCGGCATCAGGGCCAGCATCTATAACGCCATGCCGCTCGCAGGCGTCGAGTCTCTCCGCGACTTCATGACTGACTTCCAACGCGAGCACCAGGACTAACCCGCCAAGTCCACGTCTCCAGGCCCCCGTCTCCCGTAGCCCTCCGGACCGCCGCCCATGCCATCGATCATCGTGCTCGACACGCTCAGCCCCGACGGCCTCGCCCTGCTCGACGCGGCCAAGGCCCACGGCATCACCTACGAGGTCGCGACCGGCCTTTCGGGTGACGGCCTCCGCGAAGCACTCGCCCGGCACGACGGGGCGATCTGTCGCAGCGGCGTGAAGATCACCGCCGCCGCCCTGGCGGGCAACCACCGCCTCCGGGCGATCGTGCGGGCTGGTGTGGGCACCGACAACATCGACAAGGAAGCGGCAACCCGGCTCGGGATCGTGGTCATGAACACGCCCGCCGGCAACACGCTGAGCACGGCCGAGCACGCCTTCGCCCTGATCCTTGGCCTGTCGCGGAACGTCGCGGCCGCCGACGCCAGCCTGCGAGCCCACAAGTGGGATCGCAACAAGTTCATGGGTGCGCAGCTTGCCGGCAAGACGCTCGGCATCGTGGGCCTCGGCCGAATCGGGCAGGCGGTGGCGGAACGGGCGCGGGCATTCGACATGCGGGTGCTCGGCTACGATCCGTTCCTGTCGCCCGATCGCGCGGCCGAACTCGGAATCGAACTGATCGACAGCGTCCGCGGCATGCTTCCCGAGGTGGACTACCTCACCGTCCACACGCCGCTCACCGACGAGACCCGCCACCTCGTCGGCATGAAGGAGCTCGAGATCGTCAAGCCGGGGATCAGGCTGATCAACTGCGCCCGCGGTGGCATCTATGACGAGGCCGCCCTCGCCGAGGGGCTGAAGCGGGGTGTGATCGGCGGGGTGGCGCTCGATGTGTTCGAGAAGGAGCCCTGCACCGACAGTCCGTTGTTCGAGATGCCGGGCGTCCTGGTGACACCGCACCTCGGCGCCAGCACCGAGGAGGCCCAGTCGCAGGTGGCCGTGGAGGGTGTTGGTCTGCTCGTCGACTTCCTCACCACTGGTGCGATCCGCCACGCCGTCAACTCGTCGGCGATCGACCCTGCCGCCCTCGAGGGCGTCCGCGGCTTCCTCGATCTCTCGTGGCGACTGGGGCTCCTGCTGTCGCAGCTCGACTCGGCCGCCCCGCGGTCGTGCTCGATCGCCTACCGTGGCGAGATCGCCGCCCGAAACACCCGCCTCGTGACCGCCGCCTTCGCCGCTGGCCTGCTTGAGGGGTCGATCGAGGACGTCAACATCGTCAACGCGGAGATGCTGCTGCGTGAGCGAGGCATCGAACTCGTCGAACAAAGCCGCACCGATCCGGGTGCGTTCAGCTCGGTGGTGGCGGTCGATCTCGTGGGAGACGATCAGGTGCACCGCGCCGCCGGCACGCTCTTCGGCCACTCAATGCCGCGGATTGTGCAACTCGAAGGCCAACGCCTCGAGGCCTATCTCGACGGCATTCTGCTCGTGTTTACACACCAGGACGTGCCGGGCATCATCGGCCGGGTCGGCAACGCCTTCGGGCAGTCGGGCATCAACATCGCCCAGATGACGGTGGGCCGATCCACGCCTGGGGGTGATGCGATCGGGGTGTTGAACCTCGACCAGGAGCCGTCGCCCGAAGCGGTGGCCGCGGTGGCGGCCTGCCCGGGCGTCAAGTCGGTCCGGGTCGTCAAACTTCCGCCGGCCGGCCAGCTTCCATCCTGGCTTGCAGCGTCGTCCGCTTCATCGCGGACCGCACGCCGGGGCTGACGCGGCCCCGGCGACTTTGCTCGCAGCGTCGTTCGTGGCTCAATCGCCCATCACGAGCGCAGAGCTGGTCCGAATCAGCCTGGCTGCGAGGCGCCCAAGGTTTGACGGCGTGCGACGGCAGTTTGAGAATGGAAAGCTGTCGGGAACGATCACCGTTCGTAGCTCACCGCGATCCCCCTCGTCATGCACACCCGTCTCTTCCTGGCGGCGAACCTTGTTGGCGCCTTGCTGGCAACCGGTCTGGTGCGCGGCGAGACCGCGTACGAGGTGACGACCCTCGCCCTGCTGGAAGGCTTGCAGGATCGGGACATGCCCGACGTGATGCTGTGGGTGATCGAGCAGGCATCGGCTTCTTCGGAGTGCTCCGCCGACACCCGACGGCGGCTCGAGTTCCTCAAGGGTTCGGCGCTCGTCAGCCAAAGCCGGACCGCCGTCGACATCGAAGCCCGCAATGGGCTGCTCGACCAAGCCGAGGAGTCAATCGATGCGTTCCTCGCGTCATCGCCAGCCGATGACATGGCGATCGACGCTTTCACGAAGAAGGGCAACCTCCTGGTGGAGCGCGGCCGGATCTGCCTCGTCCTCGCAGAGCGGCCGGGTGCCGATGCAGCCATGCTTTCCAAGGAGGCGGCCGCCTTCTTCGACCGGGCGATCAAAACGCTCCGCACCGCAGCACCCACCCCCGGAAAGAAGGGATCCGAGGAGTCGCCGCCGGTGGTTCCCGAAAAGATCGAAACCGCCGAAGACGCGGTGCTCCGATCGCTGCGAGACATCGCCCTGGAGATCGAGCGGATTCGCCTGCCTGTCAAGGGGATCCGCGACGAGTACGAGACCAAGAATGCAGAGATGGCTCCGCTGCAGAAGGAGGTCGAAAAGTTTGACGCGGAGATCCGTCAGAAGCAGACGGAGGTTCCCAGGCTCCAGCAGCAACTCGCCGCGACCCAACGGCCGCCCTCTCCGCGGGAAACCCCGAAGAGCCTCCAAGAGCGGAGAGCCCTGGCCAGTCAACTCCCCGCCCGCTTGCAGGCCATTCTGGGTGAGATCGCCGTGCTCGAAGCGGCGCGGCAGAAGCCGGAGATCCAGCTCAGAAAAATCGCCAACGAGAAGACCAAGCTTTCGAAACAGCTTGCAACCGCCGAGAAGCCACTGGAGAAGGAACTTGAGGAACCACTGCGGCGGCAGGAGGAACTCCGCACGAAGCTCCTCCAAACCCGGCTGATGGTGGCAGAGACCTACTTCGAGACGTCGAAGGCCCACGCCCCGAACTCCGATGGGTGGAAGGCGGCCCTGGAGGAGTCGCAGCGGCTCAACCACGAACTCGTCGAGAAGTACGGCAAGATGGGCGTCGGTTTTGTGGCCCGGTTCAACGAGGGCCGAAACCAGGCGCTGCTTGGAAAGCGTGACGCTGCGATTGGCACCCTGGCGCCGCTCTTCACCCTGGAAGCGGCCCCTGGCCAGCCCCTCTCACCACTCGGCCTGAACCTCAAGACCAAGGCCCTTGGGATCGCCCTCGAATGCTGGATTGAAGACAAGGCCTACGGCGAGGTCACGGGACCGTCGCCCTTCGAGCCGGAGCAGTACCGCGCGAATCCCCTTCTTCGGTTCGCGATGGCGCCCGTCAAGGAGGGACGCATGACGGCCGAGATGGCCACGGTGAAGTACCGCACCGCCGAACTGCTTGCCGCCCGGGCGAAGTCGCTTTCCGACAAAGAGGCTCCCGCAGCCAAGGTGCTCGAGGCCGATGCCTACAAGCTCGCTCGAGAGGTCTCGACGGCCAACCGCGATTTCGCGCAGGAAGCCCGGGACCTGGCTGCCCGTCTCGGGAAGAACCTTGGGCCAGTCGACGAAGATTTTCCGGCGAAACTGGCCGATGCCCAGGCCGCGTTCCGTACCTTCCAGGAGGCCCAGGCTGATGCGAAGTCGGCCCACGCAGCCGGCAACGCGGCGGCTGCCGCAGAGGCGACCGATGGCGCCGTCAAGAAGCGGGACGAGGCCCTGGCGGCCATGCAGGATGCCTTGGCGCTTGGCGAGAAGGACGCGTCGACCAACGAGGCGGCGATCAACCAGATCCGTTCGATCCTCACGTTCCTGCTCTACGACGCTCGCCAGTTCGCCGAAGCCGCCACGCTCGGTGCGATGCTCGTCAAGGACCATCCGAACTCAGTGTCGAGTCGCCAGGCGGCCCGTGTCGCACTCGCCAGCCTGCAGTCCCTGGCGGCGGGAGGCAATGCGGAGGCGAAGACCCAGCTCAAGGACCTCGCGGGTCTCATCGTCACGCGTTGGAGCGACGGCCTCGAGGCCGCTGACGCGACAACGATCCTCATCAACCTGGCCATCGAGGCACACGACGCCGATGCCCTCGTGGCTCTCGTCGACGGCATGAATCCGGCGATCGAGCGGCGGCCCGAATTGCTCCTGAGGGCGGCCGTTGGCCTGCGGCAGGAGGCCGAGGGCGTCCGGAAGTCAGGGGGTGATCCAGGCCGGGTGGCCGGATGGAACGCGGCCGTCAAGCGGGCCATCGACGAAGCGCTGCCCGCGGTCGAGGCAGCGGGCAGTCTGCCGGCCGGGGCCGCCGGCACAAAGCTCGCCGTATCAGCGGCGCTGACGCGGGCCCAGATGGCTCTTGCCGACACCGATCAGCCGCTGGCGCTCGCGTTGCTCGAGAATAAGGTGTATGGCCCGTGGACGCTCGTGTCGTCGGGCAGCGACCCCAACCTGGCCCAGGGGTCGCTCGCCACGAGCGCCCTGACGGTGTCGCTCAACGCATTCGTCGAGGCGCAGAAGTTCGACGACGCCCAGAAGGCGATGAATCTCCTCGAGCAGATGGCTGGCACAGGCGACGAGGCCTCGGCGAAGCTCACCGCCACGTACCAGTCGCTCGGCAAGAGCCTACAAGATCGGCTTGAACAACTAGCGTCCGCGGGGGGCAACGACGCTACCGCCAAAGCCGCCCCGCTGCTCGCCGGCTTCGAATCGTTTCTGGATGGCGTGGCGAAACGAGACCCGAAGACGGCGGCGCAGCTCTGGGTCGCCACGACGTATCAGACGCTCGGCTCGGGAACGCACGCCGTCGTGCCGCGGTCCAAGGCTGGCGAATACCTCGACCGGGCCGCCATGGCCTACGGAAGGCTTCTGGGACGCATGGCAGACGACGGCCTGGCCGAGGCCGAGGCCGCCGAACTCCAGCGCTTCGAGCCCACGGTGCGGTTGAAGATCGCTTCCCTCTCACGGGAACAGGGCAAGTGGGACGCGGCACAGGAACAGATCGATGCCCTCCTTTCGGATCCGCAGCGGCAGAACTGGCTCGATGCCCAGGTCGAGGCGGCCGAACTCCTCCTGGCAGCCGGCCGGGCGGCCAAGGCCGCGGGCGATGAAGCCTCCGCCGATGATAAGCTCCGTGAGGCCGCAGCCGGCCGTAAGACGGGCGCCGTGATCTGGGGCTGGGGAGGAATCGCCAACAAGGTGTCGCGCCAAGCCTTTGCCAGCAACGACGCGAAGGCCATGCAGGCCCGTGATCTGTTCTTCCAGGCACGGCTGAAGGTGGCCGAGTCGCTGCTGCTTCGCGCGGAGGTGAAGACCGACCCCGCTGAGAGGGCCAAGGCTCTCCAGACGGCCGAAACGTCGATCGCCATGACCCGCAAGCTCTACCCGGACCTAGGCGGCGCGGCGATGCAGCAGCGGTTCGAGAAGCTTCTGAAGGCCGTGCAAACGGCGCTGGGCAAACCTGCAGCCGGTTTCGCCGCACTGGAAACGCCTGCCCCGGCCACCCCGGCCCCGGCACACTGAAGCGAAACAGCACGAGGTGCACCATGCTGATACGACACGGCACGAGGATCAGGACGACGGCGACCCTGTTCGTCATCGCCGTCGTCGGTGTCGCGGCGCGGGCCGAAGACCGTGTCCGTCTCCGTCTGGAGACGTCGGTGGCGAAGGAGGCCCAGCCGAAGCCGCCCCGCACGCCGCGGCCTCCCGAACTCCGAGGCATGATCGCCCAGGCCACGACCGATGCGATCACGATCGAAACACCCACCAACGCGATCAAGAAGGAGTGGGTCGTGCCGACAGAGGACGTGCTCGAGGTGCTTCTCGACGGCGAACCTGAGGAACTCCGCAGCGGCCGCGGCATGGTGGCCGCCGGGGACGGCGCCGGTGCCCTCGAGCAACTCGCCCCCACGGAATCAGCAGACCGCGTCACGGCGTGGGAGCAGGCAACCGACGCCGTGCAGGCCGAACGGATGTTCGTGAAGTCCGCCGCACACGCACAAGTCGCGATCCGTTCAGGCGAGAAGCTCGAGCAAGCGCTCGCGGGGTTGCGAGCCTTTCTGAAAACGCACCCCCGCAGCCACCACGCCGCGTTCATGCACGAACTGCAGGGCGACGTTCTCGCCCGGATGGGCAAAGAGGATGAAGCGCTCGCGGCCTACGCAGTCATCGCGACCCAGTCGCCGGCACGTCGGGTTCGGGCCGAGATGCTCAAGGGCCGCCTCCAGCTCAAGCAGGAACGCTGGAAGGACGCGCGGGCGGCCTTCGAGAAGGCGATCGCGGTCGAGTCGCCCGCTGGCGACGTCTCGGCTCTGCTCGAGAAGCGCGAGGCGCGGCTGCTTCTGGCCCGATGCCTCGCCCGAGACGGCCAGGCTGCAGACGCCATCGCCCTCGCATGCCAGATGCTCTCCGAGGCCGACCCAGCCGACAGCAAGGGGCTCGCCACGATCTTCGTCACGCTCGGAGAAGCCCAGCAGGCCGCGGGCGACAAGAACAAGGACGCGCTGATCTCGTACCTCACCGTGGACACGGTTCACAACGGCGTCCCTGAGGCTCACGCCGAGGCGCTTGCCCGACTCGTGGAACTCTGGGAAAAGGAAAACCATCCGGAGCGTGCCCGCGACGCCCGGCAGGCGCTCGATCAGAACTATCCCGCCAGCCCCTGGGCCAGGCGGGTCCGCGAGCCTGCGGGCTCTTAATGAACCGCACGGCTCCCCTTCCAGCCTCACCGGCTGCGAGGGTAGCCTGTGGAGCCGTCGGCGGCTGAAGTGTTGAGGATCGGACCAAAACCTTTCGAGGAGATGACCATGCTTGTGGGCTCGTGCGATCGTCGCCAAGACGGGGTCTTTTCGCGTCTGCACGCGGTCCTCTCAGGACGTCTGGGCCGCCTGCTGGTCGCCGCCTGCCTCACCGCGGCGTGGGCACCCGCAGCGACCTGTCTCTCCCCGGCGGTCGCCATCGCTCAGGATGCGGAGATCGCAGCCGACGAAGCGGCGGCCGACCCAGAACCCGCCGGCAAGAGCTACCTCACCTTCCTGGTCGAGGCCCTCGGCATCAAGTACGTCATCATCTTCTTGCTGCTGTCGTTCGGCCTCGTGGCGCTCCTCGTGATGTGCTTCATGCAGTTCCGACAGTCCGTGCTGATGCCGCCCGCGCTTGCGGAGCAGTTTGAACAGCACGTGGAGAACAAGGAGTTCCAACAGGCCTACGAGCTCGCGAAGAATGACGATTCGTACCTCGGCAAGGTGCTCGCCGCCGGCATGAGCAAACTGCAGTCGGGCTACCCCGCCGCAGTCGAGGCGATGCAGGCAGCCGAGAACGAGCAGGCGATGAGCCTCGAACACAAGATCAGCTACGTGTCGCTCGTCGGCGCCCTCGCGCCGATGTTCGGCCTGCTCGGCACGGTCGACGGGATGGTGGCCGCCTTCATGCTCATCGCCCAGCGAGATACCGCCCCCAAGCCGTCGGAACTCGCCGTCGGCATCTCCCAGGCTCTCGTGACAACGCTCATCGGGCTCTGGCTGGCCATCCCGGCCATCGCCTGCTACGGCCTGTTGAAGAACTGGCTGCAACGTTTCAACAAGGACGTTGACGACGAGGCGATGCGGCTGATGTCGCGGTTCCAGACCATGGGCAAGAAGACCGGCTGACGCCGAAAGGGCCTTCTCCGCATGGCACGCAGGCAGAGCGACGGACCTTCGAAGACCGACATCGACATGACGCCGATGATCGACATGACGTTTCAGCTGATCACGTTCTTCGTGTTCACGCTCAATTTCTCAACCGCCGTGCAGGACGACCGTGTGCAACTGCCCATGAGCCAGCTCGCCAAGCCGGCTGAAGGGCCTTCGGTCGAGCCGATCACCCTGCAGCTCATGAGCGACGGTCGCGTGATCTATGCGGGTGAGCCGGTGCCGCTCGAGGAAATCGGCGGCTACCTGGAGAACGAGAAGCGGGTGATGATCGCCTCGAGCAAGGAGCCGAGCTCCGCCACGGTGATCGTGCGGGCGGACGGCCGCTCGAAGACGGGCGATGTGCAGGAGCTGATCAAGGCATGCCAGGAGAAGGGGTTCGAGAGGTTCGTGCTGCGGGCGCAGTACGACGAGAGCAAGTGACGGGAGCCTGACGTGGCCGTACAGCGAGAAGCCCTCTCCGATAAGATCGCCATCGACATGACGCCGATGATCGACGTCGTGTTCCAGCTGATCACGTTCTTCATGCTCACGCTAAAGACCGTGATCACCGAGGGCGACTTCGATATCCGCATGCCGCTCGGCGCAAGCGCCGGGGCCGCCGCCGAGGATCAGCTTCCGCCGATCCGCGTGAGGATGACGGCCGGCCCGGGGGGTGAACGCACCGGCCTCACCATGAATGGCCAGCCCATCGGCGACTTTGAGGAGTTGCGGCGGCGAATCGTGGACCTCGTGGGTGCCGGCCCGGGCTCCAACGCCGACAAGGCAGAGGTGGAACTCGACTGCGATCCGAACCTGACGTACGACAACGTGATCGGGGCGGTGACGGCGGTCTCGGGGCAGGTTCAGCCCGACGGCACGGTGGTGGAACTGATCAAGAAGATCAAGTTCGCGCCGCCCAAGAAGAAGTAGCGCACGGGCTGTATCGTCGCCGCAGGTTGGTGACCTGCGGTGAGCCGCGCTGTGCTATGCCGCGTGTGCAGGTTGACAACCTGCCCCTACGTGCGCGACACGTAGCC
>Ga0082207_1000872_pt1 | contig 15871 bp, 13 predicted proteins | sample LakMenEpi10Aug09_FD_71540 | JGI IMG/M metagenome (GOLD analysis project Ga0082207, IMG submission 71540)
GCCGCGGTCGAAGAAGAGCGGCAGCGGGCCGCCGGCGCGGCGCATGCCGCTCGAAACGCCCATCGCGAGCGACTGCTTCGAGCGGGCTAAAAGCGCCGCCGATGCGTCGGTGGAGAAGTGGCCGGGTGCGTCTTCAGGATGGGTCATGCGGTTGAGCCCCCGTGGCACTCGCTTCGCTGACTGCCGAGACCGTCTATCGCGAGCGTGACCACGTCCCCTGCCTTCAAAAACTCCGGCGGCTTGCAGCCCATGCCCACGCCCGGCGGGGTGCCCGTGATGATCACGTCGCCCGCCTCGAGCTGGATGAACTGCGACACGTAGTGCACGATCGTCCACACGTCGAAGATCATCGTGGCCGTGGAGCCCGTCTGCCGCCGGCGGCCGTTGACGTCGAGCCAAAGCCCGAGGGCCTGCGGATCGCCGATCTCGTCGGGCGTCACGAGCCACGGTCCGAGCGGAAGGAACGTGGGGCACGACTTGCCCTTGCTCCACTGGCCGCCACGTTCAAGCTGAAACGCCCGCTCCGACACGTCGTTGGCGAGCAGGAATCCAGCCACCACGCCGCGGGCCTCGGCAGGTGATCCGAGGGCATGCGCATCGCGGCCGAGCACGAGGCCGAGCTCCACCTCCCAGTCGGTCTTCGTGCTGCCGTGCGGAATCCGAATCGGATCGTGCGGGCCGTTGACGGCGGTCGTCGCCTTCATGAACAGGATCGGCTCGGCAGGGATCGCCGCGCCGGTTTCCCGCGCGTGATCGGCGTAGTTGAGACCGATCGCGAAGACGTTGCGCGGCCGGGCCACGGGGGCGCCAAGCCGCACGCCGGCCGGCGCGTCGGGAAGCGCACCAACGTCGGCAATCGCCCGCAGCCGGTCGAGGCCCCCCGCCGCGAAGAACGCGTGGTCATAGTCGGACACGAGTGCCGAGCAATCCTTGATCGCGCCGTCCGCGACGACGATGCCCGGACGTTCCTGCCCTCGAGGTCCGAAGCGCACCAGTTTCATGGATGGTCTCCTTGAGCCGAGATCGGGAGTCTACCGATCGGCCTCAGCCGGCGGCAGACGGGAGAAGAGCATGCCGCTGGCGACGAGGGATGCGGGCCCATCGTAACGCAGGCTGGCTGGCCCGCGGAGGTCGCATTTGCCGAGTGCAACGCACGCCTCGGCCAGGAAACGGTATTCGATCGACGCGTCGAAATAGCTGCCCGACGCGACGGCCGCGCGGATGCGCTCGTCGTAGCCGGGATAAAACTTGAAGTGCGCAAGCACGATCTGCACGCGGTCGCTCGGCGGCAGTGTCGCCTCGTGGGGGCAGCGCATCCTCACGCCCGGCTGCCAGTGCAAGAGCGGCGATTTGTGCACGAGGGCGTGCTTGTAGGAGGCCAGCCAGGCCGGTGGCGTGGGCACGCGTTTCAAGAGATCCCCGAGCATCCGGGGCCGCACGCCTTCGAGCGGCACCGCCCGCGGCCGGGGCTCGTGGTCGCGCCAGTCGAGAGACACGAGCGGGTCGAAATACGGGCAGAGCTCGAAGGGCGCGGCGGCAGCATCGGCTCCCGCAAGGTCGTCGAGCGAGCGCGGAAAAAAGTCGAGCATCACGGCCCGGGCGCTGGCGAGACCGTGGCGATCGAGGGCCGCCGCCAGCGCGTCGATCGAGGCGAACGGCGGCGGCAGCACGAGAAACTCGTCGCAATCGACGCCGAGCACCCAGCGGCCTGGGAACAGCTTCTCCGGAACGAGCCGCCGCACCCAGGTGCTGAACCGCAGGCCGTCGATCTTGTCGCCGAAACGCCGATCTGACGCGACCACGCCGCAGTCGGGCTGGGATGCGAGCAGTTCGCGCGTGCCGTCGGTGGAATGGTCGTCGAGAAACCAGAAGTTCTGCACGCCGAGCGCCCGGTAGTGGGCCAGAAAGTGCGGGAGAAAATACCGCTCGTTGCGCACGATCGCGAACACGGGCACGGCCGGGTGTTCCTCCCGTGGCCGTGCGATCACGTCGAGCCGAAATGAAACTGCCATGATCGGGGCCGCGGCGGGGCGGGGGCGGCCGTACCTGCGGCCGTGGGTACCATGGTGCCACGGATCGCCACATGTTGAAACTCTACGACTATCCCGATTTCTCCGCCGCCAATCCCTGGCAGCGAAAAACGATCGACACGGCCGCGGCGATGTCCGTGGTCCGGTCGTCCGTGTGGCCCCCACCGGCCGACTGCCAATTCGTCCACATCGGCTGGGAAGACTGGCTGATGCGCGGCACGCACTCGGAGGCGGAAGCCGACCAGCGAGTGCGGCTCATTCTCGACTCCCTCGACGCGTGCCAAGAGCGCGGGCAGCGGCTTCTATGGACCGTGCACAACCGCTCGTCGCACTGGCTCGCCTGGAAAGCTGCCGAGCAGCGGCTCCGGGCGGGCCTCGCAGAGCGGGCGGCGATCGTGTTCCTGATGGCGGAAAAGCATCGGCCGCTCCTGCCGTTCATTCCGGCGGAGAAGATCGTCGTCGTGCCGCACTACGCCGAGGAAAATCCCTATCTCGCCCATCGCGAGGCTGTGCCGCGCGTGCCGGGCTTCTTCAAGTATGGCGCTCCGCGCGGCGAACTGGCCGACGTCCTGTTTCAAAACATTCTCAACTCACCCCGGTTTCACAAGTTCGTGTCGGACAAACGGCTATCGCAGGAGGTCGTGGATGATCGCAACGTGGTCGTGAAGCGCCGCTTCACGCCGCAGGAGTCGCTGCTCTACGCCGCCCGCGCACACTGCACGCTGTTCGTTCGGCATCCCGTCCTCAACAGCGGCGTGTTCACCGCGTGCTGTGCATCGCGGCTGGCCGTCTTCCACACGGCCGATACGGTGCAGTATCTCGACGTGCCGCCGGGCCTCGAGCGCTGGCGGCTCGAAGCCGCCCGGTACACGGCCGACGAAATCGCCGACAGGCTGACAGACCGCCAGCCCCCGCACGAAGGGCTCACGGCCTGGATCGCCGAGCGGTCGCCCGCACGCGTCTCGGCAGACTGGTGGCACGCGGCCTGCCGCTCCTGACCGGCTCGGTGGCTGGGCGCGAGGCTGCGAATCTGAAACACTCACGCACATGAAGATTCTCGTCACCGGCGGCGCCGGATTCATCGGCAGCCATGTCGTCGACGGGCTGCTCGCGGCCGGCCATCACGTGGCCGTGATCGACGATCTCTCGAGCGGCTCGCGCGACAACCTGCCGGCCACGGTTCCGCTCCACGTCGTCGACATCGTGGACGGTCAGGCCGTACGCGGCGTCTTCGAGCGGGAACGGCCCGAGGCCGTCTGCCATCAGGCGGCCCAAATGTCGGTGAGCCGCTCGGTCCGCGAGCCCCTGTTCGACGCCCAGGTGAACTGCATCGGGCTCATCAATGTGCTCGATGCGGCCGTGGCGACCGGCTGCGCACGGTTCGTGTTCGCCTCGAGCGGAGGCGTGCTCTACGGCGATGTCACGGCCCCGGCCCCCGAGACGACGCCGGCGAATCCCGTCAGCCCCTACGGCATCACGAAGTGGGTGGGCGAACGCTACCTTGAATTCTACGCCAAGGAGCATGGGCTGGCAGCCGTGGCGCTGCGGTATTCCAATGTCTACGGTCCGCGGCAGAATCCGCACGGCGAGGCGGGGGTGGTGGCGATCTTCTGCAAGAAGCTGCTGGCCGGCGAGCCCGCCACGATCAATGGCGACGGCCGCTACGTGCGCGACTACGTGTTCGGGCCCGATGTCGCAGCGGCAAACGTCGCCGCCCTCACCCGCGGGCTGCCGGGCGTCGTGCCGAAGTCGCTCACGAGCCTCAATATCGGCACGGGCATCGGTGTCGACGTCAACGAGCTCGAAGCGGTGGTCAGGGGCGAGGTCGGCCGGGTGCTGGCCGAACGCGGCCGCCCGGCACATCTGCCCGACCCGGTGCACGGCCCTGCCCGCCCGGGCGACCTGCGGTCGAATCTCGTTTCGGCCATCCGCGCGGGCGAGGTGCTCGGCTGGCGGCCGACGATCGCGTTTCCCGAGGGCGTGGCCCGGACGGTTGCGTGGTTTGCCGCAGTGGGCACGCGGTGAGCGTCACCGTGCGTCGGCTGGCACGAGCCCCGTGATCGCGCCGTTGCAGATGCGCCGCATGAGCGACGGCGACGACAGATAGTGCTGAAAGCCGTGCGTGCGGCCCACCACGTTGGCCGCATCGGCGCTCGAAAACTGCACCGTGGCCGGCAGCCACGACCGCGGCATGCCGACATAGCCAAGGGCGTCGGCCCGCTGACTGCAGTCGAGGAACGGGAAGAACCGCAGGGCGTCGTCGGTCGAGTTCACGAGGAGCGTGAGCCGGTCGAGCCTGTTCACGGCCTCGCGGTAGGGCCCGCGGGGGGCGAGCGCATCGCAGCGCACCGCGGCCGCGATGAGCACGATGTTGACGGGGCCTGGCCGACTCGTCCACGGCCGCACCGACGCGGTGCCCGAGCGTTCGGCGATCGCGAGGTCTTCGATCGCCTCGAGCGTGATGATCGCTCCGTAGCTGTAGCCCACGATCGCGACGGGCCTGCCGGGCTCGAGCTGCCCGAGCAGCCAGGCCAGATAATGCCCCTCGGAAAACGCCCGCTCATACTTTGCCCGGCCGTCTTTCAAGAGGATGCCTTGCTGCTCGCTTGGCCACGAATAGACGACGGTGCGCATGTCGGCGTTGCCGCAGGCTGCGGCCCGCCGGGCGAGCTCCAGCCCTTGTTGCCGGGCCTCGGCATGGGAGTAGCGATTGCCGTGGATGAACACCATCACGGGCCGCTGCGGTTCATCGAGCAAACTGGCGATGTCCGACCGATCCCACATGCTGCCGTCGGCCCGCAGCCGCTCGACCCGCAGATTGACAGACTCCGGCAATCGGCACATGCCGGGCAGACCGCGAGTGCTCACCACCCACACGTCCGGGGTGCCGGAGGGGCAGGGTAGATCGGCCCCGTCACCCCGCCGCGGTTGCCACACCGCCACGCCTGCAGTGAACAACGCGAGTGCGACGACGAACAGTCGGAAGGCGGAGCGAAGGCGGGCGGCATCCATGGCGTCGAGAGTCGTCGTGACGACGTCCCCGCTCAGCCAGTCCATGGCAGAGGGACATCCTGCAAAACCGTAGCACGCAAAGGGCGGCGTTGCCGGAAACAGGCCACCGCCGATTCAATGCCCTGCCGCCTGAGCACCGGTGGCCATCGGCGCGACCGTCACAATCGGCCCGCTGTGGTCGCCCCCGTGGGTCCGCAGCCTCGAAAACGATCCGGCACGGCGCCAAATCGTGGGCTAAGGTTTCTCGACGTCGCCTCGGGCGGCGCCTCACGTCCTCGCGGTCGCCTCCTCGACCGACCCCTGCGGTGGAGAATTCTCTCATGTCACGTTCCCTGTGCCTGGCCCTTCTGCTCGGCAGCCTCGCGGCCGCTCCGGGCTGCAGCAGCTGCTTCGGCGGAGCCAATTCCTGCCGGCGTCCGTCCTTCATGGAGTTCCGTTCGCCTTGCTCGTCGCGGGCCCCGATGGCCGCGCCGATGATGGCGCCGCCCTGCGGTGCCCCGGCGTGCGGTGCCCCGGCGTGCGATCCGTGCCAATCGGCAGCCCCGTGCTGCGACGAGGGCACCGTGATCTCGTCGCCCGGGTCCGCTCCCGTGGTGCACGAGCAGGGCACGTTCAGCTGAGGCTTCGTTCGCCCCTCCGGTGATGCGCCGCTCTTGCCGGCCACGCGTCGGGCAAGCGGCACACCGCGTGCCCGCTCCCGATTCGAGCGGCTCGTCACCGGGGGGGCGAACCTTATAATCGGCGGCTCTGCCCATCCGGCCTGCACGGAGCCGCCATGTTCGAGTCGCTTTCGGCCTCGCTTTCGTCCGCCCTCAACGCCTTCCGCGGCCGCGGTCGCCTCACTGAGGCGAACATGCGCGAGGGGCTCGGCTCGGTTCGCACCGCGCTCCTCGAGGCCGACGTCGCCTACGACGTGGCCGATCGATTTCTCGACCGCGTCGTCGCCGATGCCGTCGGGGCCCAGGTGCTCGAATCGCTCGATCCGGCTCAGCAGCTCGTCGGCATCGTGCACCGCGAGCTCGTGAACCTGATGGGCCCGGTGGACCATTCGCTCCACCTCGAAGCGGGCAAGACCACGATCCTCATGCTCTGCGGCCTGCAGGGCTCGGGCAAGACGACCTCGTGCGCGAAGCTCGCCAAGAAGATCCTCGCGCAGGGCCGCGGCGTGATGCTCGTGGCCGCCGATCTGCAGAGGCCCGCAGCCATCGAACAGCTCGCCATCCTCGGCCGGCAGCTCAATGTGCCGGTGCACGTACCCGACGGCGTCACCGACCCGGTGGCCGTCTGCCAGACGGGCGTGGCCCGGGCGAAGAAGGAGGGGATCTCGACGGTCATTCTCGACACCGCCGGTCGCCTCGCGATCGACGAGGCCCTCATGCAGGAGCTCTCGCGGATCGACCGCACCGTCGGCCCCGACCAGGTGTATCTCGTGGTCGACGCGATGACCGGTCAAGACGCCGTCCGCAGCGCCAAGGCCTTCAACGAGGCCCTCGAACTCAACGGCGTGATCATGACGAAGCTCGACGGCGACGCCCGAGGCGGCGCCGCGCTCTCCGTCAAAGACGTGACAGGCGTGCCGATCAAGTTTATCGGCACCGGCGAGCAGATCGAGGCCCTCGAAGACTTCCACCCCGACCGCATGGCCGGCCGGATCCTCGGCATGGGCGACGTCGTGTCGCTCGTCGAGGAGGCGCAGCGCAAGTTTGACCAAGACGAGATGCGGGAGCAGGAGGAGCGGCTCAAGGCGGGCGAATTCACCCTCGACGACTTCAAGAAGATGCTCACCCAGACCCGCCGCCTCGGCCCCCTGGGCAAGGTGCTCGGCATGATCCCGGGCATGGGAGGCATGCAAGACATGCTCGGCAACGCCGACCTCGAAAAAGACATGAACCGGCTGTTCGGAATCATCGATTCGATGACCCCCGACGAGCGCCGCAATCCCTCGCGGGTGATCGACCAGTCGCGACGCCGCCGGATCGCCGCCGGCGCCGGCGTGCCGCCCGCCGAGGTGAGTGACCTCGTCAAGCAGTTCGACGGCATGGCCGCGATGATGAAGGGCATGGCCGGCCTGGGCATGCGGGAGCGGATGCAGCAGGTGCAGCGGCTCCAGGCCCAGATGAGCAACCCCGGCGCACGGCTCGTCAAGCCGAAGGGCGACACTGGCAAGCGGCTCACGGCCGACGAGCGCCGCAAGCAGAAGAAGCAGCGGGAGAAGGACGCCCGCCGCCGCAAGCGCGACGGCCGGCCCTGACGCGGCCGGCCCTGACGCGGACGCCCGATCCGGTTCGGCCGGCAAAAGCTCTTGGCCGCCGGGCTTCGGTGCCGAAAAAAGGAAGACGCCGCGGGGCCTATTCGGCACTTTTTCCCGGAAAAAACAGGCCCGGCAGGGCGCCCTTGGGTTCCCGCCGCCGTCGAGTACCATAGGGGGCTCGACCGGACAGGCCGTTTTCTTGTTTTTCTTCTTGTTTTTCTTGGAGCGCAGCAACCGTGGCAGTCGTGATTCGAATGAAGCGGATGGGACGGAAGAACCGCGAGTATTACCGGATCTGCGCGACCGACCGGCGCAGTCCCCGCGACGGCCGCGTGATCGAGGAGATCGGCACCTACGATCCGCACGTCAAGGAAACCGACGCCCGCTGCACCCTCGACGGCGCGCGGATCCAGCATTGGCTGTCCGTCGGCGCCCAGCCGAGCGATGCGGTGCGGGTGCTGATCAAGAAGTACGGCCCCAACGGCACGCACGTCAAGCAGATGGAAGAGGCCCGCGCCCGGCTGTCGATGCCGCGGATCGTGCCCGACCCGGGTGAGCCCGCCTTCGTGCCGGCTCCGAAGGCCGAGCCGGCCCCGGCTGCCGAGCCCGCCGCCGAAGCTTCGACCGAGCCCGCCGCCGAGGCTGCGGCCGAGGCGCCGGCCGTCGCGGAGACGTCGGCCGAGTAACTTTTCCCCCGAGCCGTCGCCGCCGCCGGCCGATGGCCCCGAGGTCAGGCTCGCGAATGCACCTGTCGCCATGCGCATCGACATCGTCACCCTGTTTCCGGAAATGTTCTCGAGCTTCCTCGACGGAAGCCTGCTGGGCAGCGCGCGGAAGGCGGGGCTGGTCGACATCCGCCTGACGAACTTCCGCGAGTTCGCGGCCGGCGTGCACCGGCAGGTCGACGACCGCCCGTATGGTGGCGGCCCCGGCATGCTGTTGATGCCCGAGCCGGTCGTGTCGTGCGTGGAGGCCGTGCAGGCCGGCGGTCCCGCGCCGGGCCGCGTGCTGATGATGACTCCCGGCGGCCGGCGGCTCGATCAGTCGGTGGTCGAGGAGCTGTCGCGGCTCCCGCGGCTCGTGCTGGTCTGCGGCCGGTACGAGGGCTTCGACGCCCGCGTCCGGGAGACGCTCGCCGCCGACGAGATTTCGATCGGTGACTACGTGCTCTCCGGCGGCGAGGTGGCCGCGATGGTGGTTGTGGAGGCCGTGACCAGGCTTCTGCCCGGCGTGCTCGGCGACGCGGAGAGCGCCCTCCAAGACTCCTTCTCCGGGGCCGAACGGCTCGTGGAAGGCCCCCAGTACACTCGCCCGCGTGAGTTTCGCGGCCTCGAGGTGCCCGAGGTCCTGCTCTCCGGCGACCACGGCCGGATCGCCCGCTGGCGGCACGAGCAGGCGCTGGCCGCCACCCGGCGCCGGGATCTCGCCAGCCCCCGATCATCCCCAGTCCAGTCCCCAGCCCCCTGCCACAGGAGCGGATCATGAGCCGCGAGATTCTCAAGCGCGTCGAGGCCTCGAGCCTCAAGTCCCAGGTGCCCGAGTTCGCCATCGGCGACACCGTCGACGTCCACACCCGGATTCTCGAAGGCGAGAAGGAGCGGATTCAGATCTTCAACGGCGTCGTGATCGCCAAGAGCGGCGCCGGGAGTCGCGAGATGTTCGTCGTCCGCCGGATCGTGGCGGGCGAGGGCGTGGAGCGGAAGTTCCCGATCCATTCGCCGAAGATCGCGAAGATCGAGGTCAAGCGGTCGGGCGTGGCCCGCCGGGCGAAGCTGTATTACCTCCGCGACCGGGCCGGGAAGTCGACGCGTCTCCGCGAGAAGCGCGACGACGTCGCGGCCGACGCCACCGCCAAGGCGGCCGGCAAGGGCAAGAAGTCCGCCAAGCCGGCGGCTGCGGCCAAGGCCTGACGGGAAGCGGACCCGGTGCCGGCGCTTCCGCGTGACGAACTCGGCCGCCGCGGCGAGGACGCGGCGGCCGCGTATCTCCGCGGCCTCGGCTACCGGATCGTGGGCCGCCGGGAGCGGGTGCTGCGCGGCGACATCGACATCGTCGCCCTCGACGGCCGCACGGTGGTGTTCGTCGAGGTCCGGTCGCGATCGGACGCGCTGCACGGCCATCCGGCCGAGACGGTGGGACACGTCAAGCAGCGGCGGATGGCCGAGCTGGCCACGGCCTACATCCGCCGGCACCGGCTCGAGGACTGCAGCGTGCGGCTCGACGTGGTGGCGGTGACGTTTCCCGCCGCCGGCAGGCCGGTCGTCGAGCACTATCAAAACGCGTTCGACAGCCCGCTCTGACGCCGGCCGTCCGCGAGGATCAAGCGTGAGCGGCATGCGGCAGCTTCCTAGGCGGAAAAACCCCTGGATCGCCTCGTTTTTTCAGTCTTTTGTCCCAACATCGCCGATAACCTAAACTGAACGGAAGGGAAGTGTCGACACATCGCCGAATTCGATGGCGAGCATTTTCTTCCGGAGCGTGCCGATGAACCGGGCGGCCTCCCTTGCCCGACTCCTGTCCACGGGTCTTTGGCTCGTGGCGACGGCCGCGTCGCTCATGGCGGCCGAGCCGACGGCTGACCAGATCGAGTTCTTCGAGAAGAAGATCCGGCCGGTGCTCGTCCGCGAGTGCTACGAGTGCCACGCGGCCGACTCCAAGGTTCTCCAGGCCGGCCTGCGGCTCGACAATCGCGAAAGCCTGATCAAGGGGGGCGATGGCGGCCCGGTCGTGGTGCCGGGCAACGCCGAAGAGAGCGAGCTCATCGCGGCGCTCAAGTACGAGTCGACCGAAATGCCGCCCAAGGGCCGGCTCCCCGACGACGTGATCGCCGACTTCGAGCACTGGATCAATCAGGGCGCGGCCGATCCCCGCGACGGCACCGCCACGGCGGCGCCGACGATCGACGTCGAGAAGGGGCGGCAGTTCTGGGCCTTCGTGCCGCCACGGGCCCATCCGCGGCCGGCGGTCCGCGACGCGGCCTGGCCGCAGCGGGAGCACGACTGGTTCGTGCGGGCCGCGCAGGAGGCGAAGGGGCTTGCGCCCGTCGGGCCGGCCTCGAGGGAGGCGTGGCTGCGGCGGGTGACGTTTGACCTGATCGGGCTGCCCCCTTCGATCGCGGAGATCGACGCGTTCCTGGCCGACGGGTCGCCCGAGGCGTGCGCGAAGGTGGTCGATCGCCTGCTCGCGGCGGAGAGCTTCGGTGAGCAGTGGGCCCGGCACTGGCTCGATGTCGCGCGGTACACCGACGACTTCGGCGGCACGGTGGGGCCTGTCCCTGCGGCGACTGCCTATCGCTACCGCGACTGGGTGGTGGCGGCGTTCAACGCCGACATGCCCTACGACCAGTTCGTGCGGCTCCAGTTGGCGGGCGACCTGCTCGCGGAACCCACTGACGACCATGTCGTGCGGCTGGCCGGCCTCGGCTTCCAGGGGCTAGGGCAGAAGTTCAGCACCAACGCCGTGGGCATGGCGAAGAAGAAGGTGGCCGACGAGCTCGACGACCGGATCGACACGGTGACCCGCGGCCTGCTCGGCCTCACCGTCTCGTGCGCCCGCTGCCACGACCACAAGTTCGACCCGATTTCGACCCGCGACTATTACGCGCTCGGCGCCGCCTACAACGGTTCGGCATGGAACGCCGAGCTGCCGCTCGCGGCGCCGGAGGCCGTGAAGGCGTTTGACGATTGGTCGAAGGCCTCGGCCGAGATCGAAGCCCGGCTGAAGAAGGTGCAAGCGGACGAGGTCGGTCGGCTGGTGCGGGCAGAGTACAGAAACGTCGCCCGATACATGGACGCGGTCTGGGAGGCGCGAGCACTGGCGGCCGCGAACAAGTCCGTCGATCTCGCGGCCCTGGCCGAGAGGCACGCCATCAAGCGATCCATTCTGGAGATCTGGCAAAAGACGGTCAGCGGCAAGGCGGTGCCGGGTGTCCTGGCCGCGTGGCAGGCCGCGGTCGATGCCGGTCTTGCGGCGGTGGCGGGCGGCGGCGACGCCGTGAAGGAAGGGCTGGTCGAGCCGCCGGCCGCGGTCGTCGAGGCTTCCCGCAAGGTGGTGGAACAGAGCCTGGCCGCGCTCGACGACATGGAGCGGTTCGAACGCGAGACCGCGGCGAAGCAGGAAAAGCCGGCGCCGGTGACGGCTGAAAATCAGGAATGGCTGAAGGTCTTTCTCAACAAGGATCCGCTGTTCAGATTGGGCGTTGAAGAGGCGAAGCCGTTTTTCACACCCGAGGTCCAGCGACGTCTCGCGGAGCTGCGCGACGAGGCTGAAGCGCACAAGAAGGCCGCGCCCCCCGCGCCGCCCAAGGTCTTCGCGGTGACCGGCGGGGGCGCGGCGATGCAGATCAACGTCCGCGGCAACGCCGACCAGCTCGGCGACCTGGTGCCGCCCGGCTTTTTGCAGGTGCTCTCGGCGCCGCAGACGCCGCCCGTGTCCATCGCTGCGGGCCAAAAAACCCAGCTGCCGACCTTCACGCGGCTCGACCTCGCCGCGGCCGTGGCCACTCCCGCCAACCCGCTCACCGCGCGGGTCTACGTCAACCGCGTCTGGCACCACCTCTTCGGCCGTGGCATCGTCGGCACGCTCAGCAACTTCGGCCAGCTCGGCGACCGGCCGACCCATCCGGAGCTGCTCGACACGCTCGCCGTGCGGTTCATCGAGGCGGGCTGGTCGACCAAGTGGCTCGTCCGCGAGATCGTGCTGTCGGCCACCTACGGGCTCGCGAGCGACGCCGAAGCGGAGGGGCTCGAGCTCGATCCCGACAACCTGCTCCTCTGGCGGATGACGCCGCGGCGGCTTGGCTTCGAGGCCTGGCGGGACGGGATGCTCGCCGTGGCTGGGAAGCTCGATGCCACCCGCGGCGGACCACCATTCACGGATGGCGTGATACCCAAGAAAGACGATGGCAAGACGCAGCTCCACCCGGAAAACCCCGCCCATGGCCGGCGGACGATCTATTCCTTCGTCAGCCGGTTCCAGCCGAACCCGACGGGCACGCTCTTCGACGTGCCGGAGCCGAACGTCACCAGCGAGCAGCGGACGCAGACCACGATCCCGCAGCAGCAGCTTTTCGCCCTCAACAGTCCGTTCGTCGTGGCCATGGCGCAGGCGTTCGCCGAGCGGGTGGGCCGCGATGCGGCCGACGACGAGGGCCGCGTCCGCCTGGCCTGGCGGCTCGCCTACGGGCGATCTCCCGCCCCCAGCGAAGTCGCGGCGACACTCGAATACCTCCAAACCGTGGACCGCGACTGGAGCCGAGTCTGCCACGCGCTCTTCATGTCCAACGAGTTCGCCTTCCTGCCCTGAGCCGTCCCGCCATTCGCCCGAGGAGGATGCCATCATGAACCCGATCGAGCCTGCGACCCTGCGCGAGCCGTCGCGCGATCAGCCGGCCTGCTTCACGCGGCGTGACGTCCTCTCCCGCTGCACGCACGGTGTCGGCCTGCTCGGCCTCGCCGCCGCGATGGGGCCGGAGGCGCTGGCCGCCGCGGAGGGCTCCGGCCCGCTGGCGGCGAAGGCCCCGCACTTTCCGGCCCGGGCCAAGCGGGTGATCCACCTGTGGATGAACGGCGGCCCGTCGCAGGTCGACACGTTCGACCCGAAGCCGGCGCTGGCCAAGTACGCGGGCCAGCGGCCGGAGCAGACCGTGAAGCTCACGACCGAGCGGAAGACGGGCGGCTTTCTGCCGTCGCCGTTCGCCTTCGCGCGCCATGGTCGCTGCGGCATGGAGATCAGCGAGCTCTTTCCCCATCTCGCCCGCCATGCCGACGACCTGTGCGTGATCCGCTCCATGCACACCAACACGCCGGTCCACGAAGCCTCGAACTGGATGATGTTCACGGGCAACGTGCAGCCGATCCGGCCGTCGTACGGCTCCTGGCTGCTCTACGGCCTCGGATCGATGAACGACAACCTCCCCGGCTTCGTCGTGCTCGGGGAAGGCACGCCGGTGAACGGTCCGTCGAATTGGAGCAGCCGGTTCCTGCCGGGCATCTACCAGGGCTGCCAGGTGCTGCTGCCGAAGGAGGGGGCGTACGATCCGCGGGCGGTGCTCGCAAACCTCACCGACCCCCGCGGCGATGCCGGCGGTCAGCGGCGGCAGCTCGATTACGTCCAGCGGCTCAACGCGGGGCACCGCGAGCGGCTCGGCCCGCTCAATCCCCTCGAGTCGCGGATCGAGTCGCTCGAGCTCGCCTATCGGATGCAGTCGGCGGCTGCCGAGGCGTTCGACATCGGCCTCGAGCCCGTGGCGATGCAGTCGCTCTACGGCACGGATCAAAACCGCGACCCGCGGGAAAACGTGTTCGCGCGGAACTGCCTCCTCGCCCGGAGGCTCGTCGAGCGGGGCGTGCGGGTGGTGCAGATCTATTACGGAAACACTCAGCCCTGGGACACGCACGGCAACAATTCGTCGAAACACAAGGAGCTTTGCAAGGCGGTCGATCAGCCGATCGCGGCGCTCCTGTCCGACCTCAAGGCCCGCGGACTGCTCGACGACACGCTCGTCGTCTGGGGGGGCGAGTTCGGCCGCACGCCGGTCTCGGAGGGAGGGAGTGGCCGCGACCACAACCACTACGGCTTCACGGTCTGGCTCGCCGGCGGCGGCGTCCGCGGCGGTCTCGTGTACGGGGCGACCGACGAGTTCGGCTTCACGGCGGTGGAGAACCGCGTGCATGTCCACGACCTGCACGCCACGATGCTCCACCTCATGGGCCTCGACCACGAGCGGCTCACCTACCGCTACAGCGGCCGCGACTACCGGCTCACCGACGTCCACGGCCGCGTCGTGAAGGACATCTTCGCCTGAGCGGCAGCCGCGACGGCCAGCGGCGGCATGGGCGGGCAGCCGAACGACGCCACACCACGGTCGTGAGGACACTCCGTCCACCTGGGACGGGCTATTTGCTGAAAACGACCTTTCGGCCGTCGAAGGTCAGGGCCTGGCCGCCGACGACGATCTTGTCGCCCGCGGCACTGACCGTAGGTGCCTGGCCCTCTTGAAGCGTCACGATCGTCACTCTGCCGCCACCGACATCCACGGTATTGACCGCCCGCTTGTCGCCGGGCTTGGGGCCGTCGATGCCCACCAACGCGATCTCCACCGGCGCCCCGCTGGCGCCGGAGAAATCCACGCCGAGGCATTGCGTGTCGGTGCTCACGACACCGCCGTGGGGGCCCGGTACAAACTCGGCCGGGGCGGCGGAGCGGAAATCGCCGAACGCGCACTTCGTGCCCAGACCCCACAGGTAGATCGGCCCGAATTGCGGTTTGAACGCATCTTTCGGACCGTAGCCGAGCAGCGCGGAGACGAGGATGTCGTTCTCGTCCTGCCACCGGTTGCGGAAGACGTAGTAGCCATGGGTGCGATCCTCCATGGCCCGCGGCAGCACCTTCTCCGGGTTCTCGGGCGTGATACCCACCGGCCAGTTCACGAAGGCCAGCACGGCAAGCAGCGGTCTGGTCAGGGCGTCGTAGCTCTTTTCGCCCTTCGCAATCCAGCCCTCGGCGACGTAGTCACGGGTGACCCTCTCGGGAAAGATTCCCTCGAGTTCGGGCGCCTCCACGAAGTTCCGATAGGTCCAGAGCAGCGCCGGCAGGTAGTGGGCATCCACCGCGCCGAAGCCCTGCGCGAACTGGCCGCGCGACCGCCAGAGATTCTCGTCCCCGTAGCTGGGGCCGGCCGTGGACTTGCGGTCCATCCACTGCGGCGAGCCCTTGACGGGCAGGGTTTCCATGACGAGCCGCAACGTGACCCACTGGCCGTTGGGCGCCGACGAGATGAAGTCCTTGCCGCAGGCGACTTTGGCCGCCCGCAGCCACATCAGCAGGCCGGTGTTGGCCGAGACATTGCTGGGGCCATGGCCTTCGCTGTAGAAACCGTGGTCGCCGAATCCGCCGGTGAGCATGCGCTGGGTCTGCACGTAGGCCTTGGGCATCCATTCGCCCCAGATGTCGGCGCCTTCCGTGCCCGGGTCACCGGCAATCGCGGCCGCCGCCGTAGCGCCGCACATGATCCCGCCGAAGTGGTTCTTCGCCGGGCCATACTTGGGATTGGTGACCACCTTCTTCAGGTTGGCGGCCTTCTGCTGGATCTCGACGGTCAGGAAGGCCGTGGCAACCCGCTTGCGGAACTCCGGCTCCCACCCGTCGTAGCACAGGTCGTAGCCCAAGGCCGCCCACGCCCAGGACGAGCCGGCCCGCAGGTCCCCGTTGGGGGCGACGAAGCTGTAGCGGCTGTCGGCATCGCGGACCCCGGACATCATCGTCTCGAAAGCCTGCCGGCCGAGGTCGGCGTACTTCTTCTCCCCGGTCAGCTGATAGAGCAGTCCGTAGCCTGCGGCGTGGCCGATGGTGAACACGCCCGGCTTGTCGAGTTCCACGAACTGTTCGCCGTTGCCGCCCAGCGTGGTTCGCAGCCGCTGCAGAATCGCCTTGCCCTCGGGCGTTTCGGCCTTCTTCTTCAAGGCCGGAAGGTCCGCCTTGCGGAACAGCAATCGCGGATGCTCGCCCGGCTCCGCCTTCACATAGCCGGGCCCATCGGTGGGCCCCTGGGTTTCCGCCGCCCGGCCAGCGCCACCAC
>Ga0082207_1000874_pt1 | contig 15863 bp, 9 predicted proteins | sample LakMenEpi10Aug09_FD_71540 | JGI IMG/M metagenome (GOLD analysis project Ga0082207, IMG submission 71540)
GACCTCGGTCCCAGCTTCCGCCTCCGCGCACCAACTGTGAAGCCACTGCCGGAGTGGTTCAAGGAGCACGGCCACGCCAGCCACGGCCTGGGCAAGATCTTTCACGTCGGCCACGGCAACCGCGAGGATCCGATCTCGTGGAGCGTGCCGCATGTGCAGGAGCAGTCGATCGAATACGTCCTGCCGGAGTCCCGCGCGGCGACCACGCGGGAGGAGGCGCTCTTCGCCAACGCTCCGGGCGACGCGAACAGCCTCGAAAAGGGGACCGCCTTCGAACGGGCCGACGTGCCCGACGAAGCGTATGCGGATGGCCGAATCACGGCAGCTGCGATCGAGCGGCTCCGCGGCTTCAAAAAGACGGGCGAGCGGTTCTTCCTGGCCGCGGGGTTTCTCAAGCCGCACCTGCCGTTTTGTGCGCCGGCCCGCTACTGGGACCTCCATGATCCAGCCACGCTGCCGCTGGCTGATACCCGCGTGCCGCCGCAGGCCGCGCCGCCGTTCGCCCCGCAGTTCGGCAACGAACTCCGCAACTACGCTGGTATCCCCGAGCGCGGCGACCTGCCGGAGTCGCTCGAGCGCTCGCTCGTGCACGGCTACTACGCGGCGGCGAGTTTCATGGACGCCCAGGTCGGCAGGCTGCTCGAGGAACTCGACGCCCTCGGGCTCGCCGACGACACGATCATCGTCCTCTGGGGCGACCACGGCTGGCACCTCGGCGACCACGGGATGTGGTGCAAGCACACGAACTACGAGCAGGCGACACGGGCTCCGCTGATCGTCGTCGTCCCGGGCCGGCACGCTGGCCAGCGATCTGCGGCGATCGTCGAGTTCGTCGACATCTATCCCACGCTCTGCGACCTGGCGGGCATCCCGCGGCCGCCGCACCTCGAGGGCGAGAGCCTCGTGCCGCTGCTCGATGAGCCCGCGCGGCCCACGAGCAAGCCCGCCTTCCACGTCTATCCCCGAAAGGCCAAGGACTTCGGTCCGCTCCTGGGACACGCCGTGCGGAGCGACCGCTGGCGATACGTCGAGTGGCGGCAGGCCGACGAGAGCGTGGCGGCCCGCGGACTCTACGATCTCCGCGACGATCCCGACGAAACGGTGAACGTCGCCGATGAGCCGGCGTGGGCGGACGTCGTCGCGGAGCATGCCACGCTGCTCACCGCGCGGCTCGCTGTGCCCCCCCCGGCCGGCCTGGAGCTTCGCGACCTCACGGACATCGGCTCGCACGAGCGCCGTCCAAGCCCAACGCCGTAAGGCGTGGGGCGAGCCCGAGCGGTTGCGGCGTCCAGCGCCAGGCACCCGCGACATGAACGCTGTGCTGAGAGGTGAGTCCGGCCGGTATCCCCTCGCTCACGCTCGGGGCTTTTTGGAGAGCCGGTTTTCTGCAGCCCGGGGAGTGCGGCCCCGCCGCCAGCAAGCCCCGAGCGCCAGCGAGGGGATGAGGCTTGGTGTCAAAAAGAGCGTGAGCAGAGATCAACTTTCAGCCAGGCCAGACCACCGGATTGATCGGGCTCGCGGCGACGTCGCCATCGCGGAGGCCCGGAAGCCAGGTCTGAAGGTCCTTCTCGCGACTGGGGTGATCGGGGACGCTGACCACCGCATCGGCCTCCATGTAGATCACCGTCATCACGGCGCGGACTTCACTCGACGAGTTGCCCTGCGCCCCGTGGATGCACCAGCCGTCATGGAAGGTCGCATCGCCGGCCCGCATGTCGCCCGCCTCAGCGATGGGATGGCCGTGTTCGGCGATCAGTCGCTTGAGCCGCTCCTCGCTGCGGTCCGAGATGTCGAGCGGGCCGAGGTAGCCGAGTTGCTGGCTGCCGGAAGCGAACCGCATCGTGCCCATCGCCTGTGGGCAATCGATCAGCGGCATCCACATGGTGACGCAACGGGCTCCATCGAGAGGCCAGTACTGCTGGTCCTGGTGCCACGGCGTCAGGCCGCCGCCCGCCTCCTTGAAGAGCGCCTGGTCGTGGTAGATCCGAACGGCGGGCACGCCCATCAAATCCGCGGCGATCTTCGCGAATCGCGACGCGAGGCTGAACGTCCGCACGTCATCGTGGGTTGTCCAGAGGTTCGTGTACTGGATGAAGGCCTTGCCGTAGGTGTCACGCTGCTCGAGCGGGGCGAGCCCGGAAGCGAAGCCGATCGTGTGGCTGCTGATGGCGTCGCGGAACGGAGCCAGATCGGGCAGCGGCAGCACGCCGTCGAGCCGCACCCAGCCATCCCGCTGGTACGCCGCGATCTTCTCCGGGGGCACGACATACGGGGTATCGAGGATCGGCATGGTCTGATTGAGGGTCATGACGGGCTATTGGGGCGGATGGGCACCGGCTCGTCAATGGAATGTCGCGTCAGTGGAACGACAGCCGATTCCAGCAGGCCCGCACGACGAACCCGCCGACGAGAGCGACCATCGCGGCGACCAATCCTTCCGCCACCTGTCCGTAGAGCAGGAGCCCGATGGCGAACAGGGCCGCCCACGTGGCGATCGTCGAGGCAACCGTCGCCACGAGCGCCGCCCAGAGGTCGCCGTCGGAGATGGGCCGGTTGCCCGCCGGCATTCGGTCGGTCACCGCCCGCCAGCCCGGTCCACCGGGCCGCACCCGCGAAGCAAACGCCTCGAGCGTCGCCCGATCGGTCGGCGGCGCGAGGAACGTGACCGCCAGCCACGAGACGCTGGTGGCCGCCACACCGATGAGCATCTGCTGCCAGACGGGCGGCACCGCGACATGATCGATCTGCTGCCAGGCGAAAAACGCCGCCGCCACACCAAACGAGACCACCATGGCGGCGATCTCCGCCGCAGCGTTCACCCGCCACCAGAACCAGCGCACCATGAAGAGCAGGCCGGTGCCGGCGCCGACCTGCATCACGAGCTGGAACGTGCTGAGGGCGTCCCGCATCTGGAGCGCGAGCCCGCAGCCCAGCACCAAGAGCGCGGCGGTGGCGAGCCGGCCCACGAGCACCTGGCGGCGCGGACTCGCCTGTGGATCGACGAACCGCACGTAGAGATCGTTGACGACGATGCTCGAGCCCCAGTTCATCTGCGTGGAGATGGTGCTCATGTACGCGGCGATCAGTGAGGTGACGACCAGACCGAGCAGCCCCGGCGGCAGGCGAGCCAGCATTGCCGGATAGGCAAGGTCGTGCTGCACGTACTGTGGATCGAGGCCGGGATAGGCCTGATGGAGGGACTCCAGGCTGGGAAACACCACGAGCGACGCGAAGCCGACGAGGATCCAGGGCCAGGGCCGCACCGCGTAGTGCATGACGTTGAAGAGGAGCGTGGCGCCGGCCGCATGCCGTTCGTCCCGCGCCGCGAGGATCCGCTGCACGACGTAGCCGCCCCCACCCGGTTCGGCGCCGGGGTAGTACGACGACCACCACTGCACGCCAAGCGGCAGCAGGAAGGCGGTGAGCAGCGCGTCGAAGGGGACGGTGGCCGGATCTGGTATGAGCGGCATCTGCGCAGCGACTTCCGGTCGGGCCACAAGCGCCGCCAGGCCGCCCACCTCGGGCAGGCCGACGAGGTAGGCCGCCGCCGCCGCCGACCCAACCATCGCCACCGCGAACTGCACAAGGTCGGTGAGCAGCACGCCGGTGAGGCCGCCCACCATGGAATACGCCAGCGTGATGCCCGCGGCCGTGGCCACCGTGACGAGCGGCGACAGGCCGAGGAGCACGCCCCCGATCTTGATCGCGGCGAGGGTGACGTTCGCCATGATCAGCACGTTGAAGAGCACGCCGAGGTAAGCGGCCCGGAACCCGCGGAGCCAGGCGGCGGGCCGCCCCGAGTAGCGCAGTTCATAGACCTCCACGTCGGTCCGCACGCCGCTCCGCCGCCACAGGCGGGCGAAGAAGAAGGTGGTCACGCTTCCCGAAAGCAGGAACGCCCACCACAGCCAGTTGCCGAACACGCCGTACTCGCGAACGATGCCCGCGACGAGGTTGGGGGTGTCGGTCGCGAAGGTGGTGGCCACCATCGACGTACCCAGAAGCCACCACGGCTGGCCGCGGCCCCCGAGGAAGTAGTCGTCGTAGCCGCCCCCGGCAGTGCGGCCAGCCCACAGGCCGACGGCGAGGTAGACCGCGAACGCGGCGGCCACGATCGCCCAGTCGAGCAGCGTGAGTTGCATCGTGAGTCTCCCTGAGGGGCCGCAGGCACGAGCCGTGGCGCTGCGGGCACCGATCAGCGTTTTTTCTTGGGACGTTCGGGGGCTGGCTCCGCATGGACCCGCTCGGCCCAGCTCTGCCATCGCGCGGCAAGCGCCGCCACCTCGGCTGGCCGCTCGGCGGCGAGGTCGTGCTGCTCGGTGCGGTCGGCGGCGAGATCGTAGAGTTCCCAGGCCCCCGTGCGGCCGGCGCGGACGAGCTTCAGGTCGCCGACGCGGACTGCGGCGTTGCCCTCGTGCTCCCAATAGATTGCTTCACGGTCAACAGCCTCACCGCGAAACGCCGGCACAAGGCTTCTGCCCTCGGCCGGCTGGATGCGGCGGCCGCCCCGCTCCTCGGGATAGGTCGCGGACGCCACCTCGAGACAGGTGGGCATGATGTCGATCACGTGGGCGGGCTGGGGCCGCCACGCTCCCCGGTCGGCGATGACCGTGGGCCAGTGGGCGATCAGCGGTGTGGCGATGCCGCCCTCGTGCACGAAGTGCTTCGACTTGCGGAACGGCACGTTCTGCAGGAAGGCCCAACTCTCGCCGCAGAACCAGGTGGAATCGGCCTTCGTGGGGTCGCCGATGCTCCGGCCGGCGGGGCCGCTCTCGGCATGGCCGCCGATGTCGCTCATGAACAGGATCAGGGTGTCGTCGAGCAGGCCGCGGTCGCGGAGGCCGTGCACGAGATTCCCGATCGCGCGGTCCATGAGGTGCACGGTCGCTGCGTAGACCGCCATGAGGTGGTCGAAGCGATCCTGCTCCTCAGGCGAGAGCGTATCCCAGGCGGCCACCGCTTCGGGCCGCGCCGCCGGGGTCCAGCGGGGATCGACGAGGCCGAGTGTCTTCTGCCGCTCGAATCGCTCGCGGGCAAGCGCGTCCCAGCCCCGCGTGTATCGGCCGCGAAACTTCTCGATCTCGGCGGCAGGGGCCTGGAGCGGGAAGTGCGGCGCGTTGTGGGCCAGGTAAAGAAAGAACGGCTTGCCGGCGGCGCGGGCCTCGTCGATGAACGTCAGGCCGAACGTGGTCCAGAGGTCGGTCGTGTACCAGTCGGTAGGCAGCCGCGGATCGTCGGCGGCAAGTTGCTCGCCATCGAGGCTGAGGTCATACCGCGGAGAGCCCGCGTAGTAAAAACCGCCGCTGGCGGGGTTGACACTCCGCTGGAAGCCGCGATTCCACGGTGCCACGCCGTGGTTCTGCCCCACGTGCCACTTGCCGGCCATGCAGGTGAAATAACCCGCGTCACCCAGCACCTCCGCGATCGTGACGCACTCGTCGTTGAGCCGGCCACGATAGCCGGGCAGGTGCTCATCGTCGGTCATGTGGCCCACTCCGGCCTGATGGGAGGAGAGGCCGGTGAGCAGGCTCGCCCGCGTGGGGCAGCAGCGGGCGGTGTTGTAGCACTGCGAGAACCGGAGGCCATTTGCCGCCAGGGCGTCGAGGTGCGGCGTGGGAATCTCGCCACCGTGGCAGCCGAGGTCGGAGAAGCCCATGTCATCGACCAGGATCACGATGATGTTGGGACGCGACGTCGGCGTCGGGCCGGCGGCTGGGCATCGCGCGGGAGCGGTGCAGATCGCCGCAACGCACGCGAGACCAAACAACATGCCACCGGGACGGCGTGTCGCCGAACGATGACACCGCGACGCGAGCATGTTCATGATCTGATCCACTTCCCTCAGTTTGGATTCCGAAGTTTTCATGCGGTCCGTGTGAGGCCTCGGGCAGCTTGAACCAGGCCCAGCGGGGCCGCGAGGAACAACCGGCAACGCAGTTGCGGCTCCGTGTGCCGAGTCTTTCGACCGGCATGGAGCCGCCGATTCGTCCCTAAATCTGCCCGATTCGTCCCAAGCGCGCCCGATTCGTCCCAGCCCATGCCCGATTCGTCACTTTTCATCATGCGGTCCCTTGACGCCCCTCAGAAGCCACTATGTTAACACTGTTTAAAGAACGCTCAGGGGGGTGTTGGTTTCGTCTTTCGACGCTTTTTCAACGTGATGGCACATCGCCGTGGAGGTATGTCATGACCGGTTTCTTAGGCCTCGCCTTTTCAACTTCAATCCGCCGACTGCTGCATAACGGCGTGGCCGTATCGGCGGCTGTGGTGGCTGCGCTCGCATTCACCGGAGTCGTGCACGCCCAAGCGCCAACGTCGTGGACGCGCGGCGCTGCGACCGCTGGACTCTGGACCAACATTGGCCAGTGGAACCTCGGCGCGGGTCCGGTGCCGGACGCCACCACCCAGGTGCTGTTCGGAGTGAACACGTTCGACGTGCTCGCCCAGCTGCAAACCACTGGCGCCGTCGGCGTGTCGGCATCGGCAGCCGGCCTCACCTTCACGAACACGACCTCCAAAATCATTCGGGGTCAACCAAACACCAACGCTAACGCCAATACGCACACGTTTCGGCTCGGGAGTTCCGGGATCACCATCCAGGATGCCTCGCTCACCACGGGCACGGTCGTGTTCTACAACGCGCCCACCGGCAATGCCTCGAGCAATGTCAGCACGTTCGTGGTCGAGGTCAACAACGCCCAGTCGTTCGTCAACAACGGGGGCAGCCCACTGCAGTTTGGACGGCCGGACGGTCTGGCTGGCACGCTGATCCGCCCGGGTGCGGACTCGACGGCGGGCACGCACGCCCTGACGCTCTCAGGCACCGGGGCCGGCGCGATCGACTTCTATGCGGTGATCCAGGATCAGCCGTCGGATGCCACCAAAATCAGGTCACTCGTCGTCAATCGCACCAATACCGCCGCCGGGCCGGTGCGACTGTTCGGCACGAATACCTACACGGGCACCACCACGGTTTCGGCGGGAACGCTGCTCGTCAATGGCACCAACTCGGGCGGCGGAGCCACGTCGATCAGCAGCAGCGGCGTCCTCGGTGGGATTGGCAGCCTGGCCGGGGCGATAAGGTTCGATTCCGGATCCAGGCTGTTGTTGAACGCATCGACGCCGCTGACGGTATCTGGCTCGGTATCGTTCACAGACCCGTCCAGCTTCGGCACGGACGACATCGTGGGGCTCGACTCTACCCTGGCGACTGGCACCTATCCGCTGCTCGTGGGCAACGTGAACACGACGGGCCTGGCAAACCTCGGTGTCGAGAACGCAGCGAGCCTGAGCGCCGGCAAGTGGGCCTACTTCCAGCCGAGTGGCCTGCAACTGGTCGTATCGTCGGTGCCGGAGCCCGCGGCCGTGACGCTGGTCGCGGCCGGCGTCGTGGTCACGGCCGGCTGGCGGCGTGTCGCTCGACGCCGCAACAAACACGGATGAAGCTGATCGGCCGGGTTCTCGGGTGCCTTGCGGTCGTTCTGATCGGCTGGGGAGGCGTCGGTACGTGTGCACCTCCATCACCCAATGTCGTCGTGATCCTCGTGGATGACCTCGGCGTCGGCGACTGCGGGTTTTCCGGTGGTACCGACATTCCCACACCCAACCTCGATCGGCTCGCCCGCGAGGGGGCGGTGTGCACGAGCGGGTATGTCACGCCGAGTTGCTCGCCCACCCGCGCGGCGATCCTCACCGGCCGCTATCCGAGCCGGTTTGGCATCGAGGACAACCGTCCGCTCGACGGCCCCACGGCGGCGCTCGATCGCGGCGAAGTGCTCCTCCCACAACTGCTCCACGACCGGGGCTATGCGACGGCCCTGGTCGGGAAGTGGCACCTGGGACAGGGTGACTACGGCCCGCTGGCCCGCGGGTTCGCCGAGTTTTCCGGCTGGATCGGCGCGTCCGGAAAATACATCGACCCGCCGCTCCGGCACGACCGTGCCCCCGAACCCAAAGCCGCCGCGGGCTGGGTCGACGACATCCTTGCCGAGCGAGCTGCCACCTTCATCCGTGGGCATGCCGAGAAGCCGTTTTTTCTCCACATCGCCTTCATGGCGGCCCACCTCAAGCAGGAGGCCTATCCCGACGACCTCGCCAGGTTCATGCACCTCGACGGCAAGCGGAGGATGGCCGCGGCGATCGTCAGCCGGATGGATCGGGCGGTGGGCCGCGTGCTCGACGCCCTCCACGACGCCGGCCTCGACGAGCGGACGCTCGTCTTTTTCCTGAGCGACAACGGCGGCGAGCCACCTGTGCTGGGGACCTCGAACGGGCCGCACCGCGGCCAGAAGTTTGACGTGCTCGAGGGGGGCATCCGCGTACCCTTCGTCGTCCGCTGGCCCGGTGTCGTGCCCGCGGGCACGCGCTTCGCGCCAATGGTTCACGGCATGGACGTGTTCGCGACGGCGGCAGCCGTGGCGGGGGCCGTGCCACCACAGCCGCTCGACGGCGTCGATCTGGTGCCCTTCCTGCGCGGCGACCGCGTCGGCGTGCCCCACGAGCGACTCTTCTGGGTCTATAACCTCCACTCCGACTGGCGGCGGACCGATCAGGACACGAACCTCGCCCGGCGACTGCTCGCCGTTCGCGAGGGTGACTGGAAGCTCGTGGTCGCAGGGGATGATCCGCCGCAGCTCTACGACGTCGCGGCGGATCCCGGTGAGACCCGCGACCTCGCGGCAGCCGAGCCAGTGCGAGCCGCAACACTCCGGCAGGCCGTCACGGAATGGGATGCCGGCATGGTGCGACAAGTGATCCCGGCGGAGCACCCGATCTATGGACTCAGCCGCACCGGCACCACACCATCCGCGAAACGGGGCGACTCATCCGATAGGATAGATCGCTGATCGTGTTGTCACGAGCAGGCCAAAGCTGCCAGTAGAGCTAGTATTTCCATGCGGTATACGAAGATCCGTGTCGAGCCAGCGCTGCTCCGCCGCATCAACGAGCGGCGGCTGCTCGAGTACCTCCAAATCAACGGCCCGTCGTCGCGGGCTCGGCTCCGCGCGATTTCCGGTCTCACCGCCCCGACGGTGTCGAAGGTCGTGGACTCGCTTCTGGAACAGGGATTGCTCGAGGAGACCGATCCGCCCCGGCCGGCCATGGGTCGCCCGGGGCGGCTCGTGCGGATGGCCAGCGTTGCGGCGCTTGTGCTCGGCGTGCTCATCGATGCCGACCACTGCACGATCGTCGTCGCCGGGCTCGATGGCAGGATCGATGACGACCGCACCAGGCGCATCGCCACCCCCGCGACCTACGAGGCCCTGATCGCGGTGCTCGACAGAGAATGCCGCACGGCGCTAGACGGGTTGGCGGGGGAACCGCAGGGCATCGGCGTCGTCGTCGACGGCCTGATCAACGACCGTGAACAGCAGATCGTGTGCTGCGCCAATCTCCACATGCTCGACCGGCGAAATCCGGCCCGCGATCTTGAATCAAGGATCGGTGTTCGATGTCGGCTCCTCAAAGGCACATCGGCGCTGTGCCTCAGCGAGCGGGCCTACAGCGAAGTCGCTGGCCGCGACGACTTCTGCGTGTTCGACATCACCACCGGCATCGGGCTGGGAATCATGAGCGGCGGGACACTTCTCGCCGGACACAGTGGCATGGCCGGCGAGATTGGCCATGTCGTCGTCGATCCCGGGGGCAGCCTGTGCGGTTGCGGTAACCGCGGCTGCCTGGAAACGGTCGCCACGGACGCGGCGATCGTGCGTCTCGTGTCGGCGAAGGTTGGAAACACTCTCTCCCAGACCGATGTCCGTCGACTGCTCGACGAGCGGCCGGCTGAGTTCGCCGCCGAGATCGAGATGGTCGCGAATCGGCTCGCCTTGGCCGCCTCGATGGCGATCAACATCCTCAACCCCACCAGGCTGATGATCCACAGCCGTGTCTTTCTGGTATCGGACACCCGGTTCGCCGTGGTGCGGACAGCGCTCGACCGGCTGGGCCTCGCCGCGTCCGTCGCCGACTGCCGTGTCGAACGTACTCGGTCGAGCAAGGAACAGGCCGCCATCGCGGGCATCATCCACGAGATCACCCAGACGTGGGCCCCCGCACTCCGCTAGCGAAAGACTCACCGACACCCCCAAACCGATCACTTGACGGGACAGACAAACAAAAGTAAACAATGTTTCATTAGTCGCGCTCGGGGGTGTCGTCTTGCGTTTCATGAAACGCTGAAGTTCGTCTGAGTTGGATTGGATCTGTACCCCTCAGGAGGTGAACCATGAGCCGAGTTGTTCTGCGGATGACGATCCTGGCCGTCGCCCTGACGACCGCCGTGGTCCCCGTGAACCATGCCCGCGCCCAGACGTGGACGGGCGCCGGTGCCGACAACCTCTGGAGCACCAGCGGCAACTGGTCGTCGGCCGTCGGAGCGACGCCGACGACGCTCACGTTCACCGGCAGCACCGGGAATCTCTCGACCTTCAATGACGTCGTCACATCGATCTCTGGCAGCCTGAGTTTCACCAACACCGTCGGCGGCACCGCCGTTGCGGTGACCCTGGGTGGCTCCGGCACGGTCACGCTTTCCGCCGCCACGCCCATCTATTCGGTTTCCACCACGGCGAACGTGACCGACGAAATCGGCTTTCCCTTGAAGCTGAGCGGCGGCAACAAGACCCTCAACATGGGCAGTGCCCACAATCTTCGCTTGACTGGTGTGATCAGCGAGGACGGCACGCCTCGCAACCTCATCAAGGGTGGCCAGGGAGGCACGCTGACCCTCTCGGGTGAAAACGTGTTCACGGGGCAACTTCAGGTAAACGTTGGCAACGTACAGACCGACCGGATCGAGAACGTGAGCGATCCGTCGCCGCTGGGGGCGGGCAATCTGCCGATTCGTCTCGGGAACGGCGCCACCGCCGGCACGCTCATCTACACGGGAGCGGGTGAAACGTCGAATCGCTACATCCAAGTCGGCGGCGGCGTTGCCTCGACGGCCACGGGAGGTGCGACGGTGACGAATAACGGCAGCGGAGCAGTCGTGTTTACGGCCACGAGCACCTTCAACTCTGGCACCTTCAACGTTCCCCAGACCGGCATCGACCCGGCGGTATCCCGCTTCTTGACCCTGAGTGGAACAAACACGGATCTCAACACGATCAATGGTCGGATCGTCAACAACGTGAACTCGTCTGCCGGCGCCTCGCTGGTCGCCCTAACCAAGAGCGGTGGTGGCACCTGGGTGCTGACCGCTGCCAACGGGTATAGCGGCGGCACGACCGTCTCCGGCGGCATCCTCTACGTGAACGGCTCGCTTGCCAACGGGAATGCCAATAGCGTCGCCAGCGGGGCGACCCTGGGCGGCACAGGTGTGATCGGTGCGGCCACGACGATTTCGGGGAAACTTTCCCCGGGCTTCGGCGGCATCGGCACGCTCTCGTTCTCGAATGGGCTTACCTGGAATGGTGGAGGCACGGCGGGATCGACGACCGATTGGCTCTTCGACCTCGGCGCCGCCAACGCCTCGGATCTGGCGAGCGTCATCGGCAGTTTCACGAAAGGCACCGGTTCGGTATTCCGATTCGATCTCGGAAACGCCACTGCGTCCGGTACGTATACGCTCGCCTCGTGGACAGGCTCGACGACGTTTTCTGCGGGCGACTTCAGTTACACGAACCTCGGCGGTGGGAGTAGCGGGACGTTCGACATTGTGGGCAGTTCCCTAGTGCTCACGATCGTGCCCGAGCCGACGACGAGCGTGGGCCTTCTGGCATCGGTGGTTGCCGGGCTGATGGCCGTGCGCCACGGCCGACGCAGGACTGATTGATTTCGCATACGAGGACCGATTGCCATGAATACCTCTGACCGAATCCGAGCCATCGTGACGGCCGCAGCGCTGGGCTTTACCTGCGTTGCGGAGGCACAGCTGACCACCACCTGGACCGGCGGCGGTTCCACCGCACTCTGGTCGGATGCCGCGAACTGGTCGACGCCGCCCCTGGCTTCGTCCGGCACCTACACGCTCACGTTCTCGGGCACCTCCAAAACGGCATCATTCAACGACTCTGTCACAGCCGTGAAGGCTAACATCATCGGCAACTCCTCCGGAATCCAGTTCACCAACGACGGCACCGCCGGCAAGAACGGCCAGTTCGTGCTTTCGGGCAGCGCGATCACGCTCTACGGTGACATCCGTTTCACGAACCCGGCCGCGGCGAACGCCGTGAGCATGACCGACGAGATCAAGAACGATCTCGTGCTCACCTCGGCCAACAGCACGCTGATCTACACCGCCAGCTACGGGAATCTCGTCCACAACCTGATCATCAGCGGCGTCGTGCGCGAAGACGCGATCGGGAGAGTCTTTCGCAAGGGCGGCACCGGCGGAACACTCTTCCTGAGCGGCGAAAACGTCTTCACTGGGCAGATGCAGGTCTTCGTTGGGTCGGTATCCGTCGACCGCTTCGAGAACATCAGCGATCCGAGTCCGCTCGGAGCCGGCAACATTCCGATCCAGGTAGGCAACGGAACCCAGACCTGTTCGATCATCTACACCGGTAGTGGAGAAACCACGAATCGCTACATCGCCGTCGGTGCCGGGCCGGCGAGCTCTGCGTCGGGTGGCGCCACGATCACCAATAACGGCAGCGGCCCGCTCGTATTCGACGCCGCCAACCGCTCGGCTGCGGGCACCAATCCCTTCGACAACGGCCGCTTTAACACGAACTATCAGGGCGACAACACGGTCCCGGTTCGCACGCTCACCATCAACGGCACCAACTCCACTGACAGCGAGATTCGCTCCGAGATCGCTGATCAGGCCTACGCGCAGGTGACCACGTCGATCCAACTCGCCAAAGGCGGCTCCGGCAAGTGGATTCTTTCGGGTGCCAACACCTATTCCGGCACCACCACGATCAGTGCCGGAACGCTCCAGATCGGCACCGGCGGCACGACCGGCAACCTGGGCACGGGGCCGGTGATCAACAACGCGACGCTCGTCTTCAAGCGGTCCGACGACATCGCCTACGACCGCGACATCACCGGCACGGGCTCGCTCGTCAAGTCCGGGGCGGGGGTGCTCACCTTCGGCACCGCCCAGTCCTACACAGGACCGACCTCGATCGAAGCCGGCACCCTGTCGATCGGTGAAACTGGCTCGCTCGCCGCCTCGTCGCGGATCACCGTCGCGGCAGGAGCGGCCTTCAGCGTGGCCGACGTGCTCACCGGAGCCTATGCCGTGCCGGCGGCCCAGACGCTCGGCGGCGACGGCACGGTCGTCGGCGGCGTGACCGTCGCCGGTGGAGCGACGCTGTCACCGGGTGCCAGTCCCGGCACGCTCACGATCACCGACAACGTCACCTTTGGCTCCGGCGGAAACTACAACTGGCAGATGCTCTCGGCGACTGGTACCGCCGGCTCCACGGAATCGTGGGACCTGCTCAGTGCCGGCGGCAGCCTGACGATCGCCTCGACGAACGTTGACCCGTTCAAGATCAACCTCTGGTCGCTCTCGGGCGTGGCCCCCGAGGTGAGCGGCTCAGCATCCAACTTCAACTCGGCGCAGAACTACACCTGGAAAATCGCCAGCGCCGGCGGTGGGATCAGCGGCTTCGCCGCCAACAAGTTCCTGATCTCCACCAGTGCCACCAACGGCACCGGCGGCTTCGCCAACAGCCTGGGCGGCGGCACATTTTCGATCGCACAGAGTGGCAATGACCTGAACCTCGTGTTCACGGCCGCTGCACCGACCGTGATCACGATCAACGTGGCCAGCGGCACGCAGACCCAGAGCCAGGCAGGCTATCCAACGCTCTCGGGCACGGTGCCGGTGGTGAAGACCGGCGGCGGTACGCTGGTGGTCAACGCCGCCAACACGGTCACCGGCTCGACAACGGTGCAGCAGGGCGAGCTGCAGCTCGCCAATGCATCGGCCCTCGGCGCAAGCAAGCTCGTGCCCGTCGCCGGCGGCACTGTTTCGCTCACGCCGTTCCTGGAGACCACCGTCGGCGGCCTTGCTCCCAATGCCGGCGGCCTCGTGAACCTGGCCAACGGCAAGGTCACCGTGGCGAGTGGCCTGAGCCCCACCGACCTGGTGGCCGCGATCGTGGCAGGCCGTGCCGACGGCTCCTGGACCGGCACGAGCGGCATCACCTCGAGCGTGGCGGCGTCTGACGTGGCCTCCAGCATCCCGCGGGCTGTGGGCTGGCTCGACAACGGCGACGGCTCGCTCACGGCGGCCTACGCAGCGCCCGGCGACACCAACATCGACTGGCAGGTCGACGTCCTCGACGCGAGTAACTTCCTGTCGTTCGGCAAGTTCGACACTGGGCTGTCGGCCACCTGGCTGGAGGGCGACTTCAACTACGACGGCGTGGTCGACGTTCTCGACGCCGCCGACTTCTTTGGCACCGGCCTCTACGACGCCGGGAACTACAACACCCCGCCGGGAACAGAAAGCATCGCCGCCGTGCCGGAGCCCAGCACGTGGCTCATGACACTCGCGGGCATTAGTACCGTCGGCTGGCTGGCCTCTGCACGGCGGCGTGCTCTCCACGGGTGATCGTCGTGACCAAGACCTTGATCGGTATGCCGAACATGCATCGCGTTGCAACCCGGCACCTCGGTGAGGCGCGTCCCATCTTGGGATTCACCCTCGTCGAACTCCTCGTCGTGATCGCGATCATCGCGACCCTGATCGGTCTGCTCCTGCCTGCCGTGCAGAGCGCCCGCGAGTCGGCCCGGCGAACGCAGTGCGCCAACAGCCTTCGCCAGATCGGCCTCTCCGCCCATGGCTACGAGAGCGCAAAGAAGTTCCTCGTACCGTCGTTCCTCGGCGACAACTCGCTGATCAGCCAAGCGGGCGGCTACAACTCGTGGCCGACGTGGGCGGCGCTTATCCTGCCCTACATGGAGGAGAAGTCGATCGCCGACCTCTGGGATCTCAAACGGGTGGTGGCTGCCCAGACGCCCGCTGCCTATCAGACCCCGGTGAAGATGTATTCCTGTCCGTCGCGGCTGCCACCGGTACTCAGCCAGAACGACTTCGCCACGCCCGGAGGTACGACGTCGGACTACGCGGCCTGTTTCGGAACGCTGATCACGCCCGCGAGCGATACGACCTTTAGTCAGGCCAATGGTGCCGTCGTGCCGGCGATCCCATCGATCGGTCCGGGCGACGCGAAGGGCCCAGTGCTTCTGTCGTCGCGACACCAAGTGCCGATCGGCAAGGTCAAGGATGGTACGAGCAAGACGGCCATGTTCGGAGAGAAGTGGATCTCGCCCACCGAACCACGCGGCAAGAACGGCGACGCCAGCGTCTACAGCGGCATCCGCAACACGCAGCGACGGATGATGGGCTACAGCGTCCCGGAGAGCGGCAACCGAAAGCTGCTTGCGCCCACCTACACGGTCAGCGACGTGCCGATCTCGATTCCGGGAAGTTATTTCGGTGGTCCACACCCGGAAACGACGTTATTCGTGTTCGTCGATGGACACGTGCAGCCCGTTTCCAATGCCGCTGCCAACGAGGTGCTCACGGCAATCGCCACGAGAAGCGGTGAGGAGTCAGTCGACACCAACGGGCTCTGAGCGGCGGGCCGGCCCCACCAAATCCTTGCCCGCGTGTCATCTCTGGACTATTTTCGGGGACTGGCGATCGTTTGGAAGGACTGTTGCGTAAAGAGGTTTGTTCCTCCTCCTGATCCGCGTGATTGGGAGCCCACTCGGCACGACGTGATCAACCCATGGCTCCGCGCAGCAGTCACCACCGAAAGCGAACGACGGCCGTACCCCTGCGGAGTGGCGAGCCGCTCGAGCGCCGCGAGCTTCTGGCCATCACGGCGTCGGTGGCATCGGGCGAGTTGCGGATCGGCTTCACGTCGTCTGCAGCGGCCGAACAGATCGCCCGGCTCTCG
>Ga0082207_1000875_pt1 | contig 15856 bp, 14 predicted proteins | sample LakMenEpi10Aug09_FD_71540 | JGI IMG/M metagenome (GOLD analysis project Ga0082207, IMG submission 71540)
AGTGGCGTACCCCACACGAATTCGATTATAAAGGTTACCGTGTGGTGAGCATGCCTATGCCCAGCAGCGGCGGATTGCTACTACATCAAATGATGAAGATGGTAGAATCCCGAAACTTGGGTGCGATGGGATTCCAAACACCAGCTTCGGTTCAGCTGATGACGGAAGTGATGCGCAGGGCATATGCCGATCGAAGCAAATTCATGGGCGATGCGGATTTCTATCCCGTACCGGTTTCAAAACTGACCGATCCGGAATATCTGAAGATGCGCATGAGCAGCTATCGGACCGACGCCCCCACCCCCAGCAGTCAGCTCGAACCCGGAAACGTCAATTACCACGAAAGTGAGGAAACCACGCACCTTAGTGTGATGGATTCCGAAGGAAATGCCGTAGCTGTCACCACAACCTTGAACGGATCCTATGGCAGCAAGACTGTTGTTGGAGGTGCCGGATTTTTTCTGAACAATGAAATGGATGATTTCAGCATCAAACCCGGCGTACCGAACATGTTCGGCGCCATCGGAGGCGAAGCGAATGCTATTCACCCCGGCAAGCGAATGCTGAGTTCGATGACCCCTACCCTCGTTCTGAAAAACAATAAACCCTATATCGTAGTTGGAACACCGGGTGGCACTACGATTCCCACACAAGTGTTTCAAGCGTTAATGAATATTCTGGAATTCGGTATGGATGCGGATGATGCGATCAATAAACCCAAATTCCATCACCAATGGCTACCGGATGAACTAGTTACTGAAAAAGGATTCAATGCGGCTACCCTCGAGGCCTTGCGGGCTATGGGTTATCCGGTCGGAAAAGAACGTGGAGGTATCGGACGCACCGAGATCATCTTGGTTCGTCCTGACGGAAAAAAAGAAGCCGTGGCTGACAGAAGAGGTGATGATGGAGTAGCGGGTTACTAGTTTGATTTCTGTCAGTTTGGGGAATTGATCCAGTTTGGATAGTTTTAATGCATTGAGAAAGCTACTACTGCTTATACTACCGATCGCCGGTCAATTTTATTTGAATGCCCAAAATTTAGTGGGCCTCACCGGAGGCATTCAGTTTCCCGGTGCCCGATATGAGATCCTGCATCAACCACAAACCCTGCAGCGCTTCCTGAGTTTTCAGGCAGGTGTTCAAATGAAGGTTCCGTTTGATGTGAACTTGTATTTTGTTCCGGCATTGCGCTATCACCATCGTGGATATGATGTGAAACTAAGCCTATCGAATAGTTTACCTGATGTGGATGCGATCGATAACAGTTTGCGGATGCACACGATCGAAACTGCTTTTCTGCTTCAGTTCGATCTGGGGAAAAAGTCGACGCATACATTCATCCGCTTTGGTCCTTCCTTGGAAAGTCATCTGACCGGAACCGAACGTTTTCTAAAATCCAATGGTGAAGAGGTGAAGCGTCCGGTCAGTTTTGCCCGGGGCAATTATGGGAAATATACGGCCAACCTCCTAGCGGAGATCGGTCTCGAGACAGGATCGGGTTGGTTTCTGTACGGATTTTACACCTACGGAGGCACCAATATGAGCAACAGGGATTATGGTCCGTCGATCAAATTACGATCCTTCGGTATCAACATTGGAAAATTCCTGAACAGTAAAAAGATCGTTCTCGATACTCGAAACATCGAGTAAAAGATCAGACCAATTTAAATCCTTCCAGAAACTTGGTGTTGAAATCACCGCTGCGGAAACGTTCGTCCTGCATCAACTGTAAGTGAAAAGGAATGGTGGTCTTCACTCCTTCGATCACGTATTCACTCAAGGCGCGATACATAGTTTGAATAGCTTCCTGACGCGTTTGAGCAACCGTGATGAGTTTACCGATCATGGAATCGTAATACGGAGGGATCACATAGCCGGCATAGGCATGGCTATCGACGCGTACGCCATGACCACCCGGTTGATGCAATACGGTGATGCGTCCGGGTGAGGGACGAAAATCATTGTACGGATCTTCCGCATTGATCCGGCACTCGATCGAGTGCATCTGTGGAATATAATCTCGACCGGAGATCTTATATCCGGCGGCAATGAGGATCTGTTCTTTGATCAAGTCATAGTTGATCACTTCTTCCGTCACGCAATGTTCTACCTGAATACGCGTGTTCATTTCCATGAAGTAGAAGTTCCGGTGCTTGTCGACCAGAAACTCGATCGTACCCACGCTCTCGTAATTGATCGCAGCAGCCGCTTGTTTTGCTGCCTCTCCCATTTTCATGCGCAACTCATCGGTCATGAAGGGTGAGGGTGATTCCTCCACCAGTTTTTGGTGACGACGCTGAATGGAGCAATCGCGCTCACTCAGATGACATACCGTGCCATATTGATCACCGGCCACCTGAATTTCGATGTGACGGGGCTCCTCCACGAATTTCTCCATGTAGATGCCATCATTCTTGAAAGAGGCCAATGCTTCTGCTTTGGCTGTATCATAAGCCTTTTCCAGTTCGCTCTCTTCCCAAACGATGCGCATGCCTTTTCCACCACCGCCGGCTGTTGCCTTGAGGATGATGGGGTACCCCATTTCACGGGCCAAGCCTTTTGCTTCATCCACACTTTGCAGCAATCCTTGGCCACCAGGCACCACCGGAACACCGGCCTTGATCATGGTTTCTTTGGCGGTGATCTTATCTCCCATGGAGTTGATCATCTCGGGCGTAGGACCGATGAATTTGATACCGTGTTTGGCACAGATATCAGCGAACTTGGCATTCTCTGCCAAGAAACCGTAACCTGGGTGAATGGCATCTGCATTGGTGATCTCGGCAGCTGCCATGATATGCGGGATATTCAGATACGAATCGGCACCATGGGGTTTTCCGATACATACTGCCTCATCGGCAAACTTAACATGCAGACTGTCGCGGTCAGCTGTGGAGTAAACAGCAACCGTTTTGATGCCCATTTCACGGGCCGTGCGGATCACCCGCAGCGCGATCTCACCGCGGTTAGCGATCAATATCTTCTTGAACATAGAATGTCTTGAGGTGATAAATGGGATCCGATCAGGCTGGCTCTACGAGGAATAAAGGCTGGTCGAACTCAACCGGCGAGGCGTCATCCACCAACACCTTTACGATGCGGCCTTTCACTTCGCACTCGATCTCGTTGAACAATTTCATCGCCTCGATGATGCACACCACTTTTCCGGGGGCAACATCGGTTCCGATCTCAACAAAATTGGGTTTATCGGGTGAGGATTTGCGATAGAACGTACCGATCATCGGACTCTTGATGGTGATCAGGTTTCCTGCATCGGCCGGTTTCGGAGCGGCAGCAGGGGCCGCGGCGGGTGCGGAAGCGGATACGGGAGCGGCGGCAGCCATCGGAACAGGTGCAGCAACAACCGGTGCGGCTGAAACGACCTGCGTAATGTTATCTTCTTTTTGCTTGACGGTTACCTTGAAATCTTTCTGCTCGATGGTCACCTCACCGATATTGGATTTATTGACCATTTTTATCAACTCCTGGATCTGCTTGAAGTCCATGCTTTTCACTTTTTGGGTTTAATTTAGACAGCCGTTCGGCGGCGGGGCTAAGGTAGGCAAGAATCGTAAAAATCAACGATTTTGGATGATTTTACCCGATTTCGATAGAAAAAGGCAAAAAAAAGGCCTGAAATCAGTGAAATCAGGCCAAAAAATGAATTGAGTGATTTTATTCTTTTACACGCTCCACATACTCTCCGGTCTTGGTATTGATCCGGATTAATTCCCCTTCATTTACGAACAGGGGCACACTGACGGAGGCGCCGGTCTCAACAGTTGCAGGCTTCAGGGTTCGGGTGGCGGTATCTCCTTTTAGACCGGGCTCGGTGTAGGTGACCTGAAGAACGATCTTATCGGGCAGCTCCACACTCATTGGCTGTTCCGTTTCAGTATTGAAAAGCACGCTGACTTCTGCTCCGTCTTTGAGAAATTGGGGTGCATCAATCAGGCCTTCCTGAAGAGCAACCTGCTCAAAGGTCTCGGCATCCATGAAATTGAAACCGGTATCGTCTTTATAGAGAAAAGTATAAGTCTTACGTTCTACCCGAACCGGAAAAATGTTATCCCCCGAGTTCCAGGTTTTTTCGATGGTGCGGTTATTGTCGACGCCCTTAAGCTTCGCCCACACTTTGGCGGCGGCACGGGCGGTTTTATTTTCCCCGAACTCGACCACCGAATAAAGGCTGCCATCCAATTTGATGATCAGCCCGCGGCTGATGTCTGAAGTAGTTGCCATAACGCTTGATTGAGGCGCAAAGATAGCCGGTCCGCCTTGTATGACAAAGCCTCCCATAACCTACCTTTGCGGCGACATTTACCTCTCCAAATCCAAATACATATCACCATGAAAGTAACTGTGATCGGAGCCGGTGCCGTAGGCGCCACTTGTGCCGACAACATCGCTCGCAAAGAACTGTGCAATGAACTTGTCCTGCTCGACATCAAAGAAGGTGTAGCAGAAGGAAAAGCACAGGACATGATGCAAACCGCTACCCTGCTCGGGTTCGATACCAAGATCGTTGGATCGACAAACGACTATTCAAAAACTGCCGGCAGCGATGTAGTGGTGATCACCTCCGGTTTGCCTCGCAAACCCGGGATGACCCGTGAAGAATTGATCGGCGTGAATGCCGGCATCGTGAAAAGCGTTTGTGAGAACGTACTGAAATACTCTCCCGATGCCATCATCATCGTGATCAGCAACCCGATGGACACCATGACCTACCTGGCATTGCAATCGACCGGACTTCCCAAGCATCGCATCATCGGAATGGGTGGAACACTCGACAGTGCACGTTTTAAATATCAACTCAGTCAGCATCTCGGATGCTCTCCAGCCGATCTGAATGCAGTAGTGGTGGGTGGCCATGGCGATACCACGATGATTCCCCTCATCCGTCTCGCCACCTGGAACAGTACACCTGTTACCAATTTCTTAAGTACTGAGCAACAGGAAAAGATCGTGAAAGACACTATGGTTGGCGGTGCTACGCTGACTGCACTGATCGGCACGTCAGCTTGGTATGCCCCAGGAGCCGCCGGAGCGGCATTGGTGGAATCCATCGTTCGTGATGAAAAGAAACTGTTCACTTGTTGCGTTTCACTGGATGGTGAATACGGTCAAAAAGATATCTGCCTGGGTGTACCAGTGGTTATCGGCCGAAACGGTTGGGAGAAGATCCTGGACTTCCAACTGAACGACTCCGAGCAAGCCGCTTTTCAAAAAAGCGCTGATGCCGTTCGGAGCATGAACGACGTACTCAAGACACTCTGATCAATGAACGTTAACACTGAACTAAAAAATCCCGGCTAGCCGGGATTTTTTATTCGGAAGCAGGGCCGGTTGAGTCTTCCTTCAAAATCAAAAGGAGTTGTCGCCCGGGTGATGTCTTTGATCTCGGCATTTGGAATAGCGGAGACATCCAACTCAAACCGAGTATAGTTATTGCTGAAATAAAGGAGTCCACCCGGTGTTAGAATTCGCAGGCATTCCTTGATGAGGTAGGCATGGTCCCGCTGAATATCCAACTCCTCCTCCATTCGTTTACTGTTACTGAAGGTGGGCGGATCCAGTACGATCAGATCATAACGTGCCACCGAAATCTCCTTTAGAAATGTTTTTACATCTGCCTGTATAAAACTATATCGCGCTCCCTCAAAACCATTCAGTTTCATATTTCGTTTCGACCAATCGAGGTAGGTATTAGAAAGATCGACGGTACAAACTTCTGTGGCATCACCCGCCGCCGCGTAAACAGAAAACGACCCGGTGTAGGCGAATAGATTCAGCACACGTTTTCCGGAGGATTCAGCACGTACCTGCTGTCGGGTGATTCGGTGGTCCAGAAACAGTCCCGTATCCAGGTAATCGGTGAGGTTGACCCAAAATCGCAGACCATTTTCATTCACCTCGAAGAATTCCTGCTCTTCCCCCGTTTTTTGATATTGCCCCTGCCGACCAGTTTTGCGCTGTCGGAGTTTTCCGTAAATATGATCGATTGGTACGTCCAGGACTTCCGATATGACCTTATAGACCTCTTCGAGCCACTGCTCGTGAACAGCTTCGGTCATACCATGGTACCTTTTGTATTCGGAGAGATATACCCGATCGCCGTACAACTCAATCCGGATGGGAAATTCGGGTAGGTCGTGATCGTACAATCGGTAGCACTCTATACCCTGCCGACGAGCCTGACGGCCTACGTGTCGGTACACTTTTACCAACCGATTTCGGAACATCTCTAGCCGGGCTTCAAACATGCTTGCTTTTTAACGAAATTAGCGCATCCATGTACGCCGTAGTCGATATTGAAACAACCGGTTCTCATGCCGGAGAAGGGGCAATCACTGAGATCTGTATTCTGATTACGGATGGGGAACGCTTGATCGAACGATGGGAGTCGTTGGTGAATCCCGAAATGCCGATCCCACCCTTCGTACAACGTTTGACCGGTATCACCGACCGTATGGTTTCCAAAGCCCCCGCATTCCGTGAGTTGGCCGAAACTGTCTACGAAAAATTGAACGGCAAAATTTTTGTAGCTCACAACGTACAATTCGATCATTCCTTCATCGATACCGGTTTGCAGCGAAACGGTTATTGGCTGCAGGGAAAACGACTTTGTACGGTTCGGTTGAGTCAAAAAATTTTTCCGGGACAGGTTTCATACAGCCTTGGAAAACTATGCCGCTCGTTGGATATCCCCCTTAGTGAAAGGCACCGGGCGGCCGGCGATGCATTGGCCACGTTGGAACTTTTTCATCGTCTGCTAAAAAACGATAAGCAGGGACTGATCGCCAAGTCTCTTCCCAAAAGCCGATCGGAAACCAAATGGCCCCCGAATGTTCCATTGGCTGACATCGATCGATTACCATATACGCCGGGCGTTTACTATTTCCTGAACCAAGAAGGCAAAGCTGTATATATCGGGAAGGCAAAGAATATCCGTTTCCGGGTGAACAGTCATTTCACCGGACGCACGCTTACCCGTCAGCGCCTTCGTTTCATGGAGCATGTACATCGCATTCAATACCGGGAATGCGCCACCGATCTGATGGCACAGGTATTGGAATCCATCGAGATCAAACACCAGTGGCCGAAATTCAACGCCGCACAAAAAAATCGGGAAGAGGTGTATGGCATTTTCCGGTTTGAAGATCAACAAGGTTATTTACGCCTGGCGATCAACAAGGTCCGTTCCGGAGAACAACCCATTCGCACTTTTCACTACTTGACGGACGGACAATCGCTGATCCGAAAGTTGATACAGCAACACACGCTCTGTCCAAAACTTTGTTTTTTACAACGATCGTCCATCCCTTGTCAGGAAAAATCGGCTGGTAATTGTTTGGGGGCCTGCGAATCGGAAGAAGCTCCTGATGGGTACAATGCCCGCGTGGAAGAAGCGATCCGAACGTTGCGTCAGTCGCCGAGTTTTATTTTGATCGACCGGGGCATAAAGGAAGGTGAACGATCCTGCATTCTGGTGGTAGAGGGCGCTTTTTATGGGATGGGGTATCTGAAGAATAACCACCCCATGGACCGTAAATACCTGGAAAAAAAGATCCCTCGGATGCGGGAGAACAGTTTTGTCCGAAATCTGATCCTTGGTCACGCCAGCCGGTTTCCCGAAAAAGTCATCGAGATCCGATAAATATGAGATCGGATCCTGCCCGCTGAAAAGTTTGGCTGTTTGTTAGGCATGCGTTCCATTAATTTTGTTTTCTAAATCAAATTCATGAAACCTATTTCTATCTTGGGTATGGCTTTACTGCTTCCCGGTTTAGCCGTTGCCCAAAAACCGGGTACCCCTTCCACTTCAAAGCCTGTGGCAAAAACAACGGCACCTGCTCAACCGACCCCTCCTGTTCTTAAAACATTGCTGGATTCAGCGAGCTATGCAGTAGGCATCAGCGTTGCTAATTTTTATAAACAACAAGGCATCAATAAGATCAATGCGAATCTGGTCTCCAAGGCCATCTCCGATCAATTACAGGGAGGAAAGGTCTTGATGGACGAAACAACTGCCAATGCCGTAATGAATAAATTCATGAGTCAGATGCAGGCGGAGAAATCGAAACCGAACATCGAGGCTGGTGAAAAATTCTGTGCGGAAAATAAGCTGCGGCCGGGCGTTAAAACAACTGCGAGTGGACTACAATATGAAGTACTGCAGGAAGGAACAGGTGAAAAGCCCGGTGCTACTGACAGCGTAACTTGCCACTATCGTGGTACTTTTCTGGACGGAAAACCATTTGACAATTCCTACGACCGCGGTGAGCCTATTACGTTCCCGTTGAACGGAGTGATCCCCGGCTGGACGGAAGGACTTCAACTTATGTCTGTCGGTTCGAAATACAAATTCTTCATCCCCTACAAGCTGGGATATGGCGAATTCGATATGATGTCAATCCCCGGTGGATCCACCTTAGTCTTTGAAGTGGAGTTGCTAGGCGTGAAGCGCGCCCAAGCTGCCCCCGAAGCACCGAAGCAATAAACGGCACCACCCACATAGAATTTTGCTGGTAGCACATACCCTGATGGGAGATACAATACATAGATATCTTGATCTGTTGCAGCATTAAGATAATAGGTTACAATTGTAATTCCATTAGTATTTAATCGAGTAAAACTATTGATGTACGACTCAAAAAACTTATAACGCCTGCTTTATGGACGAGTGTAGATTTCATTCAAAACAATTTGCTGCGCAAACCCCAGCAAACTGAGGCACCTAGAACAAGGGCGATATAGAATTTTTTCATAAACAAGGGTTTTGTCCGGAATGGTTGGATTCTAGGGTCGTGGAGGAAAACTCTTCGCTTTCTCTACGGATTATCAACAAACGTGGTTCTCGCCGGGGGCTTTCGTATAACCACGATTAAAACATGTGCATTTATAGGCATTTACACGTATTTTAATATTTGCATATACCTATAGCATGACAATTTTCAATAAGTTATGCTGCTAAATCAGCCCTGTAATGACTTAACCCAACCGGAGGCGATTTCCAGTTGCCCTTCTATGGTAAGTTCTGAATTGTCCAAAATCCGGGCATCCGGACATTGGATCAGCGGACTGACCGCTCTAGTCGAATCTATATGATCCCGCTGAGATAGATTAGTTTTCACCTCCTCCACTGTAATCTCAGGGTATTTAGGCAGTAATTCAGCCAATCTACGCTGGGTCCTTACCTCTGGGCTGGCCGTCATGAAGATCTTCAACTCAGCATGCGGGAATACCACCGAGCCGATATCCCGGCCATCCATGACCACCCCTCCTGCCTTGCCCAATGCTTGCTGTCTGGCTACTGCTAACTCCCGAACGGACGGAATAGCTGCCACGGCACTAACATGAGCCGCCACTTTCATGTCCCGTATTTCTGCTTCCACATTCTCTCCGTTGAGGATCATATCGCTAGCCCCCCGGGCTGGGTTGTATGAAAAATCCAAGCGGATCTCCTTTAGCCGTTCCCTCACTTGGGTCAGATCGGACAGGTCAACCCCCTTCCTCAAAAGATATAAGGTGATAGCTCGATACATGGCCCCGGAATCCACATAGAGATAGCCGAGCCTTGAGGCTAGTTGCCGGGCCAGGGTGCTTTTTCCACAACTGGACCAGCCATCGATGGCAATGGTGAGAGGTTTGGACACACCCAAAAATAACAAGATGGCCGCTGCTTCCGAAAAGAAGTAGCGGCCATGCATTCCCAAAAAGAAAAATCAGATTAGGCTGGTTTGGCCTCTTCAGTCCGACTCTTGAAGGTGAATGTAAGCTTGGACTGTTCAGTATCTACTCCCGCCAACAACACATCGCCTGCTTTTACATTCATATTCAGGATCTCCTCCGCCAACGGATCCTCCAGGTATTTTTGGATGGCCCGGTGAAGGGGACGAGCACCGAATTGCTGGTCATACCCCTTATCAGCCAAGAAAGTTTTAGCTTCTTCGGTCAACTCCATACTGAAACCTAGATTGGCTAAGCGCTTGGTAACACCCTTCATCAGTATATCGATGATGCGGAAGATGTCATCTTTCGTCAGACTATTGAATATGATCACATCATCGATGCGATTCAAAAACTCAGGCGAGAATGTCTTCTTCAAGGCTTTCTCAATCACCGCCTTGTTCGCCTCATCCTCACTTTCCAAACGAGCAGTTGTGGTAAAGCCCACACCCGAACCGAAATCTTTCAGTTGACGCACTCCGATATTGGAGGTCATGATGATCATGGTATTCTTGAAATCGACCTTGCGACCCAAGCCATCTGTCAGTTGACCATCATCTAGCACTTGCAGCAAGATGTTATAAATATCCGGATGCGCTTTCTCGATCTCATCCAGGAGTATCACGCTGTAGGGCTTACGTCGTACACGCTCGGTCAATTGTCCACCCTCTTCATATCCTACATAACCGGGAGGCGCTCCGATCAGTCGGCTCACGGTGAACTTTTCCATATACTCACTCATATCGATTCGAATGAGGGCCTCCTCCGAATCGAACATGTAACGAGCCAATGAACGGGCTAACTCTGTTTTACCGACGCCGGTCGGACCTAGAAAAATAAAGGTACCGATGGGCTTCTTGGGATCTTTCAATCCGACACGGTTACGCTGTATGGCCTTGACCACCTTTAAAATCGCTTCATCCTGGCCGATTACCATGCCTTTCATGTCATCCGCCATCTTACGGAGCTTCTCGGTTTCAGCTTCTACCATACGCTTCACCGGAATGCCGGTCATCATACTGATCACCTCGGCAATATCCTCTTCCCCGATCGGAAATTTCTTATGCTTACTGTCCTCTTCCCAGGAAGCTTTCGCCCGCTCCAATTCCTCTTGCAGTTTCTTCTCCGTATCCCGCAGGGCAGCCGCTTCTTCGAATTTCTGACTCTTCACCACCCGATTCTTTTCCACCTTCACATCTTCGATCTTCTGTTCGAGCTCAACGATATTTTGTGGCACATTGATGTTTTTCAAGTGCACACGAGCGCCCACCTCATCCAAAACGTCAATGGCCTTGTCGGGCAGTAGTCGGTCTGTAACATACCGATCACTCAGCTTTACACAGGCATCGATCGCCTCATTGTCATACTCCACATTGTGAAACTCTTCATATTTGGATTTGATGTTATTCAGGATCTGAATCGTATCATCTACACTCGGCGGATCCACGATCACTTTCTGGAAACGACGATCCAATGCGCCATCTTTTTCAATGTGCATTCTGTATTCATCCAAGGTAGATGCACCGATGCACTGGAGCTCGCCACGAGCCAATGCCGGTTTGAAAATATTACTGGCATCCAGTGAGCCACTGGCACCACCGGCCCCTACAATCGTATGCAATTCGTCGATGAACAAGATCACATCCCGATTTTTCTCGAGTTCATTCATGATGGCCTTCATCCGCTCTTCAAACTGTCCGCGGTACTTGGTACCGGCCACCAACGCCGCCAGATCCAATGAAATGACGCGCTTATCAAATAGTACGCGAGATACTTTTCGCTGTACGATCCGAAGGGCCAATCCCTCTACAATAGCCGTCTTACCCACACCGGGCTCACCGATGAGGATGGGATTATTCTTTTTACGTCGGCTGAGGATCTGGGAAACGCGCTCGATCTCTGCCTCCCGACCAACAATTGGATCGAGTGCCCCGAGCTCAGCCATTTTGGTGATATCTCTCCCGAAATTATCCAACACCGGCGTTTTGCTTTTTGCAGCAGTACCGGATTTAGCAGAGCCTTTCGATTGACTGAATTTCTTTTCTTCCTCGAACTCCTCATCGCCCTCATCCGAAAACTCGGCACGGGGTTCATTTGACTTTACGATGCCCAATTCCTGACGAAACAGATCATAGTCCACATCAAATTGATTTAAGATCTGTGTGGCCACATTTTCTTTATTCTTCAGTATAGATAACATCAGGTGCTCTGTTTCCACCGTGGCACTTTTCAATGCTTTGGCCTCCAATACGGTTACGCGGATCACTTTCTCGGCTTGCTTGGTCAGGGGCAAGCTATTGATGTTAGCGATGTTCTTTCCAGTCTTGTCCTTTACCGCCAACTCGATTTCCTTGCGGAGCTCGTAGATGTCGACATTAAAACTCTTTAGGATTCGAATGGCTGTGTTTTCACCCTCGCGAATCAGTCCGAGTAATAAATGCTCCGTTCCGATGAAGTCGTTGCCCAACCGGAGGGCTTCTTCACGGCTGAAAGAGATGATCTCCTTGACCTGGGGGGAAAAGCTATTGTCCATAGGTATTGAGTGGTTCTTACAATATTAATGAATTATGATCGGCAGGATGCAGACAAAGTTATACACCGACCTGCAAGGCGACATAAGGTCGACTGACCGCGGTTTGTTAAATTTGCTGAAACACATCCTACTCCTCATGCCCTTCAAATTCGAAACCAAGGAGAAGTTTCATGTCATATCGGTGGATGAGCCGGAATTGACTGCAAGTCTGTCAGCCGAACTCACTGTTCTCGCTAACCAGACTTTAAACCAGGATATCGGTGCCGAAACGGTCCGTAATCTGATCCTTGATATGAGTCCTGTTTCTCGGATCGAATTACCCGCAGCCGAATCCTTGGCCGAACTACAGGCATCCTTTTACGAATCCGGCGCCTCTTTTGTGATCTGCTGTTTGCAACCAGCTGTTGAAAAAAACCTGGAGCTGGCCGACCTATTGGATCTCATGAATATAACACCCACAGAAAGTGAAGCCTGGGATATTGTGCAAATGGAAGAGATCGAACGGGAATTACTGAGTAGTGAGGATGAACAAGACTGACCATGCTCGCTCTGACTATCTTGGGAAATAATTCAGCGGTACCGGCATTTGATCGACATCCAACCAGTCAGGTCATCACGCACAACGGAACTAATTACCTGATCGATTGCGGTGAAGGAACGCAGATACAACTGCTGCGCTACAAAGTCAAAAGAAGTAAGATCACCCACATTTTCATCTCCCACTTGCATGGCGACCATTACTTCGGCCTGATCGGACTATTGAATTCACTGAGCCTGCTCGGGCACACACAACCTATTACGTTGTTTGCTCCTCCTCTCCTCAAAGAGATCATCGATATTCAGCTGAAGGTTTCCGAAACAACCTTGAATTTCGAGCTGCATTTTCATCCGATCGAAACTGCTGCCACACTCGTGGAAACCGCTTCGATCCGGATCAATTGTTTTCCGACCGATCACCGCATTCCCTGTTTCGGATTCAGCTTTGAGGAAAAAAGGATTCCCCGGAAACTATTACCCGAAAAAGCAAAAGCAGCCGGTATCCCCGCAGCCTATTTTGAAAGGTTAGCAAAGGGAGAAGACTATCAAACTAAAACCGGCGAGATCATATCGGTGGATTCGGTTACAGAGCCTACCCCACCCGGACCGAAATACGCCTACTGCGCCGATACACGGTACAATGAATCGATCCTCGAGCACATCAAAGGATTCGATCTGATCTATCATGAATCGACCTATCTGCATGCATTGGCAGAACGGGCACAGGAGAGGTTTCACAGCACCAGTATTCAAGCCGCCACCTTAGCAGAAAAAGCAGGCGTCAAAAAATTACTGTTGGGACATTTCAGCAGCAAGTATGCCTCGCTGGAGGAGTTTCAAAAAGAAGCAAGAACGGTTTTTCCGAATACCGAGCTGGCATTGGAAGGACTCTGCTATCCGATCCGTTAATTACTGAGCAACTTTCATCAAGCCACGTATCTTCTGTAGGTGTCCGTCGCTGACCGGCCAAACCGGCATACGAAATCGGTTCTGACAGAGACCCATTTCAGACAGATAAGCTTTTACCCCACTGGGACTACCCTCAGCGAACATAGATGCGATGATCTCCAGATATTTTTCATGCAAGGGCCTGGCCTCCTCGAATTTCCTATCCAGACAAAGTCTGACCATCTGAGAAAATTCAGCCGGATAGGCATTAGCTACTACCGATATCACACCAACAGCCCCATCCGCGATCAGCGGCAACGTGATCGGATCATCTCCACTGATCACTAGAAAATCATCCGGCTTCTCCCGAAGGATCTGTTGAATGAGTTCCATACTCCCACTGGCCTCCTTGGTGGCAAAGACGTTGTTGCAATCCTTAGCGATCCGTAGCTGCGTTTCGGCTGTCATAGATTGTCCGGTTCGGCCTGGAACATTATAAATGATGATGGGCCTTGGACTCACCTCATCTATCGCCTTGTAATGCTGGTATATGCCCTCTTGATTGGGCTTATTGTAGTACGGACTCACAGAAAGAATGGCCTCGTAGCCATCCAGCTTGAATGATGTCATCTCCGACATCAATTTGCGGGTGTCATTCCCTCCGATACCCGCAACCAATGGCACTCGCCCTTTAACACGATCCTTTACAAACGAGAAAACTTCCTGCTTTTCGGATCCATGTATGGTAGCACTTTCACCGGTAGTGCCCAACACAACCAAGTACTCCACACCACCGTTGATCCAGTGTTCGATCAGCTTTTCAAAACTGTTCCAATCGATGGAACCCGAGGCATCGAATGGTGTGACAATGGCGATACCGGTTCCGTAAAAAAGGGGATATTGACTCATTTTTGAAATTCCTCCCAGAAGCCCATCTTACCGAATTTTTCAACCCGCTGCTCGATGCGTTTTTGAGGATCGATCGCCGCGAGCTCTTTCAATGACTGGAGGATCGTGGTCTTCACGAGTGTTGCCGCTTCTGCATAATCCCAATGGGCGCCGCCGGCAGGCTCGGGTATGATACCATCGATGATGCCGAATTCAAGCATTCGATCTGCGGTCAATTTCAATTGATCGGCAGCCACCTCTTTTTTATCCCAGCTACGCCAGAGGATCGACGAACAGCTTTCCGGACTGATCACCGTATACCAGGTATTTTCCATCATGTAGACCCGATCACCGGCACCGATGCCGAGGGCCCCGCCGCTGGCTCCCTCCCCGATGATCACACAAATCACAGGTACTTTGAGCCGCATCATCTCATAGATATTTCGGGCAATGGCCTCTCCTTGTCCACGTTCTTCCGCTTCCAATCCCGGAAATGCGCCGGGTGTATCGATCAGTGTAACGACAGGCTTATTGAATTTTTCGGCCAGCTTCATCAACCGAAGGGCTTTTCTGTAACCTTCGGGATTGGCCATCCCGAAATTGCGCAGTTGACGAAGTCGGGTATTGCTTCCTTTTTGTTGTCCGATGAACATGACCGTTTGGCCATCCAGGTCAGCGAATCCTCCGACCATGGCTTTATCGTCCTTGACATTCCGATCGCCGAATAACTCCACGAAATCGGTCGTCATTTTCTCAATGTACTTGAGGGTATAGGGACGGTCTGGGTGCCGGCTAAGTTGAACTTTTTGCCAAGGCGTGAGTGTTTTTGTCAGGTCTTGACGCTTGGCATTCACTTGATCACGGAGACCATTGATCACGTCGGAATAATCAACCTGACTTTTCTGGGCTTTCTCCTCCAGGTCCATGATCTCCTCGATCAGGGACTTGATGGGCTGTTCAAAGTCGATGTACTGGCGGTTCTTATCGGTGGGCATACCTAGAGTTAGGTGACAAAAATAGGGGTTTGACCGCTCGAAACTCGCTGCTGTGGACAAGACCAAAATCCCCCAATCGATCCTCAAATTTTGAAAAATCATTTGGGGCAAAAACCGCTCCCTCCTATCTTTGCACTCCCGGAAAATTCCGGGCAACGGATCGGTAGTTCAGTTGGTTAGAATGCCGCCCTGTCACGGCGGAGGTCGCGGGTTCGAGTCCCGTCCGGTCCGCAAGAAGCCCCTCAAACGAGGGGTTTTTTGTTTCAGTAAGTCTTTTCTT
>Ga0082207_1000877_pt1 | contig 15841 bp, 15 predicted proteins | sample LakMenEpi10Aug09_FD_71540 | JGI IMG/M metagenome (GOLD analysis project Ga0082207, IMG submission 71540)
TGGATGTTAACCCGTTGCGTCATATTCATATTTTCTCATGTGAGAGCCAGGCCTGGGCCAGCCGGACCCACGCCGATGCGCCGATCGGAATCAGGGCATCATTGAAGTCGAAACTCGGGTTGTGCAGCATGCAGGGCCCCAGGCCATGCCCTGCATGGCGGTGGTCGCCATCGCCATTGCCGATCATGAAGTAACAACCGGCCTTGGCCTCCAGCATGAAGCTGAAGTCCTCTGCACTCATGGTCGGCTCGAACGTACGGACGTTTGTCGGTCCAACGAGTTCACGCAGCACGTCCTGCAGGAATGCGGTCTCCGCCGGATGGTTGGTGGTGGGTGGGCAGTTGCACTTGAATTCCATGTCGCAGCGCGCGCCGTGGGCGGCACCGATGTTTTGCACCAACTGTCTCATCCGCGCCTCGACGAAGTCGCGCGCCTGCACCGAGAAGCAGCGCACCGTCCCGCGCAACTGGCAGCTGTCGGGCAGCACGTTCAGCGCGTCTCCGGCGTGTACCTGTGTGATCGACAGCACCACCGACTCGGATGGTTTGACATTCCGCGACACGATGGTCTGCAGCGCCGTGCCGATCTGGAAAGCCACTTGGATGGCGTCGATGCCTTGATCCGGCATCGCCGCGTGCGCGCCCTTGCCATGCACGTTGATGGTGAACTCGTTGCATGACGCCATCATCGGCCCCGGGCTGACTGCAAAGCTGCCCACAGGCAGGCCCGGCCAGTTGTGCGCGGCGAAGACGGCGTCCACAGGAAAGCGCTCGAACAGGCCGTCGGCCATCATCGCCAAGGCACCAGTTCCGCCCTCTTCGGCAGGCTGGAAGATCAGCACGATGGTGCCGTCGAACTCCGCATGCAAGGCCAGGTGCCGCGCCGCAGCCAGCAGCATCGCCGTGTGGCCGTCGTGGCCGCAGGCATGCATTCGGCCCGGGTTACGGCTGGCGTGGTCGAAACGGTTGTGCTCTTCCACAGGCAGCGCATCCATGTCGGCGCGCAGGCCGATGGTGCGCTTGCCCTGGCCCCGCTTAAGAACGCCCACAACGCCTGTGCGCCCGACACCTCGCACCACCGGAATGCCCCAACCCTCCAGTAGCGCAGCCACACGGGAGGCCGTGCGCTCTTCGGCAAAGCTCAGCTCAGGATGGGCGTGCAGGTCGCGGCGGATGGCCATGAATTCCGCTGCACTGTCCTCGATGTCACGAATCATTATTATTCCCCCTCGAAACCTGTCAGCACATTCGCGACGTTGACACCCAGTACCTCGATTGCGTAGCCGCCTTCCAGGACGAACAGAGTCGGCAGCCCCAGTTCAGCCAGGCGACGACCCAACGGGACGTAGTGGCTGCTGTCGAGCTTGAAACTACCAGACGGGTCGTCACGGTGCGTGTCTACGCCCAGTGAGACTACCAGAGCCTGAGGCGCGTAGGTGTCGATGCGTTGGCAGCAGGTCTCAAGCGCGTAACGCCAGGTTGCCCAGTCACTGCCCGTGGGCAGCGGGCAGTTGAGATTGAAGCCTTCGCCAGCGCCGGCGCCAATTTCGTCAGCACGACCAACAAAGTAGGGATAGTCCTCGGCCGGGTCGGCGTGCACGGAACACACGAGCACATCGTCACGTTCATAGAAAATCTCCTGGGTGCCGTTGCCATGGTGGTAGTCCACGTCAAGTACCGCCACGCGGCGCATGCCGCTGTCGATGAAGGCCTGAGCGGCAATCGCCGCGTTGTTCAAGTAGCAATACCCGGCCAGGCGTTGCGTGCCTGCATGGTGGCCGGGCGGGCGGCAAAGGGCTAGCGCCGACCTTGCCCCATCTGCCATTGCACGCTGCGCTGACAACGCCACCTGAGCGGACTCGTAGGCTGCTGACCACGTGCCCGCCAACAAGGGGGCGATCGCATCCCCGGCAAACCAGCCGAGCTGGGCCACGACAGAGTCCGGGCAGCGCGCCGGCATACCGCCGGCAGGACTGCCCAGCACCGGCCAGAACTGCGGTAACACCAGCTCCACATTACGGTCGTTCGGCCAGCGTTCCCAGGCCGTCTGTAGGAAATTCAGGTAGTCTGACCGGTGCACCCGAGCGATGGGTGCCAGGCCAACGTCGCCGGCTGGCCGCAACTGGTGTGCCCCTGAGGCACGCAAGGCATCCAGTACCACATCAACGCGATCTGGCAAGTCGAAGTTCGGTGGATGGCCAGCACGCGCCATGGCCGAGCTGGGGTCGTGCAAGCGGTGGGCGGTGCCATGGACGATGAGCATAAGCGTGGTCTTCTGGGTGCTCAGGCGAGGTTCAGGCGCTGCGCTGCATGGCTGGCGGCGATGTGGCCGAAGATCATCGCCGGACCCAGTGTGATGCCGGCACCGGGATAGGTTCCGCCCATGAAACTGGCCGCGTCGTTGCCGGCCACGTACAGGCCCTCGATGGGCTTACCGTGTACGTCAAGCGCCCGGGCGTGCTCGTCGGTCCTCAGACCCACGAAACTGCCAATATCGCCAGGTACCACCTTCACAGCGTAGAAGGGCCCTTGCTCGATGGGTGCCACGCACGGGTTGGGCGCATGGCCGCGGCTGCCATTGAAGCGTTCGTAGACGTCGGCTCCTTTATTGAATTCTTCGTCGATGCCGCGTTCAGCACCCGCATTCAGCCGCGCCACTGTCTGAATAAGCCCAGCGGCATCGATGCCACAGGCCTGCGCCAGTTCATCCAGCGTCTGCCCGCGCTTGAGGTAGCCGCTACCAACGAAGGAACCGATGGGCAAGGGCCAGGGCGGCACACGTCCCAGCCCGTACTGCCGGATAGCGCGGCTGTCACAGACGATCCAACTGCACACCTCAGCGTCGTCTCGGCAGGCGTTGATCATGGCCGGCACGAAGTCGTGGTACGAAAGCGACTCGCTGATGAAGCGCCGTCCGCGCCGGTCCACCGCGATGTAGCCAGCCTTGCCGCGGTCGTTGTAGTGAGGGAAAGGCACATCGGTGCCATCCGGTTGCGGCACCAGCGACATCGGCGTCCAGGCCGCTGGGTGATGCTGTGCGTCCTTGATCGCAACGCCGGCCTGACCGGCCAAGTTCAATGCGTCGCCCGTGTTGCCAGAGGGAGCAGCGGTGCGGTGGTTCTTGCCCGCCGTGACATGAGTGTAGTAGCGCGCGCGCAGTTCAGGGCTGGCCGGAAAGCCGCCGCAAGCAAGCACGACGCCGGCACGCGCTCGAATTTCGCAAAGCCCTTCGGGCGTCTGCACCAGCGCGCCCGCGACACGAGCGTCCTCAACCAGAAGTTGCTGCACCGGCGTGTTCAGCCGCAGATCGACGCCGCGCTCGAAAGCACTGAGCGCAAGCATGGCCACCAATGCATTGCCATTGGACAACCGCGTGCTGCGCCCATGCCCACCTAAGCGGTCCATCACGTAGCGCAAGAACCTGCGACCTACCACGCCACGGCTCTGCCAGGACTTGGACATGCCGTAGTAGTGAATCAGATCCTCACGGCCAACGATCATGCCGCCGAAGATCGTGGTGCTGGACAGGGGTGGGCGCAGGTCGCGCATGCGAGGACCAAGACGCCGCGCGTCAAAGGGATTAGCCCCCAGCGAGCGCCCCCCCCGGGAGGCACCAGCCACGCCTTGGTGGTAGTCGGGCCACATAGGAGACAGGTGGTAGCTGACGTGTGTGTGGTCTTCGAACCAGGCGAAGATATCCGCCGCTTGGCGCACATAGGCCTCGGCCTTCGCTTCGTCGGTGTACGCACCGCCCTCACCCCGCAGGTACTGCAGTGCGAGCGCCGGATCGTCTTCAATCCCGGCAGCGCGCGCCTGGCGGCTGCCAGGGATCCAAACCAAGCCAGCAGAGAAGCACGAGGTTCCGCCGAACACGGGCGCCTTTTCCACCACCATCACGCTCAAACCCTTTTGGGCAGCAGTCACGGCAGCCGCTAGGCCCGCTGCGCCCGATCCTGCCACCAACACATCGCATTCAAGCATCATTGCTGTTCACTCCAAGTAATCATTTTTAAACACTTGCATCAAGCATCACTCGATGACAAACCCCGCTTGGCCAGACGACGACGCAGCAACCATGAGCAAGCCAAAGTGGCAACCCCAGAGACGAGTAGCACGATGAGCAAGCTGGTAGACAAAGCGTCGCCGCCGCCTCCCATCTGCTGGTTGAGCGCGGCCACTGAGGTTGGACCTAGCCCCAGGCCGAATCCGATCGACACGCACAAAGACAAGGCCGCAGCAATGCCACGGGTGCGCCCGCTGACCTGGTCTTGTAAAGTAGAAGCACAGCCGACATAGGCCGCATTGGCAGCCACCTGCCAACAGGCAAAGGCTGCGACGGCAGCCCAACCACCGGGCAGAAGCAGCAGGCAGGCCGACAGCAACATGGCAATCGCGGCCCGCACGACCGTGTCGATGCGCCCAGTGATTGGTGAGCGTACGTGTGCGCGGTCACATAGCACACCACCAAGCCAGCCGCCGACTACGCCGGCGACCAACATGCAGACTCCCAGTACCGATCCGGCGTCGGCCACGCTGAAGCCGTGCGTGCGCGTCAGCAGCGCAGTGGCCCAGATGCTAAAGCCGAAGTCGGCCAGTGCCACGGTAGCACCCGCCAGCACCACAAGAACGATACGGTCGCGTAAGGCCCACAGCTCCTGCGCCCGGTTGCCCACGTGCTCGACAAGGGCCAACGCGCGGCGCGGCGGTTCGGGAAACGCAAGAATGGCAGGGACCAGCAAAAACCCGCTCACACCCATCAACACCACCACCTGGCGCCAGGGCGCGAGATCGCCCACCCACGGCAGGCCGGCGTACTGGCCTGCAGCCGCCGCCTCCAGCATGTGCCCCCCCGCGGCAAAGGCCAATGCACTGCCCAGCGTGGCGCCAAATAACGACACCGCGATGGCCCTGCCGCGCCGCTCAGGACGAAAAAAGTCGCACAGCATCGAAATACTGGCAGGACCCAAAACGGCCTCTCCCAGACCCACCATGGCACGACTGGCGAGCAAGCCCGTGAAGCTGGTGGACATGCCGAAGAGAATAGTGCCAACAGTCCATACCGCAACGCCCAGCACAACTAGGTTACGGCGGTGCACGCGGTCGGCAAGCAGCCCGCACACCAAAGACGCCGCGCCATACAGCACAGCGAAGGCCGTGCCCTGCAGCAGGCTGAATTGGACATCACTGATACCCATTTCCAGCTTGATGGGATCGACCAGCACCGAGGGCACATAGCGGTGCACAAACGAGAACGTGGCAGCAACCAACATCACCAGAACGAAAGCCTGCGCCATCGAAGCACTCGGCCAAGGCGGCTCAGCAGCCGCGCTCAGCAGGGGCGAGGTTTCAGACGGCGAGGCGATGTTGTCCACTTGAGTTTTCAATTAATTTTCTAATTCAGAAACAATATTGACATATTGACAAATATCTGTCAAGCTAAACGGTCACGTCTCAGCCTACGCCACGACCTCATTGCCGATGAAACTCTTCCTAGCCGGCCTGCTGGCCGAGAACAACTCCTACTCGCCAATCCCGACCGGGCTGGGCGCCTTCGAGTCCGAAGGCATCCGACGTGGGCCGGCAAGCGGTGTGGACCCAAGCGGCTACCTTAGCGCCATTGAAACCGTTCACAGCGTGGCCTCGCCGCGCGGCTGGGAAGTGGTCGAGGGCCTGTTCGCCGCTGCCGTCTCACTGGGCCCCATTCGACAACCGGTTTACGAGCATTTGCGCGACGAGTTGCTAGACGACTTGCGCGCCGCGCTGCCGGTGCAGGCCGTGATGCTGATGTTGCACGGTGCGATGACGTCTGAGGACTGCCTGGATTGCGAAGGCGATCTGCTAGAACGTGCACGCAGCATTGTGGGCCCTGATGTGCCCATTGGTGTCGAATTGGACCTACATGGACACGTCACGCGCAGCATGGTCCGACATGCCACGTTGATGGTGGCTTACAAGGCCTACCCTCACACCGACATTGACGAACGCGCTGCTGAAGTAGCGCAACTGACCATCGACACCGCGGAGCGCCGCATCCGCCCCATCACAAAGGTCTATGACTGCCGTATGGCTGGCAGTTGGCCCACCACGCGCGAGCCCCTAAAAAGCTTTGTCAAGGAGCTACAGGCGCTGGAAGGACACAATGGCGTCCTTTCGGTCTCGCACGCGCACGGTTTCGCGTTTGGCGATGTGCCGGAGGCGGGTGCACGTCTCTGGGTTATCACAGACGGTGATGAAGCCCTCGCCAACCGCCTGGCTGCAGAACTTGGCCAGCAATTATGGTCACTTCGTCACGCCTTGCACCAGCCGCCCCTGAGCATGGAGGCCGCCATGCAACGTGTGGCCGAGTTACCGTTACTGCCTGGGGCGGGACCGATCGTCGTGGCAGATATGGCCGACAACCCTGGCGGTGGCGCCCGCGGCGACAGCAGCTTCGCGCTGCAGGCGGTCCTCTCGTTCGGTATCCCGAATGTGGCCCTCGGTGGCTTGTGGGACCCGGGCGCCGTTCAGCTGTGTTTCGAGGCAGGCCTAGGGTCGACGCTAACCCTGCGCGTTGCCGGCAAGTCCGGGCCCACCTCGGGTTCACCGGTGGACTTGCGCGTCACCGTGCGGGCGTTGGCCGAGAACCACGAACAGACTGCCTTCGGCGCAAAAAGCCCCCTAGGTGCTTCGGCCTGGGTGAGCACGGCCGAAGGCATCGATATGGTGCTGATTTCGCGCTGCCAGCAAGTCATTGGCCCCGATCTGTTTACCGGCCTTGGCGTTGACTTAAGTGGCAAGCACGCGGTGGTGGTGAAGTCCATGCAGCACTTCCATGCCGCCTTCGCACCTTTCGCTCGCGAAGTGCTGTATGCCGATTCCCCGGGGCTACTGACTGCCGACATTGCCGCTCTGCCTTTCTGTCACCGCGACCCCAACTTCTGGCCGCGCGTGGCCGATCCCTGGTCGGGTAAGGCTTTCTGAGGCAATAACCATCAAATTTAACGCGTGGGCCAGTGCCCATGCACCATCACTTAGAAAAGGAATTGCATGTCTGCTACCGATGACCGCCTGGCCCAACTGGGTCTCGTCTTGCCTGAGCCGCTGAAGATGCCCCCGGGCACCACCTTGCCCTTTCCCTGGGTTCGCGTGATTGGCCAGCGGGCTATTTTCTCCGGTCATGGCCCCACGCTGGCCGACGGAAGCGTGGCACAGCCATTAGGCAAAGTGGGCGCCCAAGTGACCTTGGAGCAGGGCTACACGGCCGCCCGACTCACGGGGCTGGCGATATTGGGTAGCCTCAAGCGCGAGCTGGGCTCCCTTGACCGCATCGAGGCTTGGGTGCACATCTTGGGCATGGTCAACTCGGCTCCCGGATTCGACCGTCAACCCGCGGTCATTAATGGCTTTACCGACCTAATCCTTGAATTGTTTGGCCCGCAGGTCGGCGCCCATGCTAGGAGCGCCGTTGGTATGGCCGAACTGCCGTTTGGCATTCCGGTAGAAATTGAAGGCGAAGTGTTGTTGCGGGCCGACTGAGATATCACGAGTATGGCGAATGAACGCAGACAAAAACCTTGTTCGCGCAGGTCATTGACTTTGTGCCCAGGTAACCCTTTGGCCGCATCGTCGAGCGTCATCAAAGCGATACCGCCATCGAAGACTTGGCCTTCATGCTGGAAATCAGGCGTGAAGAATAGCAGCGACATTACCAAAATGTTGGCACTGGGCCAGCAAGTGATCGGATGGTTGGCCGGCGAACAAACCAAACTTACTTTGTGCTGTGCCGGTTTGCCCAAAAACTTCACAGCACTAGTCTAAGGGCATGACCTATCCTACGCGGCGGCATCACCATTGGCAATTGCAAAATACTTGTGCGCTATTCCCTTTCATTCGCACACCTCCATTCATGAGCATTCAAATTCTCATCATCGGTATTCACCTCGCCCGCAGCACCCGCGGTCGCATCTGCTCGCCTCCAAAACAACGTACCTGAATTTTTTCTGTTTGCGTTTTTTAATTTCTGGAGAGCTTCATGGCTGATTTGTTTGAAAACCCAATGGGTTTGTGCGGTTTCGAGTTCGTAGAGTTTGCATCCCCTGTGGCGGGTGTTCTTGAGCCCTTGTTCGAAAAAATGGGGTTTTCTTTGGTAGCCAAACACCGCTCCAAAGATGTGGTGCTGTACCGACAAGGCGACATCAATTTCATTGTCAATCGTGAGCCGAAAAGTTTAGCGGGTTACTTTGCTGCCGAGCATGGCCCCTGCGCATGCGCTCTTGCATTTCGAGTGAAAGACTCGCATAAGGCCTACGCCCGTGCGCTCGAAATGGGCGCGCAACCCGTCGAGGTGCCTACAGGGCCGATGGAGTTAAGACTGCCCGCAATCAAAGGCATTGGTGGCGCACCGCTTTATTTGATCGATCGCTACGAAGACGGCAAAAGTATTTACGACATCGACTTTGAATTCATTGAAGGCGCCGAACGTCACCCCTTTGGCCATGGCTTGAAGCTCATCGATCACCTCACGCACAATGTGTACAAAGGTCGCATGTCTTTTTGGAGCGGCTTTTACGAGAAGATTTTTAACTTCCGTGAAATTCGTTACTTCGACATCAAGGGTGAGCACACGGGCCTCACCAGCCGTGCTATGTCGGCGCCCGATGGCCTCATTCGCATTCCTTTGAACGAAGAGTCTGGCAAAAACGGCGGCCAAATTGAAGAATTTTTGATGCAGTTCAACGGCGAGGGCATTCAGCACATTGCCCTGCTCACAGATGACCTGTTGAAAAGCGTCGATTCTCTTCAAATGGCTGGCATTCCCCTCATGACCGCGCCCAACGACATCTACTACGAGATGTTGGAAGAGCGTTTGAAAGGCCATGGCGAACCAGTGGCAGAATTGCAGGCACGCGGCATCTTGCTGGATGGCACGACGGCCAATGGCGAAAAGCGTTTGCTGCTGCAAATCTTCTCGCAAACTTTGTTAGGCCCAGTGTTCTTCGAATTTATCCAGCGCAAGGCCGATGAAGGCTTTGGCGAGGGCAACTTCAAAGCATTATTTGAGTCCTTGGAACGCGATCAAATTAGACGTGGAGCCCTTCAAGTAGACGCCTAAAGGAAAGTCATGAAAATTAGCAGAATTCACCACGCCGCCTACCGCTGCAAAGACGCTAAAGAAACCGTTGAGTGGTACGCCAAAAACTTGAATATGGACTTTGTCTTGGCCATTGCCGAAGACTTGGTGCCATCCACCAAAGCGCCCGATCCTTACATGCACATCTTCTTGGATGCCGGCGGCGGCAATGTGCTGGCATTTTTTGAATTGCCCAATTCTCCCGAAATGGGCCGAGACGAAAACACGCCTGCGTGGGTTCAGCACATAGCCCTTGAAGTGGACAGCATGGAAACCTTGCTGGCCGCAAAAGCCAAGTTAGAGGCCAATGGCGTTGATGTACTTGGCCCTACCAACCACACCATTTTCAAAAGCATTTACTTCTTTGATCCTAACGGGCACCGTCTGGAGCTTGCGGCAAACACCAGCACCCCTGAGATGATGAGCAAACTCGACGAAGTTAAGTGGGACATGATTAACGAGTGGTCACAAACTAAACGTGCCCCCAAACACGCCGCTTGGATGCACGATGGAAACATGTAATGCAACCCTGAGCCCTTCGCTGCGCAGTTGGGTAACTACGGCTAATTTGAGCGGGTCAGATTTTCCTATTCAAAATCTTCCGTTCGGACGATTCCGTACAAACTCAACTGAGCCATGGCGAATTGGTGTAGCTATCGGCGATATGGTGCTTGACCTCAAAGCTGCTAAGCTAATCAATCACTCCGATATGAATCAGCTTCTAGCGATGAAGAAGGAAGACCGAGTTGCATTGAGAATTGCAATTTCTAATGGTCTCAAAGAAGACGCACCAGTCAACCAAAGTGCTTTTGAACAAAGTCTGTTCAAGAAATCATCAGTAGAGGTAGGCATGCCTTGTGAAGTTGGTGACTACACAGACTTCTACGTAGGCATTCATCACGCGACAGCTGTTGGCAAATTGTTTCGCCCTGACAATCCTTTACTACCCAACTACAAATGGGTACCTATTGGGTATCACGGACGTTCGTCAACGTTAAACGTGTCAGGAACTTCATTTCCCAGGCCTTGTGGTCAAATTAAAGTTGCTGATACTGATGCACCAATTTTTCAACCATCGGCACGTTTAGACTTTGAACTGGAAATCGGCGTTGTCATTGGACAAGGGAACAAACAAGGTCAACCGATTGCAATTGAAAAAGCAGAAGATCATGTATTTGGTTTGACACTTTTCAATGACTGGAGCGCAAGAGACATACAGGCGTGGGAATATCAACCCCTTGGCCCATTTTTGTCAAAAAACTTTGCCAGCACTTTGTCACCATGGATAGTCACCATGGAGGCCCTATCGCCTTTTCGTCAAGAATTCAAACGCCCAGATGGTGAACCCCAACCTCTTGCATACCTCAGCTCAGAGGTAAACAGTCTGCAAGGCGCATTTGACGTGAAACTTGAGGTATTGATTCAAACTGAAGCCATGCGCAAAGCTGGATTGCCTTTTGAAAGACTCACTTACTCCAACTTCACCGAAGCGGCTTACTGGACCGTCGCTCAAATGGTGACGCACCACACAATCAATGGCTGCTCCTTACGCTCGGGCGATTTATTTGGCTCTGGCACCCTCTCTGGCCCTAAGCCGGAGCAGGCTGGCTCATTGCTTGAGCTGACTCAAGGCGGAAAACAAGCCATTACTTTGTCCAACGGAGAGAATCGGATTTTTTTGCAAGATGGTGATTCCATTGCACTCAAGGGCTGGTGTGAAAAGTCTGGTGCAGTTCGCATTGGCTTTGGCGAATGTATTGCAACAGTCATGCCTGCTAAAGCGGCCTAAATTCATATTTACCGATGAGGCCATACAACTTCTTCCGAAGCGGGACAACTCATCGCTTAAGAATTGCTCTAAATCTAAAGTATTTGATTACCCAACAGCCTAAGAATTAAAAACCGATAGCACGAGTTATTCCACTGTTTTCCCTTCCTATGCTGCTTGAAGTATCAAGTTCGATGTCTGATTGCGGAGTCGAACCGCTAAAGCTCATCAAACAGCACTTTTCACATAATCGCGCAGTGCCAGCTGAACTTGTACCCTTGCCATCTCAGCTATTCCCAAGTTTGGCAAAACGTTGGCAACCAGATGCGCCATGGCTTCGTTAAGGATCACTTGCCGCCTAATAGGTATGCGGGCAGTGCTGAAGTCTTTCAGGTACTCGTCGATTTCATAAGCCGCTTTACCCAGTTGGAAGCTGGCGTGCCGCAAGCACTTCTTGGCTTCATCGCGCACACGCCTAGCCTCTTGTGCCTTTAGCTCTTGCATTTCGTCATCTTCATCCATAACCACTGTCCTATCAGTTGCGATGGCTACAGTTTTATTTCAAATTCCCAAATGGGCAACCGATATTTTTACCAGCCCGGCTTTCTGTTAATTAGAGGATTGGTGATCGAAGTTTAGGTCAAGGTATATACATATTTTTTTTCAGTCATGGAACGCTTTGTTTTACGGGCGATGACTTTATCCAGGGCAAAAATAATTAGCACTGGCTTGTAAGCGTTTCACGCTTGCTCAATGAAGCGTAGCATTAGGTGCGCCATGCGAGCGCCATCGTGGCCGAAATGCAAGCTCGACAAGGCTTCCTGATAGACCACCTCACCATACTGGGCTCGGCGTTTTTCCAGCAAAAACGCGCTGTACTCGGGGTCAAACTCCGGGTGAGGCTGTATGCACAGCACCTGCTGACCCATGGCATAAGCCGCAATAGGACAGTGCGAATTGCTGGCCAGCAAACGCGCGCCTGCGGGCAGCTCCAGCACCTGGTCCTGGTGACTGGCCAACAGACTGACTTGCTCTGTGTGTACTTCAAAGTACTGTGGCTCATGCCAAGTGTAGGTATGGCGCCCCAGGCCCCAGCCATGAGGGGCGCGGTCGACCTTGGCCCCCAGGCAATGCGCGATCAGTTGGTGTCCAAAACAAACGCCAATGAGACGCTTTTTTTGCTCCAGCAAAGCGCTCACGCGCGAGCACAAATCCGCCACCCAAGGCTCTTTTGAAAACGCATCTGCACGGCTGCCCGTAAGCAGCACGGCATCGTAAGCATCAAACGAATCGGGGTACTGCCTGTGACGCGCACTGAAGGCTTCGACATCGCCCTGAAATCCTGCATCCCGCAACAAGCGCTCAAACATGGTGGCATAACTGCCCCAAATCGGGACGGCAGCTGGGTCCAAGTCATCGTTATCAAGAATGCACAGTTTCATTCAGGTGATTTTATCTATTAGTAAAATTATAGGCCGTATGCACCCCTGAGGGTAAGGCTTGGCCCACCAGTAACTTAAAGTGCGTGAACATGTAACTATTCAAAATTTTATTTCGCTTTAGTTCTTTTACCCAAAACAACAACGGCTAGCACACAGAAAGCAAAACCAATATTCATTGCAGTAATTTCTTCGTTCAATAAGAAATACGCTCCAATCAATGTCAAAAATGGTTGAAGTAGTTGAACTTGACCAACCCTAGCAATCCCTCCAATTGCGATTCCCTTGTACCAAAAGAAAAAACCAATGTACATAGAAATCAAACCAACATAGATAAACGAGATCACTGCAGGCAAAGACACTGAATTGATTTCAAAATCAAAGTACCTATAGGTCAATAATACATTTATTGGCAATGTAAGAACAAGAGCCCAACTGATCACATCAACAGAACTCATTTCCTCGCTGAGTTTCCCCCCTTCGCTGTAGCCAATTGCGGCGCTTGCAATCGCGATAAACAAAAGCCAATCTTCAACTACTAGACCACCGCCTCCGTTGAGTGAGGCATAAGTGATAACAAGCAAACTACCTATGACTGCAGTTATCCAAAAAGCTAATGATGGACGCTCTTTGAAACGAATAGCTCCTACTACCGCCGTCGCAAGCGGAAGTACTCCAAGAACAATCCCACCGTGCGCTGATGGCAGCGTTTTCATTGCAATTGAAACAAATAGCGGAAAACCATATACGACACCAAGTGCCATGACACTTAAGCGTATCAATTGATTTTTTGTGGGCAGTTTGGGTCTTGTGATAGCAAACAGAATGAGAGCGCAAATTCCACCAAGTGTGGATCTACCAAAAGTCACAAAGTAGGGACTTAGTTCAGCAACTGCTATTCGTGTGAATGGAAGAGTCAAGCTAAACATCAGGACTCCTATGAATCCCAACAACATCCCTTTTGTTTCATTAGTCTGCATTCAGTTTTCTCTATTTAATTTATTTGCTGTTTTATCCAGAGAGTAACATCGCAATTGAGAAGCGGCATCCTTAAAGACCTCGAACTGTGAGCCCATTTAAGAGAACTCCTATATCTCAAGAATTGCAGTTAATCATCAACGCCTCACGAGCAAAGCTTTAGCCAATAGTTTGATTCCCTTTTTGATTTCTGACGGCATGATTCCGGCATATCCCAAAATAAAACCTGAGCAGTTTTGTTTTCGCATTTTTCGCCCTAAAGCATAAAGAGGGGTAATTGACCAGATGCCAACACCCAGGCTCTTAGCCTGTGCCACGATAGCTACTTCATCTTCAACTCGGAAGTCTTCAAGCCAAACAACAATGTGCAAACCTGTAGCAGTTCCTTCAATCAGGGTGCCCTCAGGCAGATATTTGGCAATGGACTCTATGAGCACGCTCCTGCGCTGCTCATTCTCCCTTCTTACCCGACGAATGTGTCTTTCATAGGCGCCACTTTTGATAAGTTCAGCAACTGCATTTTGTTCAACACGTGGCGCATGTCGGTCTGTTAATTGCTTTGCATTGCGAAAAGCCTTGACCAGACCGATGGGTATTACCAAATACCCGAGACGCAACTGAGGTGAAAGAGCTTTTGAGAAAGTCCCGATATAAATCACAGTGCCATCAGCATCTAAGGATTGCAAGGTCTCTGTAGGGCGTAAACCATAACGAAATTCGCTGTCGTAGTCATCTTCAATAATCCATGCCTTGTTAATTTTTGCCCACGACAGCAGTTCACGACGTCGACCGATTGGCAGCACGGCACCAAGTGGAAACTGATGGGATGGCGTTACGTATACAAGCGAATTTTTGACTTTGGGTAATTCTTTTGTCACCAGACCATGTTCGTCGACGGGTACCGATAAGACTTCGGCCCCAATAGACTCAAATACACGTCGGGCCATTAAATAACAAGGCTCTTCCATGATGACCGCAGAGCCTGGATCGACTAAAACTCTAGCGCAAAGGTCAATGGCCTGTTGGGAGCCCTGTACGATCAAGATTTGATCTGCCGAACACGACAAGCCTCGAGCCCTTAACAAGTAGCCTTGAACTTCATCTCGCAGCTCTATCTCCCCTTCTGGTGCACTGTAGTAAAGGTGGTTTTGGCGCTTCATCAGCGCTTGTGTGTAGTGCCTTCGCCAAAGTAATTTGGGAAAGTCAGCGTCTGCCAAAGCGCCATAGAGAAAATTGATCTCTTTGGTTTGAGCAGAAATCGGCTGCGGCAGGGTCAAGCCTTCAATACGTTGCCCGTACGCCGACATGCTGTGCGTTTGGGATTTCGGTTGATCAACACCTTTTTTTCTGGCAGTCGATCTGATCGTGATGCCAGTCGCAACGCGTGCGTGCGCGCCAGGCGAAGTTTCAATGTAGCCCTCTGAAGCCAGTTGTTCATAAATGGCAACAACACTACTGCGAGAGACGCCTAGATCAGATGCCAGCGTCCTTGTCGATGGCATTTTTTGACCAGGCTTGAAATCGCCAGAATCAATTTTTAGCCTGAGCATGCTGTAGATTTTTCGGCTTAGTTTAATGTGGCTGGCGCTCAACTGGTCTGCCTAAATATATATAAAGTGGATCTTTTTTAAAATCCAGTTTACCTCGAAAATCTCTAGCCTGTTAAGCCATATTCGTTAACTCTTTTTATCAAGCTAGATTCAATGTACATTCCCGAACATTTCCGGATTAAAAGCGAACAAGCGCTGCACAAAATCTTACAGACGCACCCTTTGGGCGCGTTGGTAATGATGACGCCCAATGGATTGGACGCAAACCACATACCCTTTGAATTCGACCCAGTAAAAAATCTACTGACTGGTCATGTGGCCAGGGCCAATCCTGTGTGGCAACAATGCGGCAAGGGGATGGATGTATTGGTGATTTTTCGCAGTGAGGAAAGCTACATATCCCCCAACTGGTATCCCAGCAAACACGAATTCCATCGGCAAGTACCAACTTGGAATTACCAGGTGGTGCACGTTCATGGCCACATGACTGTTCAAGATACAGAAAAGTTTGTTCGTGGTGTGGTGGGACGCCTGACACGAAAGCATGAGGCTGCCGAAGCTAAACCTTGGAAGATGGGAGATTCAACCCCCGACTACATCGACGGCATGCTCAAAGCCATTGTAGGCATTGAAATCTCCATCACACGGTTAGAAGGCAAGGCTAAGCTGAGTCAGAACCGCGAAGACCGCGACCGACTGAATGCGGCAGACGTATTGGAAAAGCAAGGTGATTCAAAGCTAGCAACCGCCATGCGCGACTCAAAACCAATACAACCATTTTGAAGAACCCAAAAGCTAAGCGTCTAACTTTCCGCCTGACAAGTGACAGCGCTGAATGCAAAATAAACGAAATTGCTGGGCAAACTGACCTGCTAAATGCCTGTCGCTTCAAGTCAAATCAACAGACGCCAAAGCGTCCAGACTCTGGACACCCCCTACCCGTCCAGACCACCTCAACCGTCCAGACTCTGGACGCTCTGATACCGGCCAGAGCAACT
>Ga0082207_1000878_pt1 | contig 15836 bp, 9 predicted proteins | sample LakMenEpi10Aug09_FD_71540 | JGI IMG/M metagenome (GOLD analysis project Ga0082207, IMG submission 71540)
AATTCAACATTACGGGGGTAGAACCTGTGCCCATGCCGTCGATCTGCATGGCTTGAATGGTCACTCCCTGGACCGGAGTGACCTTGGTGATCCCCACATCCCGAGGGGTGAAGTTGACGACGTTGAGTTTCACGTTTGCCGTCGAGCTCAAGCCGTTGCCATCGCTGATTGTGTAGGTGAAGTTGACTTCGCCGGTGAAGCTCGCCGACGGAGCACTGTAGAGCAGGAACTTTTTGTCTGCGGTGATCGTGACGGTTCCTTTGCCGGTTTCCGGTTGGGTGACCGACGAGATCGTGAGCGTTTCATTGGCATCGACGTTGGTATCGTTGGCCAGAACGTTCACGCTTTGGTTCGACGCGGTGGTTACTGTAAGCACGTCTGCGACGGCAACTGGAGCATCATTGACGGAAGTGACGCTGATGGTCGCTGTGCCGGTGGCGGTTCCTCCGTTGCTGCTGCGGACCGTGTAGACAATCGAATCGGTTCCGACGAAATTCGCGTTGGGTTTGTAAAGAATCCGATTCTTTGCAGCGTTGGTGTTGACCGTGCCATTGCTTGCACTTGCCGATGCGATCGTCAAGGTGTCGCCGGTCTGTGCGGGCAGATCGTTGGCTAGCACATCGAACTCGGTCTCGAGGCTGTCCTCGAGGACAGTGAACGATTCCCCGAGGACCACTGGGGGTGGAACTGCGACTTGCACACTCACCGTGACGTTGCCCGTAGCGCTACCACCTTTGCCATCGCTGATGGTGTAGGTAAACGACTCAGAGCCAGTGAAATTGGCTTTCGGTGTGTAGAGCACTCCGTTGCCCCCCGTGGCGACCTTGACCACACCACCTTGGCTGGTCGCACCGACGCTCGTAACGATGAGTGTTTCGCCGGAGTCTGGACCGAGTGTATCGTTGCCAAGAACGTTGAGAAACACGTCGGTTTGATTCGACTTGACCGTATCGAATACATCGTTGACGGCGACCGGATTGTCGTTGACGGCTTGGACATTCATCGTCACCGTAGCGGTCGCTGAGACACCTGACTGATCGCGAACGACGTAGGTGAATTTCTCCGCACCATTGAAGTTTGGTGCGGGGGTGTAAACCAAGCGTTTCTCTCCGGTTGCGATCGATACGGTCCCACCTTTATCGGGCGTTGAGACCGAGACGAGACTCAGAACGGCGTTGGACCCGGAGTTGATCGTATCGTTGGCTAGCACATCGATCGAATTGTTGGTCGTGTCTTCATTGACGCTGAACGTGTCGTCAACGGCGGTGAAGCTCGAGGAGATACTCAGGGATTTTGAATCGAACAGCACTCGGTTGGCCGGTACTCCGGAGTTTGCCGTGTCGAGGAATAATCCGAAGGCCTTGTTGCCCTCGTCGGCTTCGTCCATCGAGAACTTGGCCACACCGCCGGATTTGGCCCGCATGCGAACGGTGATGAAATTCTGTGGGTCTCGACCTGGCCCAGCCGTCAGCGATGAAAACGCCCCGAGTTCGTCGATCAAGCCAGGGGTTGCAGTGCTCCCCGATTTTCCGTTTTGGAACAGAGCATCGTAGGTGATCGGGTTGGTCGCGATCGGTTCGACTTTTCCTGCGTCATAGATCAGGTCCACGTAGGCGGTGAAGACTCCCTCGCCAGTTCCCGAACCGGATGTGCGGAGGTCTTGGACAATGAGCTTGACGAGAAACTCCTGATTCGCAGCGATGCTCGTCAAAGGCTGTCCACTGAGTGTCTGCAGGAACATGTCCACTGCGATCTTGGCCGTATCGGCCACCGATATTGCAAGCGTCTGGGAATTGATGTTTCCAGCTTTGTCCTGCAATTTGAGAATGGCCGTTTGAGGCCCAAGTTGATTGGCAATTGGGGTCCAGGAGATCAATCCTGTTTGCTGATCGATGGTCATTCCTGCCGGTGCGTTGTCCAGGACATACCGCAATCCCTGGCCCTCTTCAGGATGGTTCAGGTCAAAACCAAGCGGGGTCCCAACATTGGCTCGGTTCGGCAGATTGCTCAGGGCGATGGCCGCGGGAGCAAGGGCGTCGTACTCAAGGGACAGCGTTGGTGAGGCATCCGAAGTCGTTCCGTTGACCGTCTGAACGGCGACAATCGAATAGACACCGCTTCCAAGCGGAGCGATCTGATTGGTCGAGATGCTCGTTGTGGTGCCTGTGGCAATCGCCGAGCCGATGACTTGGTTGCCGATCTTCAGTTGGACATTCGCCCCGGTGGTCGTTCCAGAAACCGAGAACTGCAAGTTACCAGCGTTGGTCACATTGTCCGAGTCGCTTATGCCTGTATCGCTTGCAGCCACGAGGTCGACCGCTGAGGGGGCCGAGACGACTACCGGAACATTAAACGTCAGGAGTTGTGCATCGTCGCTGCTGCTAGCGGCGGTCGAAGACGCAGGTCGCACGCTGACTCGAACTTGAAACGGGCCGCTGAAATCGCTCGGAGCCGTCACCGAGAGCAAACCGGTTTGGTTGTTCATGTTGAACTGATAAGGAACCGAGCCTTGGCGCGTCGCGTCGTAGGCGACTGCGTCACCCTCTTTGTCCTGGCTACCGATTTGGACTGTGACGGTCTGGCCAGCGGCGATTGGAGGTACCGTGATGTCGTTGAGGAACGGTGCGCCGTTGGAATTGTCGGCAGCGGCCGTGGCGGTGAACGAACGGGAGAAAGACCCTCCTGTGCTATTGGTCACCGTGACGGTGATCGTCGATGTTCCGCTGCTCGCTAACGACTTAAGGCGGACCAAGCCATTTTTCGTGTCATTGAAAATCTCCATCGATTTGATGACCACTTCGTTGACCGGTCGGCTGACTTCCCCAGACGATTGGCTCGTTACCTTCGTTCTGGAAATCCCTTCTCGGACCGCTTCGCCCTCGATGAGCTGGCCAAAAATCGAGTGCTTGAAATCCAAATGGCGCGTAGCTACCTCGGTGACGAAAAATTGCGAGTCGTTCGTATCTGCTCCAGCCTTGGCATACGACAATACCCCTGAACGGTTGTGCTGTAGGTTCAAATTGAATTGATCATCAAAATCACCCAGTGTAGATCCTCCGGATCCTGTCCCCGTAGGATCACCGGCTTGGATCATGAAGCCATCGACCACACGGTGGAAGATGATATCGCTCGTTGCGGTTTGATTGTAAAAGCCGGAGTTGACCAACTGCTCGAACTGGTTGACCGGACGGGGAGCTTCCTCGGCAAACAAGCGAAAAACCATCTCGCCATAGCCATTGACATCCATGCGAACCGACTTGGGGTTGTTGACCAACTCGGCCGATATGACGTTGGGGTTGCTGCTGGTCACAGTGACGGTCAACGGGCCGCCGTTGGGATCGTACGTGTCGATCGGAACGTGGACCGGAGAACGGAACCGAACCGTTTGGTTGGAGACTTCTACAAACGTAGGTTGCGTTCCGGTAGGAATCGCAACTCCCGAAATCGTGGAAAGTTGCTCGAGGGTTTGAAGTCCGGTCGCGACTTGGCCGTTGGCGAACTTCCAGGTCGGATAGGTCGTGATATTCTCGGCAGTCCCGGTGGCGTTGGGGGTGCGGTCCGGATTGCTCGATTCGATGAAAGGAAGGTAACTCTTTCCTTCAAGAAATAACTTCTTTTGTTCGGTGCAAAGGGCACACCAGTCGGCGCCGAAGAATTTGGCACCCGAGGTGGCCAGAGCTTTGGCAAATGCGACCAGATCCGCAGCCGCGGTGGCTTCCCCCTCGGCCAGCAGGCCTGTGGCCTTTGCTCCTGGGCTCTAAACTTCTGCAGAACTGGCAGCGTACTGTGCGATCCAATAGCTTTGGGATTGCTCCGAAGCTGCCTCGTAGAAGTCCGAGGCCATCAACTCCCGGCGCTCCAGGGGCTCGAATCGGATGTGTCGCGTTGGGCGCTCGTTGGATTCGACTGCATCTCCAAGCATCCTTCGGACGAGAGCTTTTCCCTTGAAATTTCGGGATACCCAGGAAGAAGCTTGCTGATTCATTTTTGTCATCACTTTCCTTACAACGTTTCCTGACACAAGTCGCTTGGGCGCCAATTCATCCAAACAATATCGCAAACAACAGTCAATGCCGCAAATACCGGGCCTCTCAGGTCATTTTTTCAGGAAATCCGGAAAAACGACCCTGCAAGACGCGGCGCTCAACGGTTCTTTAGACGTTTTTTCGGCCGTTGGGTTCCAAAACCCGCTTAAAAGGTCCCTTTTCTCCGAGTTGAGCTAGCCAACCGGGCAATCGATTTGCATAATACGCATCCTTCACACCCTTTCGCGATCAATTCGGAGCGAGTCTGGAATAGCCATGGCCAAGAGCAAGAAAAAGAAAGAAACAACCTACTTGGTTTGCCAAGAAACCGGCGACATCAATTATGTGTTGTATCGCAAACCCGGAGCAGAAAAACTGCAACTCAAGAAGTACTCGCCGAGACTTCGCCGAATCACGCTCCATACCGAGAAGCGCAAGTAGCACCGAGAATCGCAAGTAGCATCGGTCGGTAGCGAAATGAGATGTCGCGAAATGAGACGTCTCGAACGGTGGTCAAAGGCCAGAGGTTGGTGCTCCGGTCGATAGGCATTCCCTGCCGTCATCTAAAGTTCTGTCGGCACCGTCAAACTTATGGATCGCCCGATTTGGCCTGCAATGCTTTTAACTGCATCTACGAGCTAGATCCATATCGCATCTAAACCCGCCGTGGAACCAAACCCGCGGTGGAAATTCTAAGAGGTTTTAGCTACAGTGAAGGGGTAACCCCTCCTTTACCCCCGCCTCGAACCATAGGAAATCGTACGGATGGAAATCAGTACACCCCTGGGCCTTCGGTCATCTCTCCGGAACACCCTGCTTGCTTGGTCTTTTTTGCTGCTGATTCCAACAGCCTTTGCCCAAGACCTGTTCCCCGACAAAGCCCTGGAAGCTGCCGTCAGGCGCGAGGTTTTCGAGAAGCGTTACAACGCCGAACCCCTGACCCTCGACGATGTCAAAAGCATCTCTCAGGTCGTCGCTAAAGGCAAAGGGATCAAGTCCCTTGAGGGACTTCAAAACTGCAAAGCGTTGATGAAGCTCGACCTGGAAAAAAACGAGATTGTCGATCTTGGTCCCATCCGGGACCTGAAACTCCTGCAATCGGTCGACTTGGCCTTCAACCAAATCCAATCCCTCGAACCGCTGACGGGCCTGATCGCGATTCAGTATCTCCATATCGCCAACAACAGCATCGAGGATCTCGGACCCCTGAGAGGAATGGTCAAGATGCAATCGCTTTATGCCTCAGGGAACAAAATCAAAAAACTCGAGCCCATCTTTGCACTCAAGAAACTCTGGACGCTCGATGTTGCAGCAAGCCCCATCGAAGACCTTAACGGCATCGCGGAATTGCGAGGTCTGCAGACCATCAATCTCAAAGGCTGTAACGTCAAAACGCTTGAGTTCGCTAAATCGATGCGGGAAGTGCGACTGCTGATCCTTCAGGAGAACCCAGAAGTCGACCTCACGGCATTGATTGAGGCTTGCCAAGCCGACGCGAAGGAAAACCGCCGCTTTGCCCCTTTCCTAAGACTCTACGTCGATGACAGCTTGGTCCAAAACGCCTCCAAGGCCGCTTGGTTCGAAGAGCTCAAAGCCATCGGAGTTCGAATCAACCCACCTGTGAAGTAACTCGCTTGAGCTGCCTCTTGCACCCGACTCAGGAGTGATCGATGAATTCCCAACGTGTTGCGATCCTCAGTTGCGCTACAATCCTGTTCGGAGGAAACCTCTGCGCCGAGGATTCCACGGAACCATCGAGCAGTCTTGCGCCGCCGCGCTTTCGTCTTCGAACCGACCCTTATGCAGCCAGCGATGCGCAATCCCTCCGCGAGCAACTGAGGTACCTTGTCGATGCCCAAGGCCCCATCAATCCACTGAGCGATTACGGAAAACGCGATTACGGAAAACGCGGCCACGATCCGGTCGCTGCACAAGCTCCCACGCTCGACCGGCAATCGGCCAAGCGTTTGCAAAATTCGGGCCTGACGCTCCCATCGAGCACTCTCGGGGTCGTCATGCTTTTGCCTCCGCCCTCGCTCCGAGGTTCGTCGTCCGAGGTGTTGCTTTCCGACGACGGTTTTCGACCGACAAGTTCTCTGCAGCAGGCCAGTTCCGTGCAGCAGGCCAGTTCCGTGCAGCAGGCCAGTTCCACCGGTGTTTTTGGGATGCCCGACGGTGCTGTTCGAGTCGCGAATTTCTATCAGGATGATCCCATCGCCAATACTGCCCCATCGCTCAATACCCCACCGATCTACGGTGGAGGCACCTTGCCAGGGATGATTCCCAGCGTCCCGCAGATCCCTCCGCCATCGATCCCCTTGGGAGTGCCCCCCAATCCAGTTCCAAGCGCTTCACCCTCGGTCAATCCTGCTTGGATTCCGAATGCCTATCCGGGTGCGATTCCCCCTGCGAATCTGCCTAGCAGTGCAGTACCCACGACGGTCATCCCCGCCCCGCCGACCTATTATGTTCCCGCACCGATGAATGCACCGATGAATGCTCCGGGTGCCGCTTCGGGAACATTCGCACAACCGGGGGTTCCCTATGCGGGTTCCCCGATGCCCAGCTACAACCGCGCGGGCGCTTTTGTCAACTCGGCTCCTTTCGTTTCCGCGGCGCCCGCTGCGGTCGATGCGCGATGGATGGTCTCACCGGCTGTTTGGCAGCAGGGGGCTGGCACGTCGGCGATCGATTGCAATCCTGCGCTGGCCAGCACCGTTCCAGCGGCTCCTTATCGTCCTGCTGGCCCACCGATGGGTATGGTTCCTGGAGTTGCACCTGTTCCCATGGGAGTCAACGGGGTGACACCCACGACAGGCTTGGTTCCACCTGCTACGGCAACTCCGTTTGCTTACGCCCCCCCGGCGGCGATGCCCCCAGCGACTGTTTATGCGCCCAGCAATGGTGGCTATGTGCCGTTGGTCGGTTTTGGCCAAGGGAGCAACGCTCAGCTAGGACGTGGTTTGTACGGACAACCGACGGCTTATGTCGACGGCCAGCCTGTGCGGAATTTCTTGCGTTACATCTTCCCATAGCCGTCGAATCATTTTCCGTAGCGGATCAAACCACGTGACCGAGCGTCGTATCTATTTAGATCATGCTGCGACGAGTTGGCCCAAGCCCCCTGGGGTTCTCGAAGCATGTCTGGAGTTCCAGCGCGATCTGGGCGTTGCTGCTTCGCGTGGAGCGTACCTTCGCGGTGAGCAAACCGACAGGGCGATCGCTCAGGTTCGTTCGAAGTTGAGCCGTTTTCTACACCTCGACGATGCGTATCGAGTGGCTTGGACTAGCAACGGGACGATGGCCATCCATGCGGCGATCCATAGTGTTTTGTGGCAAACGGATCTTCGCGGCGAGCATGTCGTCACGACGGCCACCGAACACAACAGTGTCCTGCGAACGTTGGCGGATCTTCAAGAGCGCCGGGGATTGCGTTGGACAATGGTTTCCTGCGATGCTCGAGGGTGGGTGGATCCCGATGCGATCGAGCAGGCTATCTGCCGCGATACGAAATTGGTGATCGTCAATCATGCCTCGAATGTGACGGGAGTCGTTCAGGATCTCGAACGCATCGGTCGTATTTTGGCTAAATCCGACGCGTGGTGGATGCTCGACGCGGCCCAAAGCCTCGGTTATGTCGACTTCGATCCCCGATCGCTTGGGATCGATCTTTTGGTGGCTCCGGCTCACAAAGGGCTAGGTGGCATGTTCGGTACCGCTTTTGTTGTCGCCGCTCCAGAGGTCGTGCCCTCCTTGCGTTCGCCCTGGATCGGTGGGACAGGTCGCTCGAGCGGCACGTGGACTGGACCCTTCGAGTGGTTGGAGTCGGTAGAGTCTGGGAATCTAAACGGCCCGTCGATTGCATCTCTGGGAGCTGCCTTGCAGAGCGCATCGACTCGATCGATGGCCGATTTTCAGGCCACGGCTAGCGAGTGGCTCAGTCGATTGAGGCATCAGATCGCGCGGTATGCGAGTTTGCGCTTGGTAGGATACCCCGATGGACCAGAGGATATTCAGCAGGTTTCCAGGGTCCCTGTGCTCAGTTTTTCGAGCCGAACCCTCGGCAGCCACGAAATGGCGATGCTCTTGGACTCGGCCATGGGGTTAGAATGCAGATCGGGGCTTCATTGTGCCGGGGCGATCCATCCATTTTTAGGGACCGATCCACAGGATGGGACTTTGCGGATGAGCCTCGGGCATGCGACAAGCCAAGCGGATGTGGATGCTGCGATTCAAGGTATCAGGCTCTTAGGTGAGGTCAACGCGTGAACGTCAATCCAAGATCTAGGAAGCCTTGGGCTCGAATCCGAATCCCTGCGATGCTCTGCTTGCTGGGGTTCTCAGGTTGCGATAAGCCCCCCGAGAAATCGGTTATGGACGGCAAGTGGAAGACAGCTCCGAAGTCGCTTTCCAAGGAGTCGGATTCACCTGACTTAAGCCCAATTGTCGCTTACACGCCTCGCAAGGTGCTCGATGGATCCGGGTACGGATGGGTCATGAACGCCGTCAAGCCATGGCCGAGCGATTCGTCTCTCGAACAAATCGGCGAGCACTTCAAGGTAGCGGTTCGATCGAGCATTGAAGCGTTGGATCAGATCCTCAAAGATCCGGACCTCTCTCCCGACGAAATCGCCTCGTCCCGCTACTCGCGTTCGACGTTCTTGAACTACCAAGGAGACCCATTGAAGGCCTATGAAGACCTTTGCTTGGCTCGCAAGCATGTCGAAACAAACCCGCGGATCGCCAAGGACTTTCTCTACACGATCATTTACAACCAGGGAGTCACCGCAATGCGGCGTGGCGAAAATGAGAATTGCATCGCATGCCGGGGCGAGAGCTCCTGCATCTTGCCAATCTCCAAAGCCGCTGTACACCAGAACCCTGAGGGCTCTCGGATCGCGATCGAGCACTTCCGGGAATACCTCGAAAAATTTCCCGACGACGGCGAGGTACGCTGGCTTCTAAATGTGGCTTACATGACCCTCGATGAGCACCCGGAAAAGGTTCCATCGGAGTATCGGATTCCCATCGATCGTTATGTCCATGAGGAAAATGGGATCGGTCGGTTTCGCGACATCGGAGAAAAGGTCGGACTCAATCGCTTGAATCAAGCCGGTGGAGCGATCATGGATGATTTCGACGGCGATGGGAAACTCGACGTGGTGATCTCCTCGTTCGATCCGACGCAGATCATGGGTGTGTATCGGAACCGAAACCTTGAGGCATTCGATGATGTGACTCTCCAGGCGGGGGTCTCGAACCAACTCGGAGGTCTCAACTGCATGCAAACCGACTTCGACAACGATGGTCTGCTCGACGTGTTCATTGTGCGGGGGGCTTGGTTGACTCCTGCGCTGGCGATGCGACCGACATTGCTTCGCAACGAGGGGAATATGCGATTTACCGACGTGACGTCTTCGGCCGGACTCGCCGATCCATTGAACTCGATTTCCGCAACTTGGCAGGACTTTGATCGCGACGGCAGACTCGATGTCTTCGTCTGCAGCGAACAGCAATCCAACCGACTTTATCGCAACCAAGGGGATGGTACCTTTGTCGATGTCGCCGCCAAGGCTGGGGTTGCAGGCGGTGAGGGGATGGTCTGCAAAGGGGCTACTTGGGTCGATATCGATAACGACGGCTGGCCCGATTTGTTCCTGAACCATCTTTCGAGAGTCGGGGCACAATTGTTCCGCAATCGAAAAGATGGGACTTTCGAAAACGTCACCCGAGCTATGGGGATCGACGGTCCTACGATGGGCTTTTCATGCTGGACCTGGGACTTTAACAACGATGGATGGCAAGACATCTTCGCCACCAACTACTCTCGGTCCATCGGAGCTTGTGTCCAAGGGATGATTGGACAAGACCACAGCGAGGCCAAGAGCTGTTTGTATCTGAATCAACAAGGGGAGCGATTTGTCAATGTCACCAAGGACGCCGGACTCGAAGGTGTGTTCATCACCATGGGGTCGAACTTCGCAGATTTTGACAACGACGGTTGGCTCGATTTCTATCTCGGAACCGGGGACCCTAATCTCGGAACCCTGGTCCCCAACCGCATGTTCCGAAGTATCGCCGGCAAGCGATTTGACGACATCACCGCTTCGTCGGGTACGGGCAATCTCCAGAAAGGTCACGGTGTTGCTTGCGGTGACTGGGACCGCAACGGCTCGATCGATGTGTTCATCGAGATGGGGGGGGCTGTCAACGGGGATAAATACCACAACATCCTTTTTCAAAATCCTGGTAATAACAACTCCTGGATATCTCTTAAATTGATAGGAAATATCTCGAATCGCTCGGCGATCGGAGCGAGGATCAAAATCCAGACCGACGATCCAGACCTTCCGGTCGTCTACCGGCACGTCAGCTCGGGGAGCAGTTTTGGTGCAAACCCGTTAGAACAAACGATCGGATTGGGCAAAGCAACCAAGGTGCTTTCTATTCAGATCGAATGGCCCGTTCCAGCGTCTGCCGACGGTGCAAAAAGATTGCAGAGGATCGATGGTCCTATCGCATTAAGTCGCACATTAAGGATCGAGGAAGGCGTTTTTATGATTGAATTCTCCGCTGATGAATAATCAACCCTACGGCATCCCGGAAAAACATTGGCCAGCTAAACTCACTTACTGGTGGTATCGCGCCGCTAGGCCTCTGAGAGCCAAAGCACTCAGGCAACAGCAAATCCTGAGTATTGAGTTCGAGCAACTTGAACACCTTCAAGAGGCCTTAAAGTCCGGACTCGGGGTGATGATCACTCCAAATCACTCATTCCACTGGGATTCCTACTGCTTACTGAACGCAGCGGATCGCCTTAAAGTCCCCTTCTACGTGATGACCGCTTGGCAGGTTTTTTCTCAAAGCCGTTGGTTTGAACGCGAATCGATGCAACGCTGCGGCTGTTTTAGTGTCGATCGAGAAAACACGGATATCCAATCGATGAAAACGGCACTGGATATCTTGCAACGCCGACGCGAGCCATTGGTGGTATTTCCCGAAGGCGATATCTACCACTCCAACGATCGACTCACTCCGTTGCGTGAAGGTGCCGCAGCGATCGCCCTGATGGCCGCTCGTAAATCGGAGCGACCCATCGCAATTCTTCCAGTGGCGATCAAACGCTGGTACCTTGAAGATCCTACTCCTAGTTTGTGCCGCACCGCCGAAAAGATGGAACTGCGACTCGGTTGGAAAGCCCAGTCGCATCTGCCGATGACCGACCGAATACTCAGCATCGCTGAGCACGTCCTGTCTGGGAAAGAAACAGAGATCCTCGGCCAACGCCAGCAAGGAACCCTTCAGCAAAGGATAGCCTTGCTGACTGAAGAAGTTTTAAAACGTGCCGAAGCGAAATACCTCAGCGGACCTCCCAAGAAGCTCATCCCTGAACGCATCAAAGAGATCCGCCGTATCCTCATCGCCCAGATAGCCGAGAGGGCCGATCAAGCTCCTTTAGAACAGAGAAAAGAATGGGAAGGCGACATGGAAAGCATGTTTTTGGCCACCCAACTCTACAGTTATCCGGGCGACTACCTCACAGAAAGTCCGACTTGGGAACGCCAAGCCGAAACACTCGATAAACTCGAAGAGGATTTTTTGGGGGCAAATTACCCCACTTCGCACGGGCCCAAAACCGTGCACATTCGATTCGGAGAGCCTATTCTTTTGCCCGAAGGCAAGCAGGCCAAGTCCATGTCGCCCGATCACCTCACCTTGGACCTCCAACAGCGAATTCAAGCCATGCTCGACTTGTTGAACCGAAACCACAGCGATCTTTCCAATCGCGATTCACGGAGCAATACCCATGTTTGAAATCGAGGGTGTTTCCAAGTCGTTCGGCGATCAAACGGTGCTCCATGAAACATCCGTCGCGTTTGAGCCCGGAAAATCCACGGTGCTCATCGGGCCTAGCGGGTGCGGAAAAAGCACCTTGCTGCGAATCCTAGCAGGTTTGCTCGCTCCGGATTCCGGGCGCGTTCTTTTCGAAGGTGTCGAAATGACTCCTGGCAATCGGATCCCCATGCGCCACCGGATCGGCTATGTCATTCAAGACGGAGGCCTCTTTCCGCACCTGACCTCGGCCCAAAATGTCGGACTCATGGCTAAGCATCTTCAATGGCCAGCCGATCGAATCCGAAATCGTATCGAGGAATTGGCCGAATTGACTCGACTCCCCCGCCCTGCCCTAGACCGATACCCGACGCAGATTTCTGGAGGGCAACGCCAGCGAGTCGGTATCATGCGCGCCTTGATGCTCGATCCACCTGTGATGCTCTTGGACGAGCCCATGGGTGCCCTCGACCCATTGGTTCGATACGATCTGCAAGAGGATTTACTGAAGATTTTCCGAACGCTCAAGAAAACCGCGATCACCGTTACCCACGACATGGGCGAAGCCGGATTCTTCGGGGATCATATCATCATGTTAGGCCAAGGTCGCATCGTGCAGCAAGGCAAACTCGAGCAGATGATCCTCCATCCAGCCAATGCATTTGTGACCCAATTCGTCAACGCTCAACGATTCCCGACGTTGAACCCACCCAAGGAGTCTTCATGAGCAAGCGATCTGTTTTACTATGGCTCTGCATGGCTTGGGTCCTGGTTGGTTTTGGATCGATTCGGATCGCCTGGGCTGAGGAAAAGGAAATCGGTATCGGCTCCAAGTCCTTTACCGAATCGGTAGTCCTTGGTGAGGTCCTCTCGCACTTGGTCAGGAACACTGGTGCTCGAATCGAACATCGGGCCGAGCTGGGGGGGACGCAAATTCTCTGGCAAGCGCTCCAGACCGGGGAAATCGATGCGTATGTCGACTACACAGGTACCATTCGCGAAGAAATCCTCGCCGATGCGATACGCCAAGGGACCAAGATCGAATCCGAAAACGAGATGAGATCGGCTTTGGCTCTGAAGAAAGTCGTGATGTCCGAGCGGATCGGATTCAATAACACCTATGCGCTCGGAATGAAGCGATCGGTGGCTGAACGTCTCTCGATCCGAAAAATTAGCGATCTGAGGAATCATCCCCAACTGGAGTTGGGTTTGAGCGACGAGTTTTTTGAACGCAAGGATGGCTGGCGGCCGCTTAAGGAAAAGTATTCCTTGCCCCAGACCCAGATCAAAGTCATGGACCACAATCTTGCCTACCGGGGACTTGAAAAAGACTCGATCGCAGTGACGGATCTTTACACGACCGACCCCGAGATCCAGTACTACGATTTAGTCGCTTTGGAAGATGATTTGGGGTTCTTTCCTGTCTATTATGCTGTCGTGCTCATGCGGCAGGATCTTGTCACTCGGGCTCCGAAAGCAGCCGAGGCCATCTTGAAAATCCAAGGGCTCATATCACCTGAGGCGATGTCGGCCATGTCGGCACAAGTCCGATTGAAGCGTAGACCGGAGACTGTTGTTGCAGGTGAGTTCTTAAACAAACAGTTGAACCTGAGCTTGCCCTTGCCCCAGGAAGGACCTTGGGCAAGTCTCTCCAAAGGGATCCAAAGGATTCTGAGTACTACCGGCGAGCATTTGTTTTTGGTGCTGGTGTCTCTGGGCTTGGCGATCCTCACAGCGATCCCACTGGGGATCATCGCCGCAGGTAACGAAACGATCGGACAGACGGTGCTTGGAATTGTCGGTGTGATTCAAACGCTCCCCTCGATGGCCTTGTTAGTATTTATGATGCCGCTTTTTGCCCTCTTTGACATGGGGATCGGACCTGCACCTGCCATCATGGCTCTGTTTCTCTACAGCCTTTTGCCGATCGTCCGGGGGACTTACTCTGGGCTCAAGCAAATCCCTGCTGCGATACGCGAGTCGGCAGAGGTCCTTGGACTCGATGCCAAAGCCAGACTCAAATTGGTCGAACTCCCCTTGGCGCTCCCCTCGATCCTCTCGGGGGTCAAGACTGCAGCGGTGATCAACGTTGGCACCGCGACGATAGGCGCCTTGATCGGGGCCGGGGGTTACGGCTCACCGATCCTCACGGGGATCCGACTCAATGACCTAGGGTTGATTCTCCAAGGTGCCGTGCCGGCAGCCCTTATGGCTCTGGCCGTCCAATACGGCTTTGCACTTTTGGAAAAACGGATCGTCTCGCCGGGGCTCCTGGGAACTTAAGGACCCTGATCGGTACGGAGCCCTTCGATCCACTTCCTTATCAAACCGACGGCCTGATGGTCGATTTCGTTCGACGCCAACGGAGGCATCTGGTCCTTGCCCCGTCTAGCGATCCGCTCAAGCAATACGCTCTTTTCGGGGCTTCCAGGCAAGACCAGCTTGGCTCCGGCAATCCCTAAATCGTGATGCTTGGGCGGAACGTCGAGAATCCCCATTTTGCTAAACGGCGTGGGGTGGCTCAGTTCCATCGCCGCGTTTCCCCCTCCTGCAGGCACATGGCACGAAGCGCAGTTGGAGTGCAGATAAGCCACAACGCGAGCATCGATGGGCTCTTGCTCGTTGCTCGGGTCAGCGAGCTTGGGCAAACCCTCGGGCCCTGTGGGTAGCTTGCTTTTGAATAGTCCCATCCGTTCAAACGCCACGAGTTGGTTTTCATCATGACCGTAGTACGGACTCTCGTGGGGATAAATTCGGTTGAGCTGCGAAGTCTGCAAACCGAGCGTGTAGTTTGCAGCACGACTATGGCAAACCATGCACTCGGCTCGGCTCGGATAATGCCACTTCTGCAACCGAGAGCCTCCCGCAACATTCGCATCCAGGATCGAATAGGAGACATCGGTGCCCGAAGCATCCACCAACTGAGCGTCCGTCCCATCCTGATTCCAACGGTAGGAATAACCCACCCATTCATTCTGCTCGCGGACCATCAACCGCGTCTCGATCCAATGGCGACTCTCGCTATTCCCCGCCTGATTCTCAAGCGAAAAACTCTTGATCAAGACCGTGCCATTTGGAAACGTCCAACCCAACTGGTTCTGAAACTCAATACGTGGATCCTCCGATGCATCATCGGGAATCGCAAAGGCTCGCTCTTTGAAAGCTCCATCGCTCCAAAATGGGGAGTTGACCGAATAGGGAATGACCCCTTTGACATAACGATGCTTGGCGACATCCTCGAAAAGACCGGTTTGACTCAGTAGCCTTGGGAAGCGATCGGAGGTGTCCTCGGCCCGGTTCGGCACAAGCTTAGAAACGCCCTTTCCCAGATGGTCCGCGATCCAAATCTCGCCATTGCTCATGCTCTCAAAAGACGTGATCGCAAGCGGTGTGTCGGCGATCTCACGGGAATCGACAACTTGCTTCCCATCGTGCCAGATCGCCCAGATCTTGCCCGTCGAGTAGTCGCCATAGACATACGCCCCAACGAGGCTTCGATAATCTTCCTGCGAACCACGGTAGACGATTCCACCAGTCAGTGAACGAGCTTGGCTGTGATGGTGGTCCTTGACCGGTGGCACAAATGGCTCCTGACCGCGCTGGCGATTGGCATAGAAGACCGAGGCCCCTTCCATAACACTCCAGCCGTAGTTGGCCCCTGGTTGCACTAGGTAGACCTGCTCCCAGAGATCCTGGCCATTTTGACCCAGCCATATTCGACCCGACTCGGGGTCGGTGGTAATACGCCATGGGTTACGAAGTCCATAGGCCCACGTTTCCTTGCGAGCATCCGCTCGATGAAAGAAAGGATTGTCGAGCGGAATGCGATAAGGCTCACTTTCGGTGGATGGTTCAATATCGATTCGCAGAACTTTCGCCGTCAGATGGGTAAGGTCCTGACCTCGCAAATTGATGTCCGAGTCGCTTGTGCCATCTCCACTGGTGATGTACAGCATGCCATCGAGGCCGAAAGTGATT
>Ga0082207_1000879_pt1 | contig 15819 bp, 13 predicted proteins | sample LakMenEpi10Aug09_FD_71540 | JGI IMG/M metagenome (GOLD analysis project Ga0082207, IMG submission 71540)
ATTGGTAGGTACCGCTGGAAGTAAGCGAGAAGGATCCGGATTGACCGATACAAACAGCCAGGTTAGCGGGCTGACCGGTGATGGCTGGTCCGGAACCTGCGTTGATCGTGAAGGTCAGGGTAGCTGTTTGGTTCGTAGCACCCGCTCCAGCACCTTGAACCGTAACGGTATAGGTACCGGCTGCAAGTGTGTTGGTTCCATTCAGGGTTACCACACTGGAACCGGTAGGCGTTACAGGGTTTGTACCGAATGAAACGGTTGTACCAGCAGGAAATGTAGAAGTGGTTGAAAGTGTTACGGGGTTATTGTAACCACCGGCTGAGTTTACAGGCAGTGTCACAGTCATGCTAGCAGGCGCCGGACAAGCAGCGGTAGCAGCAGTAGTTGAACCGAAGATGAATCCGAACGGCGGCGTAATGATCGTAAAGTTGGCGTTATTAATATCAAAGAAGATATTACCAACGGCCTCCACCTTCACACGACAAGTGGTGCTAGGTGTGTTTGGTACTGTGATCACTTCTGATCCGTCATTTGGAGTACTTGCTACCAGCGTAGTGAATGTAGTTCCTCCGTCTGTGGAGACAGAGATCTTCACGTTTGCACAGTTGATAGGTGCACCAGTTGTACCATTTACAGACCAGCTAACTGTTTCAGTTGTACCGGCTGTCCAGGTCACTGCAGTATTCTGTGTAGTGATCAAGAATGGGCCTAGATTCGAAACGGTCACAGCCATATCATCGGATTCATTATTACCTCCGCCAATGCGGTTATCCTTTGCAATGAAACGGAAGTTCATCGTGCGGGCAACGGAAGGAAGGACTTCCCACTGGAAGCCATTTGCACCGGTGAGGATATATTGTAATGAAGGGAAAGTACGCTCAGGGATGCTATACGAGAGATAAGTCCGGAACATCGGTCCGTTCGTTGCAGTGGCAGAAGGTATGCTGGGGAAGGCTCCTGTACGAACGTCGACTTGCTCCCAATTGTAGGTGAGCACATCAGTCGGATCCGGGTCGGTAGCGGTACCGGTCAGCTTGAATGGAGTAGAGATTGGGATGATGTAATCCGTACCGGCATTCACGGTTGGTGCGGTGTTACCCGTTGTGGTTTGAGCGGCACAGGTAGCTCCCGTACCGGTTTTGATATAGTTGGTCACTTGCTCGATACTTTTCACGGAGAAAAGTTCGATACTATGTGGGGCCACATCCGTTGAACCGGTGATACCGGCATAACCCATGATGGTAACACCACTACCGGGCTCAACATTCACACCCGTACCTTCCAAGTTGAAGGAGAATGTATGGTTGGCACCGAACTGGTGTCCGATCTCGTGCGTCAAGTAGTCGATCACGAAGAACTCAAGGAGTGATGGATTGCTGTAGACAGTCCAACCACGTCCCTTATTCGTGTTATTACAAACGCAACCGATACAACCGGCGTTTCCGTTATCGGAGCCTTTGCTTTCGGTATGACCGATATCGTAGTTACCATTTCCGATCTGTGCATCGATAGCCGCCATACAGGTTGTTCCGTTCGGCGCATTTGGATTCGAAATAGGGTCAGTGGAAGGGTTAAAATAGACAACCTGGTTGTTGTTTGAAACCAGCACCAGACGAACGCCGAAATCACGCTCATATACCTGATTGGTGCGAGTAACGTGGCTATTTTGTGCAGCAATAACAGCAGCTACGGAATCAGCCAATGAAGGAAGTCCGCCTGCAGGGATGAAATGCAGCGAAAATTCCGCTCCGGAGATCATCGCCAGGCGGTACGTGCGAAGTTTTCCGTCATCCGCATTGTTCTCGATGCCTTCACGATTGGTCATCTGATTCTGAAAATTCTCCGTGAAACACTCAAAGTTGAGAGGGGCATCAGTCATATCGCTCCTGCGAGCAACCCGGTAGTAATTCTGATACATCTGGTCGATGTAAACAGCCGAATTGGATCCTTTCAGGACCGTTGCATGTACACCATGCATGGAAACGTCAAAACGAATGTTGGCTGATGGATCATCCACGCCGACACCCGCATAGGAATTGATGCCGGGGAATTTAGCGGCGAGACCTTCTTCCATGGAGGGCGCATTCACCACGCGGAATTTCTGCACGCTGCCATCTGGCATTGGGAAATCCACAATAAAAGGAGATGCACTCACGGGCACATTACGCTCGTGTGGCGCATTGGCCATGAACTGCTTGAAGGCAGTCTCATCAAGACGAAAAAGTTTAAACGCAGAAGGACGCTTGCTTTTGCTGGCTTGGAACAGGTCCACACCCGCTTGGCTTTCGTCGGTCATTGACCAGAAGCTTCTGGATTGTCCGAAAGCAGAAGAAAACATCAACACCGCGAACAAGGAGAGTAAAAAATTTCTCATGTTTTGGTTTTAAGAAATGACTAGGATCAGGCACCGATTTGACGGTCCCCCAACATTGGCTAAAATTAGGGATTTATTGATCATGACATTATTCCGTTTGTCCACAAAAAAACCCGGCCTCCACAGAGACCGGGTTTCGGTACAGATATCGTGATGCGAGATTAACTCGCTGATTATCAATAACCCATGCCGCCCATATCCGGAGCGCCATGTGTATGAGGCTCTTCCTTCTTAGGCTTATCAGCGATCACACATTCCGTCGTCAGGAGCATGCCTGCGATAGAGGCCGCGTTCTCCAATGCCACGCGGCTAACCTTTGTGGGGTCGATCACGCCGGCTTTGAACATGTTCTCGTAGGTTTCGGTACGGGCATTGAATCCGAAATCGCCTTTACCTTCTTTGATCTTCTGCACAACGATGGATCCATCGATGCCGGCATTGGCAGTGAGTGTACGGATGGGTTCTTCCAGGGCACGGCGTACGATGGCCATACCGGTCTGCTCATCTTCCATCTGTCCTCTTACTTTACCCTCGAGTGCATCGATGGCACGGATGAAGGCTACTCCCCCACCCGGAACGATACCTTCCTCAACTGCCGCGCGGGTAGCATGCAAAGCATCATCCACGCGGTCTTTTTTCTCTTTCATTTCCACTTCGGTAGCAGCACCTACATAGAGTACAGCCACACCGCCGCTCAATTTAGCCAAGCGCTCTTGCAGCTTTTCTTTGTCGTATTCAGAAGTAGTGGTTTCGATCTGGGCTTTGATCTGATTCACGCGAGCCGTGATGTCTTCTTTCTTACCCTTACCACCTACGATGGTTGTATTGTCTTTGTCGATCGTAACTGAAGTTGCCTGGCCCAGATAACTGATGTCGGCATTCTCCAACTTGAAACCTTGCTCTTCGCTGACCACGATGCCCTTTGTGAGGATCGCGATGTCTTGCAGCATTTCCTTACGACGGTCACCGAATCCGGGTGCTTTAACAGCAGCCACTTTCAGTGTGCCACGGAGCTTGTTCACCACCAGTGTAGCGAGTGCTTCTCCTTCGAGATCTTCTGCGATGATCAGGAGCGGACGTCCGCCCTGCGCCACTTTCTCAAGGATGTGCAAGATATCCTTCATACTGCTGATCTTCTTATCGTAGATCAGGATGTAAGGGTTTTGCAATTCAGCTTCCATTTTCTCGCTGTTCGTAACGAAGTAAGGAGAAATGTATCCGCGATCGAACTGCATACCTTCTACCACATCAACGGTAGTATCGGTTCCTTTTGCTTCTTCTACAGTGATGACACCTTCTTTACCCACTTTCACAAATGCTTCTGCAATCAGCTTTCCGATAGTCTCATCGTTATTGGCGGAAACAGTTGCTACTTGTTGGATTTTTTTGCTGTCGGATCCGACGGTCTGGCTTTGTCCTTTTAGGTTGGCAACAACCAATGAAACCGCTTTGTCGATACCACGCTTGAGATCCATCGGATTCGCACCGGCGGCGACCATTTTCAATCCCTCGCTGATGATAGCTTGTGCAAGTACAGTTGCGGTTGTGGTACCATCACCGGCGATATCGGCGGTTTTGGAAGCCACTTCTTTTACCATTTGCGCACCCATGTTCTCGATGGGATCCTCCAGTTCAATTTCTTTCGCAACGGTCACCCCATCCTTTGTTATAGAAGGTGCACCGAATTTTTTCTCAATGACCACATTACGGCCTTTTGGACCGAGAGTCACTTTAACCGCGTTGGCCAGGGTATCAACGCCTTTTTTCATTTTGTTTCTGGCTTCGATATCGAAGAAGATCTGCTTTGCCATAATATTTTGCTATTAGGTTATGTGTTTATTGTATGAGTGGATCAGACGATGGCCAGGATGTCAGACTCCCGCATGATGAGGTAGTCTTGTCCTTCGATCTGGATCTCGGTACCGGCGTATTTTCCGTAGAGCACGGTATCACCGGCCTTAACGGTTACGGGTTCGTCTTTTTTACCAGGACCGGCCGCAACAACAGTTCCGCGTTGTGGTTTTTCCTTGGCGGTGTCGGGAATAATGATTCCTCCGGCGGTCTTTTCTTCAGCGGCTGCTGCTTTCACGATCACCCGGTCGTGGAGCGGGGTTACGTTGACTTTCTTAGCCATAATCGTATTGGTTTTAAAATTTTTTGAATGTTTGCCAGCCGATAGGTCGGCGGGCGGCGAAGGTACTGTAAATAACATGCCAAGGGGGGCGGGACTGCAATTTTTGCAGTCGGAACTGAAAAAGATTCCTCATCCGGGGTAATTGTGCGTGCAGGAGCAGAAAAACTGTCAGCTAATCAACCCCGATTCTGTCCTATCTTCGCGGCCGCAAGTTCTTATCATGATCAGTCGCAGAAACATTCGGGTCAAAGTCATGCAGACCCTCTATTCCCACTCTACGCTGGATGCGGCTGAGCCCCGTCCCGACCCGGTCAAATCCCTACAGAAACATTTCGATCAGACCCGTGAGCTGTTGGTGTTTTTACTTTGGTCGCTGACCGAGATCAGCCGGCAAGTAGAATCCTATGCCCATCGAAAAGCATCGAAGCACCTACCCACCGAAGAAGACCTTCACATCAATACCAAACTGGCCGGTAACGAGATTCTTTGGGAAATACAGCAAGACCCCACCCTGGCTGAACAGTTGAAGAAGAGCCAAACGGCCCGAAACGGCGTGGAAGATCTCATGAGACGGATCCATGCACAATTGCTGGAGTCGGAGCACTACAAATTATATATTTCAAAACCCGAGCGAAACCGCGCGGATGAGAAAAAAATATTACTTCAGATCCTCAACGATCACCTAATTGAGTTCGAGCCCTATGAGGAGTGGTTGGAGGACAATTTTTCCAATTGGGAGGATGATGCAGAAGCGATCCTGCAATTGATCACTCAATACCTACAAAAGCCCGGTAAACTGAGCGGCAAGAAAGACGGTGTATCCTTCGATCAGTTGATTCCGGCTGATAAATGGTCCTTCGGAAAAGACTTGCTCACCACCGTGCTGGAAAAGTCTGATCACCTGCAAAGCCTGATCGTACCCAAACTCAAGAACTGGGATCCGGAGCGAATCGCCAGCCTAGATATGATCCTCATGAAAATGGGTCTTTCCGAGCTCTTGTATTTTGAGACCATTCCGCCTAAGGTGACACTGAATGAATACATCGATCTGGCCAAAGATTACAGCACCGCTCAATCCGGACAGTTCGTAAATGGCATCCTGGATGCGATCCACCACGAACTGGTACGCTCCGGAGAATTGAAGAAGATCGAGTTCCGAAAATCCTGATCTTCCATTATATATTTGTCCCATTACATGTATATGAAAAAGACGATCCTAATCGCAATCATCGGAATCAGCCTCCTGTCTTGTAAGGAATCGAAGAAAGAAACAGCTCCTACAGAGGCGGAGATCCAAAAAAAAGAGGCGCTGGCGCAGGCACTGGCCGATACCCTGAACCTGACGGAAGTGGAGTGGCTCGATCCGGTCGACCGTTCTTTGGGTAAACTCAAGGCGAACGAATCGATCGATATCATTTGGCGCTTTAAAAACGTAGGCAACAAGCCGCTTGTCATCGAAAACGCTTCTGCTTCCTGCGGATGCACCGTGCCGGAAAAACCGGAGAAACCCATCGCCCCCGGCGAAGTAGGGCAGATCAAAGCCACCTTCAACGGAAGTGGTCAGGGCAGCATCATGAAGCAAGTCCATGTTTACGGAAATCTGAAACCGAACCGAGAAAAGACATTGAGCTTTTCCGGGGAGATCGATATCAAATAAATTTTATTCAACCTTACAATTCATTTATGATCAATCGCATCCTTAGCCTCTCTGCACTCATTGTGTTGTCACTTTCTTCTTGTATGCCCCCTCCCGGTGGCAATGCCTCCGGCAAACCCAGCAGTCCTTTGGGGGATTATGGATCGCTGGTATTCATGGGTATGATCATCCTGGTCTTCTGGTTATTCTTCATCCGCCCGCAGGCGAAAAAACAAAAAGAACAGAAGAAGTTCATCGAGGATATGGGCAAGGGAGATAAGATTGTAACCATCGCGGGTATTCATGGAACCATCAATAAAGTGAATGAGGATGGAACGATCCAACTCGAGGTGAATCCGGGTAGCTATCTCAAGATCGAACGCTCTGCTATCAGTATGGACTGGACCGCGGCGTTGAACAAACCCACTCCTGAGAAAAAATAAACTTCGAACCGGCCTCGTGCCGGTTTTTTTCATTCGTATTTTCAATCATGCTTCGAATCGGACTGACTGGCGGAATCGGAAGCGGTAAATCGACCGTTGCCGGGATCTTTCAATCTTTAGGCATCCCGATCTACTCCTCGGATGTTGAGGCCAAGCGTTTGATGCGCGAGGATGCTGCTGTTCGGCAGGCGATCGAAACCGCCTTCAGCAAGGATGTCTACGTGAACGATCAACCCGACACAAAAAGACTGGCATCCATCGTCTTCCAAGATCCAAGCTCATTGGAGAAACTCAATCAGATCATACATCCCGCTACGATCGCGGATGCCAAAAAATGGATGAGCCTGCAAACCGCCCCGTATGTAGTTAAAGAATCAGCCTTGATCTTTGAAAGTGGTGCGGGGGAAGGACTAGATCTTATTATATGCGTGTATGCTCCTAAATCACTTCGTATCCAACGCGTGATGCAACGAGAACGTGTTGATCGGGAAACCGTACTGACCCGAATGAACAAACAGATCGATGAAGAACTGAAGCGTCGGTTATGCGACCGCGTGATCATGAACGACGAGCAGCAACCCTTATTACAACAAGTGCTGAAACTTCATCAAGAGTTGTTGACACTGAGTAAAAACGGGTCAGTGTAATGCCGAGAGGGCTTTTTTGATCCGCGCCCACCCTTCCTCGATCTTGGTCATGCTATTGGCAAAAGAGAAACGAACACAGGTTGGCTCTCCGAACGCATCGCCCATGACGGAAGAAACATGCGCGTTATTCAATAGGTACATACTGAGATCGGCTGCGTTGGAAATGACAGTCGTGCCATCTGTTTTTCCGAAATAAGCACGCACATCGGGGAAGACGTAAAATGCACCTTCAGGTTCCGGGCAAATCAATCCGGGAATTTCATTTACCAGTTGCAGAACACGGGTACGTCGGTTGGTGAATTCCTGCACCATGTCCATGGTCGGGCGAAGGTCCGAGACCAAAGCGGCTACTGCAGCTTTTTGCGCGATGGAGTTGGTACCGCTGGTGAATTGCCCTTGTACTTTTTCACAGGCCTTGGCAATAGTGGCATTGGCCGCGATGTAACCGATGCGCCAACCCGTCATCGCAAAACCTTTACTGAGTCCGTTGATCACCACTACCCTATCTTTTAATTCAGGGATCGCCGCCAAACTGAAATGCTTGCCGACAAAATTGATGTACTCATAGATCTCATCGGAGAGGATCATGATCTGCGGATGTTTCAGGAAGACCGCCGCCAAGGCCCGCAACTCCGATTCAGAATAAACAGCACCGCTTGGATTACAAGGCGAGGAGAAAAGAAACAATTTGGTGCGGGGTGTGATGGATGATTCCAGTTGCTCGGGACTGATCTTGAATCCTTGATCTGCTGAAGTGCGTACGGTCACCACTTTTCCTCTTGCAATCTTCACCAGCTCACTGTAAGTCACCCAGAACGGTGTCGGGATGACCACTTCATCTCCTTCATCTACCAGTGAGAGAATTGCATTGGCCAGACTTTGTTTGGCCCCGGTGGAGACAACAATATTTTCCGGAGCATATTCGAGTCCATTATCTCTTTTGAGTTTTGTACAGACAGCTGCCCGTAAGTCGGGAAAGCCCGCTACAGGCGTATAATGACTCCAGTTATCTTGTATCGCCTGTATGGCAGCATCTTTGATGTGCTGAGGCGTATCAAAATCAGGTTCACCCAAACTCAGATCGATCACATCGATTCCTTGCGCACGCAACTCCCGTCCCAGTTTGGCCATTTTAAGCGTTTCCGGTTCGTTGAAGCGATCGAGGAAGGATGATAAAATCATGGTTGAAGGATGAAATTATGTGTTGAATTCTATTCTATTTTTTCTTCTTTCTACTTTTTACTTCTTAGCCGGTCTGCATGAATAGCCCGACCCAGTTCTTTCATGAACGGGAATCCGACCGAATCGTAATCATATTTATCATCATTGAAGATCTCGTCCGAGTTGCAATAGATTATGGCACTCAATAGAAACTCGATGTTGTTTTTAGTATCATGAAAATAGGCCCCGTCGATCAAAAAGCCGTAGGCATCCCCCACCTTATTATACACACGGATGGTCGGGTCATTGCTGCCCCGCTCAGACCCGAAATAGAGAAACTTCACATAGGTATCCCAGAACTCCTTTTCGTCGTATTGCGGATCATCGGACTCGCCCGGCAACATAGACATGTACTTACGCAGGAAAGCCAGATCAGCAGGGGTCAGGCGGAATCGTTGTTGAGCCGGGAGTGATTCCGGGAATAGTATGCTTTTTATCATCCGATGTAAATCCTCCAAGGGCATTCGATTCTTCGTAGAAAAATCAAATGGCTCATTCACCAATGCCCCTTTCGACATATACCCCACGCCCATTCGTTCGCTGCGAGCCGGATGCGTTCGAATGCTCATGGATGCCGGTTTCCAATAAATAATATCCCCATTGGCATCCAGGAAACGAACGGGATTGGTGTGTCGGTTTTGTTCAGCCGATAAGGGCAAGCTCAACCGATGGATGATCTCGGTATTTCGATAACCCATTCGGTGAAGGGTCTCGTTGATGTAATCAGGCCCCAGGAATTCATAGAGCCGGTTGAATGCATCATTGTCACTGACAAGCAGAATTTTCTTGATGTAATGAGCGATAGTGGGCCTACCATCTGCCGCCGAACGATCGCCCAAGACAGGGGTTTGCTCAGGCCGGATGGAGTCTGTCAGCATAGTCGAATTCATATCCAGCCCCGGCAGACCCAGCTCATTCAATTTCTGGAGAGCCAGGATCGCCACCGGCAACTTGACAGTCGAGGCCGGATAGAAATACTCATTCGGATTCGTGCGATAGGCATGCTCCTCGAACTGCACCCGCCCCTTTTTGTTGCGGTGGATGGCGGTATAAAGGACCTGCACCCGGCGATCTGTGGGCCCGAAAATGAGCGGATTAAAAACTTCCGGCTTACTTTTTAATATATTGTATATCAATGAATCAAATAACATTTTATGCTGATCTTTCAGGTTGTGTTTCGGCGTGTTTTGCCCGGTAGTTTCTGGCGCCCCCAGGGTGAACCAGCAAAGAATCGACAGGAGTCGGAGTAACGACAAGCGGTACATATGGCTCAAAGATAGGATTAGACCTGATTTAAGCTTTTAGAAATCAAGAACAAACGAGCGGATTCACCGTCCCCGATTCCCTCGAAACCGCTATATTTGCCCTCCTTAAAAAATGATCGCCCCGACGCTTGTCCGGGCCCCCAAAACCGACACGTATGCAACTGAAAGGACTGGTCCGATTTTTCACCGTGCTGCTGATCATCTACTCTGTTTATCAGCTCTCGTTTACCTGGTTTGTACAGAACCACGAGAAGAAAATGGAAGCACAGGCAACAACCTGGCTTAACAAGAACTTTATCCCGGCCGATAAAAAATATCCCGGAAACAAGGATTCACAGCAAGTGTACCAGGATGAATTGGATCGTAACTACCGTCGCTATCTCGACAGTTCGTTGAAGGCTACAGAGAATACAACCATCTCCTACGGCATCAACGGTGCGATCAGCTACAAGACCGCAAAAGAAGAAGAACTGAATCTTGGTCTCGATCTGCAGGGCGGTATGAACGTAACGATGGAGGTAGAGATGACCGGACTGCTGAAGTCGCTGGCCAATAACTCTGCCGATCCTAGTTTTCAATCTGCCTTGGTAAATGCCGATAAGCGCAAAGCGAACAGCGATGCAGATTTCATCGGCCTCTTCCTGGAGGAATATAAAAAGCTTGCACCCGGTCGTGCACTGGCCGGCTTGTTTGCTGCCGGAAGCTCAAACGAGATTAACATCAAATCGACTGATGAAGAGGTTATTGCCTACATCCGTAAACAAGCTGGTACGGCTTTCAATCTGACATTCGATCGTCTGCGTACTCGTATCGACCAGTTCGGTGTGGCTCAGCCTTCGATCAACCCCATCCCTAGCCGCGGACTGATTAGTGTCGAACTGCCGGGCATCAAGGACAAAGAACGTGTTCGTCGTTTGTTGCAAAGCACAGCCAACCTGCAGTTCTGGGAAGTATATACGCTAGCGGATGCCGGTTATCAGAACGGCTGGCAGAAGATGATCACCAGCTTCAATGCCAAATATGGCGGCATGGTCGACAGCACGAAAAAAGACAGCACAACGGTAGCCGCAAATCCGGCCCCTACTGCTGATACTACACAAACCGTCAAACTGACCACCGACTCTCCTGCTACAAAAGCTGTAGCCACAACTGAACCTGCACAAAAGCTGACCATCGACAAATTCCTGATGCTCATGCAACCGAGTCAGGATGAGAAAGGGCGTGTGATCTATCCGTCTGCGATCGGTCAGGTTGCCGTCAAAGACACCATGGCCTTCAATGGCTATCTCCGCGAATTCAAAAGCAATTTCCCCAGCGATGTTGTCTTCGCTTACGGTGTCCCTGAAAAAGATGAAAAAGGAAAAGCATCTGAATTTGTAGCGCTCTACGGATTGAGAACGTTCAACCGCAGCAACGCCAAATTGGAAGGTGACGCGATCTCCGATGCGCGTCAGGATTTCGATCAGTACGGCAAAGTGCAGATCGAAATGCGCATGAAGCCGCAAGGTGCTTCCATCTGGAAGAAAATGACTGAGGAGAATATCGGTCGCCCCATCGCGATCGTATTGGATAACATCGTTCAATCCGCCCCAAATGTGATCAGCGCCATCCCGAATGGCATCTCTTCGATCACGGGCAGCTACACACAACAAGAAGCGGCTGACTTAGCCAACATCCTGAAGATCGGTAAGCTCCCCGCACCTGCCAAGATCGTGCAGGAGCAACAAGTTGGTCCCACCCTCGGAAGCGAAGCGATCCGCAGCGGCTCTATGGCCTTCCTGATCTCTTTTGTGGTAATCTTCACCTTGATGCTAGTGTACTACAACACCAGCGGCTGGGTAGCGAACATCGCCCTGATCCTGAACCTCCTTTTCACGGTGGGAATTTTGGCCGGACTCGGTGCCACCCTTACGGCTCCTGGTATCGCCGGTCTGGTACTCACCATCGGTATGGCCGTGGATACGAACGTGATCATTTACGAGCGTATCAAAGAAGAACTTGCCAAAGGGAAAAGTTATCTGTCAGCCATACAGGAAGGATACAAGCGTTCCTTGCCACCGGTACTGGACGCTCACGTAACTACTCTTTTGACCGCGTTTATCCTGTTCTACTTCGGACTGGGTCCGGTGAAAGGTTTCGCGACCACACAGATCATCGGTATCCTGCTCTCTTTGTTCTGCGGAATCCTGGTGAGCCGTTGGGTATCCGACATCTTCACTGACAAGAAAAAGCACCTCGAATACTTCACCGGCATTTCCCAAAAAGTATTCAAGCATGCCAAATACAAATTCATCGAATACCGCAAAGTTGCTTACGTGATCTCCATAGTCGTCTTGGCCTTGGGTATCGCGGCTTATTTCAACGGATTCGACCAAGGGGTTGAATTCGCAGGTGGTCGCAGCTATGTTGTCAAATTCGATCAGAAGGTAGATGTGGAAGCGGTGCGTAATGATCTCAAAGCAAGCTTCGAGGGAGAAAATCCGATCATCAAAACCATCGGAGACAATTCAACGCTCGATATCACTACCGCCTATCTGATCCGTGATAACAATGCAGGCATCGATACCAAAGTAGAGGGTAAACTCTATGAGGGACTGAAAAAATATCTGCCTGCCGGCATGACACTGGAACAATTTGAAGCGGGTGCCGGAAAGATCGGTAAGCAAGCCTCCAAGAAAGTATTGCCGACCATCTCTGATGACCTGAAAGCCGGTGCCGTGCAGGCCACCATTTTCGCGATCATCGTGATCTTCCTGTACATCTTCATCCGTTTCCGCGATTGGAGATACTCCTTCGGTACCATCGTTGCCTTGCTGCACGACGTACTGGTTACTTTGGCGGTGTTCTCTTTCGCGCGTTCCGTGGTTCCTTTCCCGCTGGAAATCGATCAGCACTTTATCGCCGCGATCCTGACGGTGATCGGATTCTCGATGAACGATACGGGGATCGTGTTCGACCGTATCCGTGAAGACAGCCGGATCAGTCCGACAGCCCCCCGCGCTGAAGTGATCAACCGAGCCATCAACGAAACATTGAGCCGTACCATTATGACTTCACTTACCGTATTCCTGACCGTCCTGATCCTGTTCCTGGTGGGCGGTGAGGTGACAAAAGGTTTCGCATTCGCGATGCTGATCGGGGTGATCACCGGTACCTACTCTTCGATCTTCGTAGCAGCTCCGATCCTGGTTGACCTGGGCGGAAAACGTCCCCTTGGAAAAGCAGCCGATAAGAGTTAATTGAACTCCTTAAAATAGAAAAGCCCCGATATTCGGGGCTTTTTTTATGCGAGGCATTTTCAGGATTATCAAACGGCGAATGAGGTTCCGCAACCACAAGTAGAACTGGCGTTCGGATTGGTGAACGTGAATCCGCGATTATTCAACCCTTCTTCCCAATCTACTTCCATGCCCATCAGATATAATTGATGCGGCTTTTCCATTATACACGGTATCCCTTCGACCTGAAAGAAAAGATCATTCTCTTTTGACTGATCGAATCCTAGAACATAAGATAAACCCGAGCATCCGCCCCCTTTCACACCCAACCGGAGCATTTGAGTTGCATCAAATCCGGGATCTGCCATCAATCGCTTGATCTCTCGAATGGCTCCTTCCGTGAGGCGCACAGGCGCTGTATCGATCATTGTTTCCATAGGGCAAAGTTAATCGATCTACATAGTTCGCATTCGGCTTACTTTTGTTAAAGCTTCTATTATGGATACCACCCTACTCTCCCTGATCCTTTCTGTATCAGCCCTGGTGCTGAGTGTGTTGGCGTTTACGTCAAAAAATCGAACCTCGCCGCCCCCCGCTGCCGGATCCGATACCCGCTCCCTTCGACTACAGGCCTATGAGCGGTTGGTGCTGCTGACCGAGCGGATCGCCTTGCCGAATTTGATTTCTCGGCTATCACAACCCGGACTATCTGCACTGCAGATGAAAATTGTATTGCTGGAGAACATCAAGCAGGAATTCGACTACAACAGCACACAACAATTATATGTTTCTGAGATCGCCTGGGATTCGATCCGGAATCTGAAAGAGCAAAATCTGGCCTTGATCCACCAGGTATCAGCCTCACTTCCTGCGGAAGCGAGCGGTTCAGAATTGAACAAACGCCTACTGGAATTGATGATGCAACAAACAGGCAGCCCCCTGCATGAGATCGTAACCAAAACATTGAACCAGGAAGCCAAAATACTGATGAAGTGATGGATAACCGCGATCAAAAAATCACCGACTCGGGTATTGAGATCAAACCCGTTTATACAGAAGCCGACCGACCCGGTTCTGCTTCAGAATTGCCAGGATCCTTCCCCTATACACGCGGTATCCAGTCCGACATGTATCGCGGGAAATTATGGACCATGCGGCAGTACGCCGGTTTCTCTACTGCAGAAGCCAGCAATGAACGGTATCATTATTTATTGAAACAAGGGGTTAGCGGACTTAGTGTCGCCTTCGATCTGCCCACTCAAATCGGATACGATAGCGACCATGCACTCGCAGAAGGTGAAGTCGGAAAAGTAGGCGTAGCCATCGATTCCATCGAAGACATGCGTAGGCTGTTCAAGGACATTCCACTGGAATCGGTGAGCACCTCCATGACCATCAATTCGACCGGATACATTTTGCTAGCCCTCTATGCCGCACTTGGTAAAGAACAAGGCGCCGATCTGAAAAAACTTACCGGCACCATCCAAAATGATATCCTGAAAGAATACGCAGCCCGCGGCACCTACATCTATCCGCCCCGCCCTTCCATGCGCATCATCACCGATATCTTCGAATGGTGCAGCCAGGAAATGCCCAAGTGGAATACCATCTCCATTTCCGGATATCATATTCGAGAAGCCGGTAGCACGGCGGCACAAGAGATCGCCTTTACACTCAGCAACGGAAAGGCCTACGTACAAGCAGCCCTGGAAAAAGGATTGAACATCGATGTTTTTGGCAAACGACTATCCTTCTTCTTCAATGCACACAACAACCTGTTTGAAGAGATCGCCAAATTCCGAGCCGCCCGTCGCATCTGGGCCAAACTCATGAAAGAACTCGGCGCCACCGATCCCAAAGCCTGTATGCTGCGCTTCTATACACAAACAGGCGGATCGACACTCACTGCCCAACAGCCACACAATAACATCTCCCGCGTCACGATTCAAACACTGGCTGCTGTTTTGGGCGGGACACAATCGTTACACACCAACGGATACGATGAGGCACTAGGATTGCCCACCGAGGAAGCGGCCCGCATCGCGCTCCGCACGCAACAGATCGTGGCCTTTGAAAGTGGAGCTGCCGATACAGCTGACCCGTTGGCCGGATCTAATTTCATCGAATCACTCACCGATGAGATGGAGCAAAAAGCGAGGGAATGGATGAAGAAGATCGATGAAATGGGCGGAAGCGTATCGGCCATCGAACAAGAATTCATGCAACGAGAGATCGCCCGAAGCGCCTATGCTTATCAGCGAAAAGTGGAATCGAAAGAGCAGATCATCGTTGGACAAAACGCATATACCACAGCAGAACACCTGCAAACACCCATCTTAAAAATTGATGACTCGATCCGTCAGGTACAATCGGAACGCCTACAACAGTTGCGTGCAAATCGAAATGCAGAAAAGGCAATTACTTGCTTAGCCGAGGTTCGTAGCCGAGCCGTGACTGGTGAAAATTTAATGCCGTCGGTATTAGAGGCTGTCACCCATCAATGCACACTCGGCGAAATCGCTGATGAATTACGAGTTGTATTTGGAGAGCACAAATAGAGCGCTAGGACTTCTTCACCTCTTTCGCCCAAGCATCTTTCAATCCAACTGTTTTATTAAAGACCAGCTTTTCAGAGCTGCTTTCCTTATCCTGTACAAAATACCCCAAGCGCAGGAATTGGAATCGATCGGACAATGCTGCCGTTGCCAACGCAGGTTCTGCGTAAGCGGTTTTAACCACTTGCAACGAATCGGGATTCAGGAAAGATTTGAAATCACCTTCGCTGTCGGTCGGGTCTTCCACTGAAAACAGTCGGTCATATAAGCGCAATTCGACCGGAACCGCCTCCGCCTTGCTAACCCAATGCAACGTTCCCTTAACG
>Ga0082207_1000883_pt1 | contig 15736 bp, 16 predicted proteins | sample LakMenEpi10Aug09_FD_71540 | JGI IMG/M metagenome (GOLD analysis project Ga0082207, IMG submission 71540)
TGTCAGAAATTCCCATCTTTATCTGGTGGACAGCAGGCGCCCTTCCAAGTTCTCTTGCTCGAACTTGCAGGAGATACCTTGCTCTTGCTTGATGAACCAACAGATAACTTAGATCTGCAAGCGCTGAATCACTTGAGAAAGCGCTCGATCAATATGAAGGAACCGTTATGTCTGTGACCCACGATCGCTGGTTTTCACGAGGATTTACTCGATTCTTGGTATTCGGGGCCAATGGCCAGGTTTATGAGAGCCCAGAGGCGATCTTCGACCATTAGCCCCACCTTCTTGCGCTTGGGAATAGGCCATTTTGACCCACCCCCCGCATGAAAGGTAAAGTTCATCCCCTGCGCCAAACGCGGCGCCTGTAGTTCCCAGCATATAAACGAGAAGAAGAAGGTAGTAAAGCATGCGTACATATAGTCCAAAGGCCGGAGACGCAGTCCGTAAATGGCACGTCATCGATGCACAAGATGTTGTGCTCGGTCGTCTAGCAACACATGCTGCAGTTCTTCTTCGCGGTAAGCACAAGGCAACCTTCGCTCCACACATGGATATGGGTGACTTCGTCATCGTCATCAACGCAGAGAAGATTGCACTTTCAGGAAATAAGGCGACAACAAAGTTTGCTCACCACCACTCAGGTTTCCCAGGCGGTCTTACATCGACTGTCTACGGCGAACTCATTGAGAAGCACCCAACACGCGCTGTAGAAAAGGCGATCAAGGGAATGCTTCCTAAGAACCGTCTTGGTGCGCAGGGTGCATCAAAGCTCAAGGTTTACGCAGGTCCAGAGCATCCACATGCTGCTCAAGCACCAAAGCCATATGTATTCAATCAAGTTTCACAAATCGTGAAGTAAGGGAAAAGTAAATGTCAGAGAACTTTGATTTAATCGACAACGAAGAAGCTCCTACTTCATACTCATCGTCAACACCAGCAGCTGCAACTAACCGTCCAGCAATCAAGGCACCAGGTGCAGGTACTGGTCGTCGTAAGGAAGCTGTTGCACGTGTTCGCCTTGTTCCAGGAACAGGTCGTTGGGTTGTTAACGGTAAGACTCTTGAAAACTATTTCCCAAACAAGGTTCACCAACAACTAGTGTCAGAGCCATTCCGCACAGTTGGTGCCGAGAATCAGTACGACGTTTTTGCACGCATCAACGGTGGTGGAGTTTCAGGTCAAGCTGGCGCACTACGTCTAGGTGTTGCTCGTTCACTCAATCAGATTGATGAAGAAGCAAACCGTCCAGCACTTAAGAAGGCTGGATTCCTTTCACGTGATGCACGTGTTATTGAGCGCAAGAAGTACGGCCTTAAGAAGGCTCGTAAGCGTTCTCAATACTCAAAGCGTTAATTCACTTTTACCAAAGGAGTTCAATTGGCGCTTTTTGGCACCGATGGAATCCGTGGCTTAGCCAATCGTGATCTCACCGCAGAACTCGCATTAGATGTTTCTGTTGCCGCTGCGCATATCTTGGTAGAAAGCTCATCAAATAAAGATCACCAACCAACGGCAATAGTTGGCCAAGATTCACGCGCATCTGGCGAGTTTCTTGAAGCTGCCGTAGTTGCTGGCTTAACTAGCGCCGGTATCAATGTGTATCGCGTTGGAGTCCTACCAACACCTGCCATCGCTCACCTTGTTGCTGCGATGAAGTGCGACCTAGGTGTCATGATTTCTGCATCTCACAATCCAATGCCAGACAACGGAATCAAGTTGTTCGCTCGCGGTGGCGGCAAATTAGATGATGCTATTGAAGCCAGAATCGAAGCTCGCATGGGCGAAGAATGGGAGCGTCCAACCGGCCGCAATGTTGGCCGTGTAATCAATGATGATGCAGTAACTGAAAAGTATCTGCAGCACCTTTTGTCTTCAGTTGAAACGCCACTAAAGGGTTTAAAGATTGTTGTTGATTGCGCCAATGGTGCATCTTCATATGTTGCACCCGAGGTATATCGAAGAGCTGGCGCAGAAGTTATTGCAATCTTTAATCAACCCGATGGTTGGAACATCAATGATGATTGTGGATCAACTCACCTTCACCAACTTCGATCAGCGGTTCTCAAAGAAGGTGCAGATCTTGGAATCGCACATGATGGTGATGCTGATCGTTGCTTAGCAATTGATGCATTAGGAAATGAAATCGATGGCGATCACATTCTTACAATCTTGGCGCGCGGATTTAAAGCTCGTGGAGTATTGAAATCTGACACCGTAGTTGGCACCGTAATGAGCAACCTGGGATTTATGCATGCCATGAAAGATGCAGCAATCAATGTTGTTACGACACCAGTTGGTGATCGTTATGTTCTGGAAAACATGATTGCTAATGATTATTCATTAGGTGGCGAACAATCGGGCCATGTCATCATGCGCCAATTAGCTAACACCGGCGATGGTTTGTTAACCGCGCTGCAACTTATGCAAGAGGTAGTACGCACAGGAAAAACTCTGCAAGAGCTTGCCGCAACGATGGTGCGATTCCCACAGGTTTTGATCAATGTAAAGAATGTTGCCAAAGATAGATTGCCAGGAAATGTCGCAATCGCTGCCGCAGTTAAATCAGCAGAGGATCGCTTAGGCGACTCTGGTCGAGTTTTATTGCGTGCATCTGGAACCGAACCGCTGGTTAGAGTCATGGTTGAAGCTGCCAGTGATAGCCTTGCGCAAGAAGTTGCTCAGCACCTTGCAAATACAGTTAAAAACGAACTGGAGTAAATGACATGTGCGGAATTGTGGGTTACACAGGGCCACAATCTGCCTCACATCCCTTGATCGAAGGTCTGCGCCGACTTGAATACCGCGGTTATGACTCGGCGGGAATTGCCCTTGGTACACCGGGCAAGCTGTTCATTGAAAAAAAGGCCGGCAAACTTTCTAACTTAGAGAACTCACTCGATGCATCTCTGCCCAGTGTTCATTCAGGAATTGGTCATACACGTTGGGCAACTCATGGTGGACCGACAGATGGAAACGCACATCCTCATGTAGATAATGAAGGAAAGCTTGCCGTTATCCATAATGGAATTATCGAAAACTACACCGAGCTGCGTTCACAACTTGAAGCTAAAGGTCACAAATTCTCATCAGAAACCGATACCGAATCAGTTGCGCATTTGCTCAGTGATTTACGCAAAGAGCACAAGGGCGACTTAACAGCAGCCATGCGTGATGCAGTAAAAGCGCTACGCGGTTCATTTACTTTGTTGGCTATACACGCTGATGCTCCCGATGTCATCGTTGGGGTTCGTCGTAATTCACCGCTTGTTGTTGGCTTAGGCGATGGCGAAAACTTTATGGCATCTGATGTTGCGGCATTTATCGAATTCACGAAGAAAGCTATCGAACTTGGCCAAGATGAAGTTGTCACTATGACTCCGACATCAGTTGAAATCACAGATCTTGATGGCAAAACAGTTACGCCAAAGCAGTATGAGATTTCTTGGGATGCTAGCGCTGCACAAAAGGGTGGCTTCGCACATTTTATGTTGAAAGAGATCTTTGAGCAGCCAAAAGCTGTTGCAGATACTCTGATTGGGCGCTTAAGCGATAACAATCAAATTCTGCTGGATGAACTACACATGAGCCCAGATGAAATTCGCTCGCTAAAGAAAATCACTGTTATTGCTTGCGGTACCGCTTATCACGCAGGAATGGTTGCAAAGTATGCGATTGAAAAGTGGGCAAAGATTCCGGTGGATGTCGAGATCGCAAGTGAGTTTAGATATCGCGATCCAATCATTGATCCAAGCACCTTGATTATTGCGATTTCACAATCTGGTGAAACCATGGATACTTTGATGGCTGTACGACATGCAAAAGCGGCAGGCGGAAGAGTTTTAGCAATCTGTAATACAAATAGTTCGACAATCCCTCGTGAATCAGATGCCGTTCTTTACACACACGCAGGTCCTGAAATCGCAGTGGCATCAACTAAGGCGCTACTTACTCAAATCATCGCGGTTTACTTAATTGGATTACACCTTGGTCAAGTAAATGGATCGTTGAAGGATTCCGAAGTTCGAGATCTATACAAGGAGCTTCTGGAACTTCCTGGCAAGATCGAACAGATCCTTGAAACAGTCGAACCTCTGCGCGAACTAACTCGTACATTTGCACAAAACAACACAGTTTTATTCTTAGGTAGAAACATTGGATATCCAGTTGCACTAGAGGGTGCGCTTAAGTTAAAAGAACTTGCTTACATCCATGCCGAAGGTTTTGCCGGGGGAGAACTTAAGCATGGCCCGATTGCACTAATTGATCAGGGAACACCGGTTATTGCAATTCTTCCAGCAGGACATGAGCATGCACTTGATGAAAAGATGCTTAGCAATATTCAAGAAGTTAAAGCTCGTGGAGCTCGCGTGATCGTCATTGCCGAAGAAGGCGCACATGTTGAAGGCGCTGAACACATTATTCGTATTCCTATTGCCCCTGCTTTGTTTCAGCCAGTTCTAGCAACGGTTCCATTGCAAGTATTTGCTTACGAAATGGCGGTCGTACGTGGCAATGATGTTGATCAACCTAGAAACTTGGCAAAATCTGTAACGGTTGAATAATGGAAAAGTTAGCACAAAACCGTCGACGTCAGATGGACAGAGCTCTTCGCTGGTCCCTACTTCTGTTTGTTGGCTTTTTAGTTGTCACACAACAAGTACTTACTAACGGCCCCCTAGTTGCTTACGACAAAGAGCTTAATAGCCAACCCAAGCCTCAATTTGAAGGTCTTGCCGGATTCATTCTTAGACGACTTGATGATTTAGGACTTCGCAGTTTAACTGCAACTGTGTTGTTAATTGCAGCATCATTTATTGCATATAAGTTTAAAACTTGGCGTCCACTTAATTTAGCGATGATTTCACTTCTTTCACTTAATGTGGTGGTCGGTTCATTCAAAATTGTTTTAGGTCGCACAAAGCCTCGAGATGGTTTTGATTTACTGCATGCTGGTGGAATGTCATATCCAAGTGGACATGCTTCCAATGCGGTTTTGTCGTGGGGAATCCTGGCGTACTTGATCTATCGATATGCAAAGGTTGATCGTTATCAAGGTCGTTTAGCTAGTGCTGGTGTTGTCCTGATCAGCCTTACGGTTTGTGTAGTTTCATTGATTCGACATACACATTGGTTTAGCGATTTATTGGGCGGCCTCTTTGTGGGTAGCGCCTTGCTTGTCGCGGTAATTGCTATCGATAGGTATGTTCCCTCGAAAAGTCAGTTGCACTAGACTCCTGCAATGTTTGATCGAGCTGAAGCACGCGTTGATCTTGATCGCATCAAGTCAAACATCAAACACCTAAAGGGTTTTTCAAATACTCCTGTAATGGCCGTCGTTAAGGCAGATGCTTACGGGCATGGGTTAGTCCCAGTGGCTAAAGCTGCGCTAGATGCAGGAGCATCCTCATTAGGAGTTGCTCTACTTGAAGAAGCAATCACTTTGCGCGAGGCTGGAATTACTGCTCCAATTCTTGCTTGGTTAGTTCCACCTGGTTCCGATTACAAGTTAGCTGTCGATAATCAAATTGAGTTAGCAGCATCTTCTATAAAGGCACTTGAAGAAATTGGAGCGGTGAAATCTGAGTTCCGACCAAGAGTGCATTTAGAGGTAGATACCGGAATGACGCGTGGTGGATTCCTGGGCGAGTGGGGAAAGATCGATGGCCACCATGTAGCAAATTTAGATGTAGTTGGAATTTTCTCTCATTTTGCACGAGCGGATGAGCCAGGAGAAAAACAGAATGAAGTTCAGTTAAATCGATTTAAAGAGATGGTTGCAACTGTCGAATCATTTGGTTACACCAACATTGTTCGTCATCTTTCAAACTCTGCAGCAACACTTAAAGATGAAGAGTCACGATTTGACATGGTCAGAGCTGGAATTGCAATGTATGGCCTGTCGCCAGATGTAAAAACTTTGGGAGACAGTGCATCTCTTGGACTAAAGCCAGCGATGCAACTTCGAGCTAAATTGCATTTGGTAAAGACCGTTCCAGCAAATTCACCTGTTGGATATGGCGCAACTGCCTTTACGGCTGCTGAGACAAAACTGGGAGTTGTTGCCATGGGTTATGCCGATGGAATTCCGCGAATTGCACAAGGTGCGGGTGTCTTTGTTGATGGAAAACGCGCACCAATTATTGGCAGAGTTTCTATGGATCAATTCGTGGTGGATCTGGGGGCTGATTCCAAGGCAGCCACGGGTGATTGGGTGACTGTTTTTGGAGATGGTTCCAGGGGTGAATACACCGCAGATGACTGGGGAGCAGCAAGTTCGAGCATTAACTATGAAATAGTTACACGAATCGGCCCTCGTGTGCCTAGAATCTACGCACATCATGTCTACTAATACTGCAGCGCTGCAAGTCGAACGAGTTAATGTCTCCTTCGGCGGACTTCGGGCACTCAATGATGTCTATTTAGAGGTCGCAAAAAATGAAGTAGTTGGATTAATTGGTCCTAACGGTGCCGGCAAGACAACTTTGTTTAATGCATTGTGCGGTTTAGTAACTCCAGATTCAGGCGAACTTCATCTCAATGGTAAGAAGAGTGATTTCCCCAAGCCTCATGAGTTAGTTGATTTAGGTATTGCACGCACACTTCAAGGTGTTGGTTTGTTTGGAGACTTGACCGTTTTAGAAAATGTAATGATCGGTGCTCAGCACCTTGCAACTACTGGATTGATTTCTGCAGCTCTAGGTCGCAATAGAAAAGATGAAAATCAAATTCGCGACAAAGCTCGGGTTGCATTAGAGCGCGTCTATGCCGGTGGTATCGCACATCGCCGCGCAGACACTTTGTCGTACCCGGACACAAAACGTGTAGCGATCGCGCGCGCATTAGTTAGTGAGCCAACAATTTTGATGCTTGATGAACCGGCAGGTGGTCTAGGTACGCAAGACATCGAATGGATGAATGCACTGATTAAGAATTTAAGTGTCGATATGTCTGTGCTTCTAGTAGAACACCACATGGATGTTGTTATGTCTGTGTGTAGCAAGTTATACGTTTTGAACTTTGGCGAAGTAATTGCCAGCGGTGACGCCGAAACCGTTCGTCGTGATCCAGCTGTTATGGCTGCTTATCTTGGAACAGGAAGCAACCATGTCGCTTAATGTTTCTAACTTAACTGTGCATCACGGAGCAATTTGTGCCGTCAACCAAGTTTCTTTAGCCGTACCAACTGGCAAGTTAGCTGCAATCATTGGTTCAAATGGGGCAGGAAAAACAACCCTGCTACGGGCTTTATCTGGACTGAACAAGCCAACCCACGGTGTAGTCAATTGGATGGGCGAAACAATTACAGGTACACGGCCTGAAAAGTTAGTTCGAATGGGAATTTCACATGTGTCAGAAGGCAAGTCTGTAATCCCTGAATTAACTGTTAAAGAAAATCTTGAACTCGGGGCGATTTGGCGCAAAGATGGCAAAGAGATGAAAGAGTCTCTCAACCAAGTAGTCGACATCTTTCCTCGTTTAGGCGAGCGAATTAGTCAGCGTTCCGACACCTTATCTGGCGGAGAACGTCAGATGCTTGCTATCGGCCGCGCAATTATGTCCAAGCCAAAACTGCTTTTACTCGATGAACCTTCTTTAGGTCTGGCTCCACTTGTTGTTGAACAGATCTTTCAAACGATTAAAGATTTGACTACACAAATGAGATTAACGGTTTTACTTGTTGAACAAAATGCGATGGGTGCACTAAAGATTGCCGACCTTGGAATTGTTTTGAATTTAGGAAAAGTAGTTGCGGTAAATCATGCACAAGCATTGATGGATGACCCAGCAGTACGCGCTGCATATTTGGGGTACTAAAAATGCAACTACTTAACACGCTTCTCATCGGCATCACTGCCGGATCAATTTATGCATTAATGGCAATTGCATTTGTTTTGGTGTGGCGCAGTACTAGGGTCGTTAACTTTGCCCAGGCTGGCATGGCGCTCTTAGCTACTTACTTTGGCTATGAAGCAGTCTCTCGTATTGGCTCTTTCTGGGTTGCACTTCCCGTTGCCATGATCGGTGGAGCGTTGTTTGCTGCACTTGTTGAATTAATTCTCATGCGTTCACTTGTTAAACACGCATCATCTGGCCCAATTGCAGGTGTAGCACCGATTATTGCCACGCTTGGTTTACTGGGTGTTATTCGCGCAGTTATCAGCATGATCTGGGGTGGTCAGGACCTTCGAATCGTTGCCCCGGTATCAAATATTGGTTTTACAATTAATGGTTCCACACTGGTGTTCTCACCGCTGAAGCTTTTAATTCTGGTGATTGTCCTTATTTTGTTGATTCTTTTATCGATTCTGTTCCAAAAGACAAACCTTGGTTTGGCCCTGCGCGCATCAGCCCATGCCCCTGAAATTGCACGCCTTTCAGGAATCAGAGTTGATGCAGTTCGCACTTTGGGTTGGGCGCTAGCAGGTGCGGCAGGGGCAGTTGCTGGACTCTTCCAAACCGTGAATGGAAATGGAACTTTTTCTCCAGATTCAATTGAGTTTTCATTACTTCTAGTCTCAGGGTTTATCGCGGCAGTAATCGGTGGACTTGATAGCTTGCTTGGCGCGGTTCTTGGTGGCTTGTTCCTTGGAATCACCATCTCATTTGTTTTGATGTACATCAGCAGCGGTCTTTTCTTTATTGCGCCATTCATCGTTTTGTTAACTGTCTTGTTTGTCCGCCCTCAGGGAATCATCGGAGTGAAGGCGAGTCGACGTGCTTAAGAAAAAAGATTCACATAAGACGAAGAAAGAAAGTACGCACCTAGTGCTGTTTATTCTTGGTGGAGTTGTTCTTTACTTTCTCAGTGGCTGGGTAGATGAACTTCGTGTGTACCAAGGTGCGTCCATCGCAGTTTATGTCATCGCAATTTCTTCGATTATTTTATTGACAGGTTATTCAGGCCAAGTTTCATTAGGCCACGGAGCTTTGATGGCACTCGGTGCTTATGCTGCAGCGGTTTTGCGAATTGAATTCAACCTGCCGATCATTTTATGTTTTGTGGCTGCAGTTTTCGCTGCAGCTATAGGTGGTGCATTGTTGGGAGCCGCAGCCGCGCGCCTATCTGGACCATATTTAGCAGGAACAACTTTGGCACTTGCGATTGGCCTGCCATCACTTGCTAATCAATTTACTGTCTTAGGCGGAGAACAAGGATTAATTTTTGATGTGGGATTTCCTCCTCTTTCTCTTGGAGAAGATTTCACCCAGTACAAGTGGTTCTTTTGGATTGCAGCGTTGGCTGCCTTGATTTCAACATGGACCGTTAGAAATGTTTTGAATTCGCGTTATGGTCGTTCTTGGAGAGCGGGCCGGGGTCACGAAGTTGCAGCCCAACTTGCTGGAATAAACACAGCTCGTTCCAAGGTTTTAGCTTTCACAATCAGTGCAGGAATTGCAGGGCTTGCCGGGGCACTACTTGCCATGACGATTGGCACTGTTTCCCCTAGCGCTTTCCCACTGTCACTCTCATTTGCAGTCCTGACTGGGGCGGTCCTAGCCGGAATAACAACCCTTGGCGGGGTGATTCTTGGCGCTTTCGTACTAGTGATTATTCCTGAAATTGCTGATGTAATTGCCCACAGGCTTGGGACCTCAGAGAGCGTGACGACAAATCTTCCGGGATTAATCGTGAGCGGGCTCCTGATCCTGACCGTTCTATTCGTACCAAACGGGCCAGTCGAGCAACATCGCGCTCGAAAGGCTAAACATGAAGCGTTACTGGGTAGTACTCACAAGTAAATGCAGTAATCTCGGTCCAAACCCTCGATGGAAGGAAACACATGAAAGCACTTAACCGTCGCAAGCTGTTTACAGCTTCAGCGGTACTGGCGATCGTTGGATTAGTTGCAACAGCTATTCCTGCGCAAGCAAAAGAGGTCGGAGTCAGCTCAACAGAGATCAAACTCGGAATGACTCTTCCTCTAACTGGTACAGCATCACTTGGTTACAACAAGATTCCAGGTGCAGCAAAGGCTTACTTTGATTACCTCAATGCAAATGGTGGAATCAACGGACGTAAGGTCACCTTGGTTGTTAAGGATGATCGTTATGTTCCAACTGAAGCAGTTGCAAAGACAAATGAGCTAATCCTTAAGGATAAGGTCATGGCCCTTCTTGCACCTCTCGGTACTGCAAATGTGAAAGCGGTTGCTTCATCTGTTAACCCAGGTCGCCGCGGAATCCCTGTTCTTTTTGTAAACACAGGATTTAGTGGATTCGCAGACAAGAAGAAGTACCCAACTACATACACAGTTCTTCCTTCCTACATCATGGAAGCAAAGATCATGGGTCAGTACATCAAGGAAAACTTTGCTGGTAAGAAGATTGGTCTTCTATACCAGGATGATGACTTTGGAACAGATGCACTTGCAGGCTTCAAGACCGCTGGAGTTAACTTCGCGGTTCGCGTGCCTTACGCATCAGGTTCACAATCAGCAACTGCAGCAGCAGGCTGGATCACACGCTTTAAGGCCGCTGAAGTAGATGTAGTAATTCTCTTCGGTGTTTCTTCTGCAACATCAGCGATGCTCGGAACTGCAGCTCAACTTCGCTATGCACCACAGTGGATGCTTGGCTCAGTTGGTGGAGATGCAACAACAATTAGAGCGACTGGTGTACCACCTGCCGTACTAAATGGTGCAATTGGATTCTCACCAGTTCCAGCGACAACAGATATGAAGGATGAGTACGTCAAGTTCTTCTCTGATATCTACGCAAAGGCTGTACCGGGATCACCTTTCGATCTCAACGTTCTTCTTGGAATGAACACAGCGTTCATGACTGCTCAGGCACTCAAGGCAGCTGGTCCAAGCCCAACACGTAAGTCACTGATTAATGCGATCAATACAAAGGGTGCAACATTTGCAAACTCTGCATTGGTACCTGCTGGGTATTCTCGTACTAGCCAAGTTGGTTTGACCGGATACTGGGTTGGAAAGTACTCAGCAACTGGTGATCTAGCTCCAATTGGTGGTTCATACGTTGCTTACACAACCGATTCAGGATCTGGCGCAGTTGTTAAGTCAACATACGTACGTCCTGCAATGCCAGCGAAGGGATTACCAAACTAATGAAGAAAGTAAGAATTCTCTCGCTTCTTTCAGTTGCAGCACTTGCAACAACAGTTCTAGTCGCAGCACCTACAGTTGCTAACGCAACTCCAGCGTGCGATGGCAAAAGCCCAATCCAGACATGCGTTGGCGTGACATCAGATGGCGCACCGTACGCAATGCAGGTTCCAGCAAACTTCAACGGAACTGTTGCGCTGTACTCACACGGATATCGTTACAACGTTGATATCCCTTCAGCAATTCCTCTGATTGGTGGTTACAAGGTAACCAACACACCAGAGCCAGTTCCTGGTGGAAACGCTGCCGTTGCGCAGTACTTCTTTAGCCAAGGAGTTGCAATTGTTGGTTCAGGTTTTGCTCGTCAAGGGTGGAATCCAGATTCAGCAATCAAGACAAATGTTGAGCTAATTGGCACATTCAAGAAGCAGTTCCCAAAGACAAATAAAGTTGTTGCTTGGGGAGCTTCTCTTGGTGGCGTAATTACTCAGGGTCTTGCTGAGAAGTATCCAAACTTGATCGATGCAGCTGCACCATTGTGTATGGCTGACAACATCGCACCACAGCTCACAATGGCTGGAGACTTCCTATGGGGAGTAAAGGTTCTCTTTGATCCATCAATTAAGGCTGGAAATTACTCACCAGGTGCAGCCGGAGTTGCAGAGTCATACGCTGATCTAGGCAAGGTGTTCACTGTTATGGGCAAGTTGCAAGCAGCGCTCGCAACTGGTGCATGGCCAGATACTTCATCTGCAACCGGTAAGGCTTTGCAAGCTGCAGGAGTTCCATCACGAAGTGCATTGTTGCTTCTTGGCCTCATGGCTGGAGTTCCAACACAGTCTGCTCACTTTGACTCAATCTCAGGTCCTGAGGGTCCGTTGAAGCTGACATTCCCATTGGCTCTAAGCCCAGCACTTGCAATCCTTGAAAATGGAACAAATGCTGCAGCACTTGGTGTTCTTGCAACACAAGATGTTGAGAACCAAGCAGGCGGAGCAATCTTTGATAACACAAAGACTGATTACGCAGCACGTATTGACGGCGAAAGAGTTATCTTCAACGCCGCTCTATCAGGTAACACTGTTATCGATGCGCTTCTTGCAGCGTTGTCACCTGCTAACCCAGGTGCACCACGTGCAACTGCAAATCCAGCAGCTGTTGCAAAGATGAACGCTCTTCACATCAACACTGGAAAGATCAATGTTCCAACCATTTTGATGGTCGGAGTTGCTGATCCAATTACTCCAGCAGGTGCTTCACAGCGCCTAGTTGATCTCTATGCAGAGCAGTACGCAGCTGAAAAGGCTGCTGCTCGCAAGGCATACAAGTCATCTCGTGCTTACACCAACCCTACTAACAAGCTTTTGATGCTGTGGAACGTAACTCCAGGCAGCTATACAAAGTTTGATGCAGCAGGATCACCAATCACTTCGACTCCAGCAGCGCAAGGAACAAATCACTGTAACTTCTCAACCGCACAATGGTTGCTAGTTGCACGTACTTTGGTTCAGACAGCAAATACAGGCAAGCTACCAACTGGTGGCGCTCTGTACACAGCTGTTCGCAAGGCTGGAAACCTCTCAATGGATAAGGAAATCAGCGTTCCATTGTTGAAGTACTACACAGATAATCAGTAATCAAGGGTGAATAGAAAGCGGGGCCAGATTTATCTGGCCCCGCTTTCCTTTACTCTAAGACAGTGATCACTATCGCCACACCTGAAGCAATGCATCAACTTGGGCTTCAGATTTCAACACATCTGCGTGCCGGCGATTTAATTCTAGTAAATGGCCCGTTAGGCGCAGGAAAAACCGTTCTCGCTCAAGGTGTTGGCGCAGGCCTTGGAGTCACAGGTATAACTTCTCCAACCTTTGTAATTTCTCGGGTACATAAAGCCGCTATCCCGTTTATCCATGTTGATGCTTATCGTTTAGTGGATTCTGAAAATCCAAATCTTTACCTAGATGATTTAGATCTAGATATTGCTAACTCGATCACTTTGATCGAATGGGGCGGTTCCGAATCTGCACGCCTCAGTGAAGATCGTCTTGAGATTTCCATTGATCGAAGCAGCGATGAACGCACCGTAGAAATCAAAGCTATCGGGCCACGTTGGGCAGGGTTTTCACTATGAGTAAGACCTTGGCAATTGATACTTCGACATCACGTACTTCTGTAGCAATAATCGAAGATGGATCCGTTCTGTACAGCGGTTTTAAGGATGGAGCAACCGCGCACGGACCTTCATTACCGGCTTTAGTTCAAGAAGCATTGGCCGTAAGTGATGTGGATGAGGTTGTTGTCGGAATGGGTCCAGGACCATTTACTGGTCTGCGAGTAGGAATCGCTTTTGCGCAAAGTTTTGCGGTAGCCCGCGAAATTCCAGTGCGTGGTGTTTGCTCATTGGATGCAATTGCTGCTCAGATCCACGAAGAGGATTTCATCATTACCGTTGATGCACGTCGCAAAGAGGTTTACTGGGCACGCTATACAAATGGGGTCCGAGTCACAGATCCTGCAGTTAACTTTCCTGCAGATGTAACAGGGGCAGTAATTCATGCAGATCTTTTCCCAGAAATGGTTTCACTGGTCAATTTGCAAGGCAACATAGCCGAACCAATTTATTTGCGCAGACCAGATGCTGTAGCAACGGCGGACAGATGATTACCTATCGCGTAGCTAATGCTTTTGATCTTGCAGTATTTGTCTCGTTAGACAAAAAATTATTTCCATATTCACCATGGTCTGCATCCCAATACAAAGAAGAGTTTTCTTCGCCAACGCGTCACTTTGTCGTCGCGCTAGATGATGCGCAAAGCATCATCGGATATGCAGGAGTTTTTGCACCAGGGGGTGCCGAAGCCGATGTGCTTACGGTGGGAGTAATTCCAAGCCAGCGCGGAAAAGGGATTGCTCGCCAGTTAATGGGCTTGATAACCGATTGGGCTAAGCAACAAGGTTCCACCGCCATGATGCTCGAAGTAAAGGTGGATAACACCGAAGCTATTGGGCTATACGAATCTTTGGGTTACTCAAAACTCAATGTCCGCAAGGATTACTTTGGTGCAGGATTAGATGCGCTAGTTATGCGATTGGAGCTGCCATGAGCGAACCAATTGTTTTAGGTATCGAAACTTCATGTGATGAAACTGCCGTTGGCATTGTTCGTGGCCGCACCTTGCTTGCTAATGTCATCGCATCAAGTGTCGAAGAACATGCACGTTTCGGGGGAGTTGTTCCTGAGATTGCTAGCCGTGCACACCTTGAGGCGATGATTCCAACTTTGCACCAAGCCCTAAAGGATTCCAAGATTTCATTAAAGGATATAGACGCGGTTGCAGTTACTGGCGGCCCCGGATTAGTTGGCGCGCTACTTGTTGGTGTTGGTTCTGCAGCAGGTCTGGCTCTAGGTTTAAACAAACCAATTTATGCCGTTAACCATTTAGCGGCACATGTCAGTGTTGATTACTTAACTCATGACAAACCACTTGATCCAACCATTGCATTGTTGGTAAGTGGAGGCCACTCGTCATTGCTACAAGTTGATGACATCACCGGGTCAATTACAAAACTTGGTGAAACCATGGATGATGCAGCTGGCGAAGCTTTCGACAAAATCGCTCGTGTCATGAAGTTAGGTTTTCCAGGTGGCCCAGCAATCGACACGTTAGCAAAAGATGGTAGTGCGAGCGCCATTGATTTTCCTCGAGGATTAACAACTTCAAATGATTGGCAAACCCGCCCATTTGATTTCTCTTTCTCTGGTTTAAAAACCGCCGTTGCTAGATATCTTGAAGCAACACCAAACTATGCACGTGCAGATGTTGCAGCCTCTTTCCAGGAAGCGATCGTTGATGTGCTTTTGTTAAAGGCGTTAGCTGCGTGTAAACAATCGGGCATCGATTCACTGGTGATCGCAGGTGGGGTAGCGGCAAATTCAAGACTTCGCGCTGTAGCCCAAGAGCGGTGTGATAAGGCGGGCATTCAACTGCGGGTTCCAAGCCCAGGGCTATGCACCGATAACGGGGCAATGGTCGCCGCCCTTGGCTCATTGATGGTTTCTGCGGGCCGCACGCCCAGCCCAGTGGCCTTTGACGCTGATTCGAGTCTGCCAGTAACGACAGTAAGTATTTAATCTGGATTTGCCCGCAGGGAATAGCCCGCCTAGAGTTTGCGTTAGCACTCACGGCCCGAGTCTGCTAATTCGAGCCGCACGAGGAAACCAAAGGTAAAACTTAGAAGGAGCACACCATGGCAGTTAAGCCACTAGAAGATCGCATTGTTATCAAGACCAATGAGGCTGAGACAACAACAGCATCAGGTCTTGTTATCCCAGATACAGCAAAAGAGAAGCCACAAGAAGGCACTGTTATCGCAGTAGGCCCAGGTCGCTTTGATGATGGCGTACGCGTTCCAATGGATGTCAAGGTTGGCGATGTAGTTCTTTACAGCAAGTACGGCGGAACTGAAATCAAGCACGGTGGAGAAGATCTACTTGTTCTTTCAGCTCGCGACATTCTCGCTGTAATCGAGAAGTAAATGGGAAAGAGCCTTCAATTTGATGAGCAAGCACGCCGCGCCATGGAGCGCGGTGTCAACATTCTTGCTGACACAGTAAAGGTAACGCTAGGACCTAAGGGTCGTAACGTTGTTATCGCAAAGTCTTT
>Ga0082207_1000885_pt1 | contig 15626 bp, 15 predicted proteins | sample LakMenEpi10Aug09_FD_71540 | JGI IMG/M metagenome (GOLD analysis project Ga0082207, IMG submission 71540)
CAATTTCCGCAGTCCCTGAACCAGTGAGAAATGCATTTATTGCGGTTGAAGACTCGGTGTTCTATGAGCACGACGGTGTGAACCTGCGTGCAGTGGGTAGAGCCTTGTTGGCCAACTCGCAAGGTGGCGGCAGGCAAGGCGCATCAACCATTACCCAACAGGTCATTAAGAACGAATTGCTTGGCGGAAAAATCTCGGGAAGCCGTTTGAAGCTTTTGCAAATTCGCGGAGCAGTGATGTTGGAAAAGCAATTGTCTAAAGATGAAATTCTTGAGCGATATCTCAACACGGTGTTCTTCGGCAACAATGCGTTTGGTTTGCAGGCTGCAGCCGAGGTGTACTTCGGAACTTCGGTGCAAGGTCTTTCGCAGAATCAGGGAGTATTCCTAGCCGGCATGGTGCAAGCGCCATCTTCTCGTGACCCATTTACGAAGCCCGACGCATCTCGTTATCGATACAAACAAGTTCTCAGCCGTTTAGTCGAAGTTGAGGAGATGACTCCAGAACAAGCCACGATTGCGTGCAAGGGCTGGGAGAATCCGCGATTGCGCACGGTAGAAGATGCAGATTGCCCAATCCCCGACAACCGTCGCGAGATTTCTCGTGCAACCGATACTGGTCGCACCTATTTCACAGAAGCAGTCCGTGACTATCTGTTGAATCGCTCCGACATTCTTGGACCAACGTATGAAGAGCGCTACAAAAAGTTGTTCTATGGCGGCCTGGTCATTCAGACCACACTGGATAAAGGCGCGCAGGCTGCAGCAGAAAAAGCAGCACTTGAACAAATGCCAGAGAACTCCGCCAACATTCAGGCAGCAGTAGTAACTATTGATAACGCAACTGGTGGTGTGCGGGCAATGGTCGGTGGACGAGATTTCTTGGTGAGTGAAGTAAACGTCGCCATGCGCAGGCGTCAAACCGGATCAAGCGTGAAGATGTTTATTCTTGCGGCAGCAATGGAGGCCGGACTGCTGCCAGACGATGTGATTGATGGAACGCTTCCATGCACCTTGCCGAACCCTGGCAATGATGAAGAACCAACATTTCTTATTTCTAACGGTGTGAGTCAGCCTGTTTCTTCATTACGAACGATGACCGCGTTGTCAATCAACTGTGCGTATGCACGACTTGCTCAAGTAGTAGGCCTCGACAAAGTAGTTGCGTTGATGTACGGAATGATGAGTTCAGACTTCATGCCAAAGCCTGAATGGGGAACAGATGCTGAACGTTTGAATCTCATTAAGCCGTATGCATCGCTGTCTACAGGTGCCAATGAAATGAGTCCACTCGACATGGCATCGGGCGCCCAAACCATCGCCAACTTGGGTGTTCACCATGAGCCGTATTTCGTAGAGAAGATCGAAGACGCAACTGGCGTTATTTATCAACATGAATTGAATCCCGATCAGGCATTGTCGGAAGCATCTGCATTGCGTTCAGTAGACGCGTTGAAAGGTGTGTTGAAGTTTGGTACTGCACGTCGAACACAACTCGATGGTGGTCGACCGGCAGCAGGAAAAACAGGAACGCAAGACGACAACACGAATGCATGGTTCGTTGGCTTCACACGTGAACTGACAACAGCAGTATGGGTTGGTGACCCACGTGCGTATACGCCGATGGTCAATATTCCAGAGTTCAAGAGTGCCGATGGTTACACACGAATTCAGGGCGCTATGTATCCAGCGCGTATTTGGAAACAACTCATGGATGAAGCGCTTGGCGATACTCCTGTTAATGAGCTTTCAGACTGGCCGGCACCACCGCCAGCAGTAGCTACCGAAGCGCGTGCAGACCTTTCGCCACAGCACATCTATCTGCCGGGCAACGAGTGTTTGGCACAAGTGGTGTCAGGAACTATCCCTGCGCCAACAACAACGCAAGCAAAGGGAAGGAATACGACTACGGTTCCTGTTGTGCCGAACAACACCGTTGTGGTGAACCTAGTTGAACCGCCAGCGCTGCCTGTTGTCACCACGTCAAGCACAACGACGACGACAACGACCACCATTCCCGGAGTGGTCACCCCAAGCACAACACCAAGCAAGCAGTACATCAAAGATCGCTATCCAGTCGGACCAGTGAACACCGTTCCAATTGGCGCCTACTGGGTATACAACTGTGCAGATGGTCTGCCTCCATCTGCTGTAACGACAGTCGCAGGTTAATGATGACCGTGTTGTCAGATCTCCTCGCAGTTCAGACAACAGACATTGCAATTTCACAAGCGAAGCATCGTGTAAGTCATTTGCAGGAAACAGTTGATCGCGATGTTGCAAAGAAAGCACTCGCTGATATTGATGCACAGATTGCAACTTGCGATGCCGAGATTGCTACTGCGAATGCGGAAATATCAAAAGTCGATCGCTTCTCACACGAACACGATGACAAGTTGATCAAGCTGAACAAGCAGTTGAAGACTGTTATCGCGCCACGCGAGGCTGAAGCCTTGCAGCATGAAATAGCCACAGTGACAACTGAACGAAGCGCGCTCGATGATCGCGAGCTTGAACTCATGGGTGTTGTGGAAGCGGCAGAACTACAAAAGAGCGAACTCGCACCGTTGCAAGCAAGCGCTAAAAGCGCTTTGGCCTCTGCAACCATGGCACTCAGTTCGGCAAAGCAAAAGATTGATGCCGAGATCGTTGTGCTCACAGAGCAGCGAAGTGCTCAGGCGCTAGTGGTTCCACAGTCCTTGATGTCGACGTATGAGGCAAAGCGCAAACATCGTCCAGATGGGGCAGTGTGTCGCTTGACGGGGCCAACGTGTGGTTCGTGCCACCTCGACATCTCGCAGGGCGAAATCAATTCAATGCGCGCAATGCCAGTAGATGAGTTTCCTGAATGCCCGCATTGCGGCAGCTTTATCGTATTTTAGGAAGTCATGTTCTTTTGGTTTATCGGCACATCCATTGCAACCATTTGGTTCGTATTCCACGATAAGAAGTTTGCGTATCGGCTTGTTGTTGCAGGCGCGCTGGCTCCCGATGCCATAGAAGTATTTCTCGGTCATGCAGGACCGCTCCACAGTCTCGTCACCATTGTGGGGATCATGGCTTTGGTCATGTTGATTACCTACGGACGCAAGAAGTCGCGCAGCAAAATGCTCGCCTTCGTCATTGGCATGTTTCTGCACTTGGTGTTTGACGGAGCTTTTACGAACACCAAGATGTTTTGGTGGCCAATATCAGGGTTGCAGTTTGGTGATTACGCGTTGCCAGTGTTTGACCGCGGGCTCATCAACATCCCGCTTGAAATAATTGGAGTGTTACTCATCCTGTGGACTCGCAAGCAAGTAAACAATGATCAGGTTTCACAACCCTAAATAAGTGACGGTGAGTTGGTCTGTAAGCGGGGTTCTGTAATCGATGATCATCCCTCTATGCAACCTACCCGTGGGTTGTTTGTTGCGAACAACAAACGAACGGACAGCTCATGCCCACTGCATGGTCTTGCTTCGAATGGTGGCCCCAAGCCACGCAAGTTGCCTCACGTGCTGGTGCGCTCTTACCGCACCGTTTCACCCTTACCTGTTTCGCAATCTTGCGACTGCGCTCATCGGCGGTTTGTTCTCTGTTGAACCTTGCGTCAAGTTGCCCCGACCCGACTCTCGCCGGCACTCTGTCCTGTGAAGCCCCGACTTTCCTCAGATAGTGGTGCAAGCACCATTACCCGCGATCATCCGACCTACTCACCGTCGAGGTAAGTGTACGGGCGCGTTATTGGCAGTCGACGAAGTCGTAGATCAAGCCGTTGAGGCTTGGTGTTTCAAGCGTCAATGATGACTTCACACCGTCAGAACTTGGTGCTCCAGCTTGCAAAATCACGGTTCCAAGTGAGCCGTATGCGGCTGGCACAGAAGCAATGTTTGGCTTGCCTGTGGCTGCATTGGTCGTTGGACCGACAGATGCGTATCCGCCATTGAGAACCTGTGCAAGAACTACAGCATGACGCGCTTCGTCTTGGGCGATTCGAATTGCATCAGCGCGAAGACTTGGCGCTACCAGTGAAGCAACAACTCCCTGGTACGTCTGCGTTGCAATGTTTTCTAAAGCATGCGCAAGAGCGACAACGTCCTTACTCAAGTCTGGGTTGTCCTTCGCGGTAATCAATGCAAGTGCAGGCTGAATGTACAGAGTGTCAATTCGAGCATTTGCGCACGTGTGGGCTTTGCCACCCGAGGCAACAACAAGTTGGTTCACTGCATCGGCATGTGCTTGGTGATCGTCGCGGAATCGTTTCACCGCGTCGGTCAACTTCGCATAATCACCAGTAAGAAGACCACCTTCAAGAACTGCGTTGTAGGTGTCGATGGCGTTGTACTCAAGCGAAGCGGCCGTGCGTAGAAGTACTACGTCGGTGACGATCCCTTCTGGAAGAGCAGTTGTTTGAGGGGCTACGCCTTCGCTCAAAATATTTGAGCTCTCGACTACACCAGACTGCTTTCCGCAGGCTGCAAGAAACGCAGCGCCAAATACTGAAAGACCGCCAACGCGCAGAGCATCACGACGAGAAATATTGTTCATGGCGCCACCGTTGTTTCAGTTGTTGCCGCAGAGGCTTGGGCGATCTGGGGTGCAAGTGAATTCGCACTTGCATTAAGAGCAGAGGTGAGGCTGATTGCAGGAAGAGTTCCGAATACTGCAGCCATGCGTGCTTCGGTCGTGATGATGGAAGCAAGAATTCGTGCTGCATCTATGCCGAGCAATTGACCGAGAATGTCGGTGTTCGTTGCTGCCACGGTGTTTTCAAGTGATTGCAGTGCTGAGTATGCGGACTGGGCTGAAGAAAGTTGGCCAACGTGAGTTGAGTACAACGCATCGTTGCGCTTGTTCGTTGCAACTTTGCCAATGAGGCCGTTCATTGCCTGGGCGTATGTGTTGTGGTGTTCGCCGAACATGGTCAGCATGGCCACTTCATCGTCTGAGTATTTTCCAGATTCGACAGCCTTCTTGTACAGGTCGCGTGCGGCTAGCTCAACACCTTGTGTGAACAACAACAGTTGCTTGTCGGCATCTGTTGGTTGTGCTGGTGGCGTGCTGCGCGGTAAGCGTGCTTGCGCGGTGGTCACGTGAATGTTCCTTTCCAAGTACTGACAAATTTTGCCCTAATGGGGCGCTAACAATCTAGAAGTCAAGAGCCGATAACTCAGGTATCCAACCCGACGCTCGGTTCACTGCCTCGTTCCATTGTGCGCGGTCCAAAGCCTTATTTGGAGCCACAACAACGGCCGGAGACCACGTACTGACGGCATCAGAAAGAGATTTCCAGGTTCCCACCGCTACGCCGGCCAAAAAGGCGGCACCAAGGGTGGTTGCCTCGGTGACGGGAGACACTTCGACGGTGCGCTGGGATGCGTTGGCTAGTGCCTGCACGAAGGTGGGATTTTTACTCATTCCGCCGTCGATACGTACCGATGAAGTGGTGAGCCCCGAATCAGTTTCTGCGGCTTCGATGAGATCGGTGCCGCGATGAGCAATGCCTTCAAGCACTGCGCGAACGATGTGGCTTCGTGAAGTTCCGCGAGTAATTCCAAACAACGATCCGCGTGCGCCATAGTCCCATCGTGGTGTGCCAAGACCAAGAAGTGCTGGCACGTAGACAACGCCTTCAGTTGTCTCGCATTGCGATGCCACGTCATGACTTTGCTCCGGTGTGTCAATGAGGCGCATGTCGTTGCAGAGCCAGTCAATGTTTGTTCCGGCCGACAACATGATTGCTTCAGCGCCCCAGTTCATGGAGTGTGCATCGCTGTACGCGATGATTGGGAATGTTCCACCCGTGCTGCGCTGTGCCGATGATGGCGCTGTAGAGCCAGTGAAGATGTCGAGCATGCCGCCCGTGCCAAACGTAATTTTCGTTTTGCCGGGTTCGATGCAACCTTGACCGATGAGCGAACCTTGCTGATCTCCGATGATGCTTGCAATTGGTGGTGCGCCATCGAGTGTTGTTGCGTTGCCAATGATGCCACTCGACGTGACAACTGTTGGCAACATTGATTCGTCAATGCCCATGAGAGACAGCGAACGTTGTGACCACGACTGGGTGAGTGGGTCGAGCAATCCAGTTACTGCCGCATTGGAATGATCGGTCACATGCAGTGCGCCGTTCGACAACACATGTGCAATCCACGTGTCAACAGTGCCAACTCGAATATCTGCACCAGAAGGGATGGCGTAGTTCTTCAACATCCACGAAGCCTTCGTGGCGGTTTGGTTTGGTGCAAGCGTGAGGTTGTGTTCAATCTTTGCGGTGATGCATTCGCCAACCGTGCGCAAGTCTTGCCATGACAACGAAGGACCAATTGGTAAACCCGTGTTGGCGTCCCACACCACAGTAGACGCGCGTTGTGTGGTGATACCCACTGCTTCAACTTTTCCGGCTGCGGCGAGTGTCTTGCGTGCAACACGCAACGCTGCGTCGCGCATAGCAAGTGCATCAAACTCAACCAATCCAGCAAATGGGGAACTAGGTGAGCACAATTCGTAATTCAAGTGAGCAACACTTCCATCGTTGCGCACAACCGCTGCGCGAAGGCCGGTAGTTCCTACGTCAATAACAAGGACACTCACGGCCACACCGGCTTGCTGTTGTTGCGTTGCGATGTGAGACCAATTTTCCCTGGGTTCAACAGATCTTTCGGATCCAACGTGTTCTTCAGGCCCTGCAGCAATTGCATTGCGTTACCAAGGGATTCCTGCATGAACCTGGCGCGATTAATGCCAATGCCATGGTGGTGCGAAACACTTGCCCCAAGTTTGATGGCTTCGCGCTGACCCGCATTCCACATGGCGATGTAGTGCTCTTCAACCGTTTCGGTTTTGTCGCCAGCAAAGGTGAAGTACAAGCATGCGCCGTCTAGGTAGCTGTGCGAAAGGTGACACGATGCCGAGCGAGCGCCTGGCGCAGACATGAACGCGGTACGAACTCCATTGAAGATCGCTTCAAGTTTCGACCACGGAGCAGAAACCTCCATGGTGTCCACGATGTAACCCTTGCGTGTGAGCGCTTGCAGGCCACTGGTGTCGTTGCGATGATGCAGCCACTTCTCAACTAATTCAATGTCGCCAACTTTGCCGCGATTACCAATTGCCGACTCGCGCACAATGTCGAGTGTTGCCTTCACCAAGCGCTCGTCGCCTTCGTCAAGAACGAGCAACGTACATTGTGTGCCGTCAAGTCCGTGCGAACGCTTGCTTTCAATTTCGTCGTACAACCGAAGCACAGCCGGAGTTGCACCGTTACGCACCGAATCTCGACATGCATTCACGCCGTCGATGAATGACGGGAAAACATACGAAGCACGCGCTTGATACTGCGCTACAGGGTGAGCGCGCAACCACACTTTGGTAATGACGCCAAGTGTTCCTTCGCTTCCTACGAATAGTGATGTGAGATCAGGGCCAATTGCAGACGCTGGTGCGCCACCTGTGCGCACTACGTCGCCGTTGGCGAGAACAACTTCAAGGCCAACCACCATGTCTTCAATTTTTCCGTAGCGCGTTGAGTATTGACCAGCACCTCTGCATGCGACCCAACCGCCAACGGTTGAAATGTCAAACGATTGAGGAAAGTGCCCAACCGTAAGTGCGTACTTCGATTGCAATTCATTTTCGAAATCTGGACCAAACGTTCCTGGCAGAACTTCAACAATTCCTGACACTTGATCTACAGAAACAATTCCCTGCATTGCAGTGACATCAAGTACAACTCCGCCATACAACGGAACAGCAGAGCCACAAACGCCACTTCGACCACCAGCAACGGTGAGGGGTAAATCGTGTGTGTTGCATGCAACAACTAAAGCCGCAACTTGTTCTGTGGTTTGAGGTGTACACACAGCGCCAGGTTTGCGGGGGGTCTTGCCTTGCAGAGCCCAATGCATGGCTAATGGCCACCAATCGCGACCGTGTTCTGCGAGTGATTGGGCTTCAGTGTTTGTGGTGCAAATCTTGCGAAGATCTTCTAATACTGCAGGTGAAAGTGTTGAGCCTGCAGTAAAGCGCTCAGTAATTTCGTCGGCAGCAACTGCAAACTCAATTGGTTCAGTTGGCTGGGTCATGCCAAGAGATTACGGACTACTGAACAGATGCCAAGAATTCGGCTTCGCTCACCATTCCTGCAGCTTCTTCGCGTGAACATGAATCCACGAAAATGGCTACCTGGCGGTCGATTTCAGCTGAGTCCCAAAGCAATTCAGTCGCCATGAGTTCTGCCACTTTGCGAGCGCTGGCAAGGGTCGCACGGCGATTAATGATCCGTGCGCGAGTGCGGCGCGACAACACATCATCAAGCGTGAGAGCCATTTCACTGCGGCAGGCAAATACGGCTTCGGCGCGCAAATAGGGAAGACCTGCAATAAGCGGCTCGCCAAGTGAAGGATCGTGTGCGATCAGTTCTTTCACTCTGTTCATTTCACTTCCAAAGCGTTCTGCCAAGTGAGCGTCTGCACCATTCAGCATTGATGACTTGAAACCTTTAGCGCCAATGAATTGCAAATTCTTTGTTTTGCATTTCTTTGCCTTGCCTGTGTGCTTCACCACTTCGTCAACCGTGTGCTCCGACATCTTGCGGTACGTGGTGAGCTTGCCGCCCATAATTGAAATGACACCGGAAGGCGAAACTTTAACTTTGTGCTTACGCGACAAGTCTGCAGTCTTGCCTTTCGCGGTTGTTCCGTCCTCGTTGCGCACGAGTGGTCGAAGTCCAGACCACACAGCAGTTACATCGTCAACCGTGACATTGGTGGTGATGGATTGGTTCAGCGCTTCCAACACGTAATGAATGTCTTCAGCACTGGTTTGCGATTCATCTACACCACCAGCGAAATCTGTGTCGGTGGTTCCAACGTAGGTGTATTGATATGTGCCGTCACCGTTTGAAATCCACGGCACAACAAACAAACTGCGCTTGTCGCGACGCACAGGAATCACAATTGCAATGTCGTTCTGCACTTTCTTCCAGGGAACAGTGATGTGAATTCCCTTTGCAGGACGAATGCTGTGCGGGTTGTTGCCTTCATCGGCGTGTCGAACATTGTCTGCCCAGACTCCGGCAGCATTCACCACGGTGGTTGCACGAATGGTGAATGGCTCGCCATTGGTTGGTTGAACAATTGCTCCGCGAGCTACGCCAGCTTCATCATGCACAATCTTTGTTACCGCGCATTGGTTGGCAATGGCTGCACCGTGTTGCACAGCAGTTCGAGCAACTGTTACGCATAGTCGTGAATCGTCAGCGGCTGCGTCGTAATAGAGGTATGCGCTTGCAAGCTTCTCGAACGGCATGGTGGGCAAGTGGCGGTGTGCAGCTTTGGCCTTCAAGCGACGGTGAAACTTTCCGATGCGCCAACCGCCGGTGAGGTCGTACATCCACAAAGCGCTACCTAGTGCGCGAGCGATCTTTTTCGAAACCACACCGTCTTTCGTGAGGATAGGAATCATGAAGGGGAGCAGTTGTACTAAGTGTGGTGCGTTCTTACGCAGGCGTTGGCGCTCATGTAGCGCTTCGTAGACCAAGCCAATTTCGCCTTGCTGCAGATAGCGCAAGCCACCATGAATCAGCTTGCTGCTTTTGGAGGAGGTACCCGATGAGAAGTCATCCTTTTCAACAAGGGCGGTTCGCAACCCACGCGAGGCGGCATCTAAGGCCACCCCAACTCCAGTGATGCCACCACCGATAACCAAGACATCAAATTGCTCGCTCTTGAGGCGTTCAATATTGGCCTTGCGGTCGAAATTCACGCCGTCAGCCTAAGCGCAATGCCCTTTGGGTGAGCCATTTTGCGCCTCATTCGTGTTTTTTACAATTTGCAAAGATTTCTTGTTAGCACGAATTGCAGATTAGGACTTTGTGGCTTTATTCTGCCCTCCATGCAATCGCCAGCAGCACTTGCCGCCATGTATCGCAGCCAGGGGCGCAAGATCACTCCACAGCGTCAGCTGTTGTTTCAGTTGATGCATGAAAATGATCGACACCCAACGGCAGAAGCACTGTTTGCCGAAGCTTCGGCGCAGATGCCGGGCATTTCGTTGCGCACTGTGTATCAGACACTGAATGAGCTAGCTGAAATGGGCGAACTTCAATTCATCGACATTGGTGGTGGCGCAACACGTTTTGACCCGAACCTTGATGATCACCACCACGTGGTGTGCACCGATTGCGGTCAAATTCGTGACGTTCATGTAAAGGGAACTGCCGCACTGCGTCCGCTCGATCTGGAAGATTTCACCGTTAGCGAAGTTGGCGTGGTGTTCCAGGGCGTGTGTTCATCATGCGAAAAAAGTCGTGCAAAGACCGGAAGGTCAGCGCATGCAAAGTCTCCTGCTCTGCAGGCGAAAATAAGTAAGTAAGTACCAAACCAAACATCAACAGAGGAGAAAATCATGGCAGGCCTTTCCGGCACCAAGACACATGAAAACCTCAAGGAAGCGTTTGCAGGCGAGAGCCAGGCAAATCGTCGTTACTTGTGGTTCGCACAGAAGGCAGACGTAGAGGGTTACCCAGACGTTGCTGGTTTGTTCAAGAACGTTGCTGACGGCGAAACCGGTCACGCACACGGTCACCTTGAATACCTTGCAGAAGTAGGCGACCCAGCATCGGGAGAGCCAATCGGCGACACCGAGCAGAACCTGAAGTCTTCAATTGCAGGTGAAACCTACGAGTACACCCAGATGTACCCAGGTTTCGCAAAGACCGCACGCGACGAAGGCTTTGCCGAAATCGCTGACTGGTTTGAAACTCTTGCACGCGCTGAGAAGAGCCACGCTGGCCGCTTCGCAGACGGTTTGAAGAGCATTTCCTGATTTAGGAAATTTTCGCAACGCTGTGGATGTTGCATGGGAGACTGTGCAACATCCACTGCAAGTTATTGATTACGCAAACGAAGGAAATTAAGACATGACCACCATCTACGATCCGCATCACCCGCTTTATCTTGACGAGGCAGACACTCGTAAAGAACTTGAGCGCGTGTACGACCTGTGTCATGGCTGTCGTTTGTGCTTTAAGTTTTGCCCTTCGTTCCCAACACTGTTCTCATATGTCGACATGCACGACGATCAAGATGCAGGGAAGATGACCCCCGCACAACAAGATCACGTTGTTGACGAATGCTTCCAATGCAAGTTGTGTTACGTGATGTGCCCGTACATTCCAGAACTTCACGAATGGGCACTCGATTTCCCTCGCCTCATGCTTCGTGCAGACGCAATGCGTCGCGCAAATGGTCAGGTATCCGCTCGCGACAAGCTCACCACTGCAGTCATGGGGCACACCGATGCTCTTGGCAAAGTGGCAACAAAAGCTGGCGTAGTCAGCAATGTGGTGATGGGCGCTAAGCCAGGATCACTTGTGCGCAAAGTGGTTGAAAAGACCGCAGGTATTTCAAGTATTCGTATGCTTCCGCCGTTCGCGAAGCAACGCTTCACCACGTGGTTCAAGAAGCGTCCGCAAATTCGCCTCACAAAATCGCAGGGCGATGTTGCTGTGTTCCCAACGTGTCTCGTGGAGTACCAAGACCCACGAATCGGTCACGACTTGGTGAAGGTGTACGAACACAACGGCGTTTCGTGCTCGCTCGCCGGTACCACCAATTGCTGTGGCGCTCCATACCTCCACTCGGGTGACATGGATACCTTCACCAAAGTTGCAGCAAAGAATATTTCAGAATTGGTCAAAGACGTTCGCGCCGGCAAAGACATTGTGGTGCCGCAGCCAACATGCAGTTACATCTTGAAGAAGGACTATGTCGACTACGTCGGTGGACCGGATGCCAAGTTGGTATCAGAGCACACGTACGACGCTGCCGAATACTTGATCAAGCTTCACAAGACAGAGGGCAAGTCACTCGATACCGAGTTCAAGGGAACCATTCCTGAAACGGTTACGTATCACACGCCATGTCACTTGCGTGCGCAGAACATTGGTCTGAAGAGTCGAGACCTCATGAAGCTCACTGGTGCAAAGATCAAACTTGTACAGCAGTGCTCAGGCATTGACGGCATGTGGGGATTGCGCGCAGAGAATGCTCACTTGTCCATGCCAATCGCCGAGAAGCTCGGACGAATGATTACCGAAGCAAATGGCGATGTTGTAACTGGTGATTGCCACTTGGCAAACACTGCAATTAACGAACAAACAGGAAACCAACCCGTACACCCACTGCAAGTTGTTGCACGTGCGTACGGCTTCACAGAGGAGAAATAATCATGGCAACCCCCGCCAACGCAGTTTCATCACGCAAACTCAAACTCGAAGACATTCTCGACCTGCGCGCATACGAGCGCATTCGCGAAGAGAGTCGCGCAACAAGCATCGAGACAAAGCGCAAGCGTCGCATTGGTCTTGGCACTGTGGTCACCGTCATGTTCGAAAATCGTCAAACCATGTGGTACCAGATTCAGGAAATGATTCGTTCTGAAAAGTCCATGCAAGACGAGCAAGTAATGGAGGAACTCCACGCATACAACCCACTCATTCCAGAGCCTGGTCAGTTGTCTGCAACGTTGTTCATTGAACTCACCAGTGAAGAGCAGATGCGTGAGTGGTTGCCAAAGTTGGTTGGCATTGAAAGTTCAATGCTCATCAAGCTGAGTGACGGCACTCAGGTTCGCTGCATTACCGACGAGGCGCACGCCGAGCAGCTCACTCGCGACTACATCACCGCAGCAGTGCATTACATTCGCTTTGAGTTCACACCAGAACAAGTGGAACTCTTCGCAGCCGGTGGTGCACAGTTGGTGTGCGATCACCCGGCGTATGGCGAAAGCATCGAACTGCCTGCCTTCACCATTGCCGAATTGCTCGCCGACCTTCGCCCATAAGGGGCGTTTGTAGGCCTGTATTGGGCCAAATAGTCCAATTGGCATGGACACCTAACGCCGTTCTACAGTCACCCGCGGGGAAGTAGTCAGCATTTGGCAAAGGGGGCCGTGCATGGCGATAGCGGATGTGGCGTGGCGTAGCAAAGGTGCCTGCCAGGGACTCGATGCTGAAATCTTCTACCCCGAAAACGAAGATCACGCCGAGTTTGCTTTAGCAGTGTGCGAGCAATGCGTCGTTCGCATAGCGTGTCTTGAATATGCGTTGGATGCTCGCGAACAACAAGGTGTGTGGGGCGGAGCAACTGCTCGCGACCGCCGCAAAATGTTGCGCCAGCGTCGCCATACCGCGTAACGGAGTAGCGCGATGAGCGCAATCGAGGAAGTTGGCGGCTGGGCTGCACTGCTTGGCAAAGTTTCTTCGGGTGCAGATCTGTCGCTAAACGAAGCACGTGCAGCAATGCGCACGGTGCTTGAAGGCGAAGCAACCTCTGCACAAATTGCAGCTCTGGTCATGGGTCTGCGAACCAAGGGCGAAAGCGCTGTCGAATTAGAAGGAATGCTGGCCGAAGTTCGCAACGCATCCGCGCGAGTTGATCTTCCTGCTGAAATCGCAAAGCGCACAATCGACATTGTGGGCACAGGTGGCGATAAATCGCATTCGGTGAACATTTCAACGATGGCTGCGTTTGTTGTTGCTGGTGCAGGAGTGCCGGTATGTAAACACGGAAACCGCGCCGCATCTTCGCAATGTGGAACTGCCGATGTGCTTGAAGCACTTGGAGTGCGCATTGATCTTGATCCTGTCGATGTGGCTCGCTGTGTAGCCGAAGCGGGCATGGGCTTTTGTTTTGCACAAAAGTTTCATCCAGCGTTCCGTCATGCAGGACCAACGCGCAAAGAAATTGGTGTACCAACTGCATTTAACCTGCTTGGTCCAATGGCCAACCCTGCAAATGTTTCGTTCATGGTGGTTGGTGTTGGCGACCCACGCGCAGCAGAAAAAATGGCGCGCGCAATTGCGACGCGCGGAGTAGAGCGCGCATGGATTGTGCACGGCCACGGTGGGCTCGATGAGTTGTCACTCAGTGGTCCGTGCTCGGTTGTTGAGGTTCGCGACAACGCATTACGTGAGTTCACTATCAACGCAGTTGATCTGGGTCTTCAACCTGCAGATGTCACTGCGGTTCGCGGTGGCGACCCTGCACACAATGCACAAGTTGTGCTCGACACGTTTAACGGTCAGCTTGGACCAGTGCGCGACATTGTGGTGTTAAACGCGGCTGCCGGACTGACTGTTGCAGGCGTGGCTTCCTCTATGGAAGAGGGTGTATCGCTTGCGCAAGCGTCCATTGACAACGGTTCTGCCATTCGCGTAGTCGAAGCATTAAAAGTTTCTAGTAACGCTGTGGCACGATAGATCGCTATGAGTGCACTGCGTGTTCGCGTTCCTGCCAGTTCGGCCAACTTAGGGCCAGGGTTCGATGCGTTGGGAATGGCTCTGTCGCTGCATTTGGAAATGGGAATCGACGACGGTTCGGCTCTTCCAGAGTTCGCCAAGGTCATCGACGACAGTCATCCATCGCTTGCTGCGTTTCGTCATGCAGGCGGAACGGGCAATGTGTGGGTTCGTTCGGTCATTCCAATGGGTCGCGGACTTGGTTTCAGCGGCGCTGCACGCGTTGCCGGTGTTGTGCTTGGCCACGCCCAGCGCAATGGCAAGCAGTCGCTCGTTGCGGACCGTAAAGAGTTGTTGCGACTGAGCACCGAGCTTGAAGGACACCCCGACAACGTTGCGGCTTCGCTCGTTGGTGGAGTAACTGCAAGCACCGGTGGCGAAGTAGTGAAACTGCCTCTTGGGTTCGACCCAGCGTTCATTGCCTGGGTGCCAGAAACCCAAACCTCCACCGAAAAGTCGCGAACAGCAATTGCGTCATCGATTCCACTTGCCGATGTGGTGTTCAACATTGGACATACCGCATTGCTTATGGCTGCCTTTGCGGCAGGCGATGTTGCGGTATTGCGTGAAGCAACCAAAGACCGCATGCATCAAGACGTTCGTTTCGCGACTTCGCCAAATTCGCACGAAGCCTTTACTGCAGCGCTTGCCACCGATGCCTGGTGCTCGTGGCTTTCGGGTTCTGGCCCAACGGTTGGAGTGCTCTGTGCAAAGGCTGATGCCGCTCGAATCGCAGGCCAGCTACCGAAGTCTGGTGCTTCACACATCTTGGACATCGATCACGATGGGGCGGTATTCATCTAACTCTGTAACACCCGGTGGGCAGACTTCACATGTACGCAATTGGCGCACACATGAACTCAATAACCGAAGCTAAAGCCCACTGACAGTAACTACAGGAGCCATCATGAATGCCAATAATCAACCAGTCCTTGTTATCGATTGCGACTCGTGTGTCATGCGCGAAACCGATGCATGCAGCGATTGCCTCGTCACATTTATGTGCGGAGATTCCCAGGAATCAGCCGTAGTTTTCAACCTCGAAGAGCAGCGTGCGGTTCGGTTGCTTGCAAATGCCGGAATGGTGCCTACGCTTCGGCATCGTGCCGTTAGCTAACCAGCAACCATTTAGCCGTGAACAAGCGGCTGCATATACCGAGCAGATGCGTGCTCTTGGTTTGGCCAATGGCATCGACCGAATTGGCGTAGCGCCTGCAACCGTCATGCAACGTGCTCGCGAAACCTTGCACTCGCGAAAATCGGCTGGGTTGCACGACACCATGCAGTTCACATATCGCAACCCCGATCGTTCTACAAACCCAGATGCGGCGGTTCCAAATGCG
>Ga0082207_1000886_pt1 | contig 15600 bp, 13 predicted proteins | sample LakMenEpi10Aug09_FD_71540 | JGI IMG/M metagenome (GOLD analysis project Ga0082207, IMG submission 71540)
GGAACGACCAACCTTGCTTCCAACTGCCGAGCGTTGAAGCTCCTGAGGATCGGTTCGCTGTGGTGCGGACCTCCGGTGACAATCAAGGTCGTTTCGGCCATACCGTAGCAAGGCAGGTGCGATTCGTTGCGGAATCCTACCGCCCCAAAGCGTTGAGTGAATTGCTCGATCGTCGTGGCTCGTACAGGCTCGGCTCCATTGAAAGCCACCCGCCAGGTACTCAGGGCCAAGCCAGCGAGCTCCTCATCGGTCACCTTGTCGACGCAAAGCTGATACGCAAAGTTCGGGGCCCCACTGGTGGTCCCTTTGTACTTGGTAATCGCGCGAAGCCAACGGACCGGACGCTGCAGGAACGTCATCGGGCTCATCAAGACCATCGTCGCCCCGAAAAAAATCGGAGCGAGAATTCCACCGATCAAGCCCATGTCGTGGTAGGTCGGCAACCAGGAACAACCGATGCACGAGTGGTTTTCACCAAAAAGGGTCGAGATGATTTCGCAGTTGCGGATCAAATTCCCATGCGTAAGCATCACCCCCTTGGGCTGCCCGGTCGAACCCGAGGTATACTGCAGGACGGCTAAATTGCCATCGAGGATCGGAATTTCGTTGAACTGGATCGCGATCGATCGGTCGATCGAATCGGTTCCGAGGATCTCCATGCTTTGGGTCTCACTGCGCATGCTCTCATCGCGCAGGATCTGATTGGCTGTCTCTTGCGTCGTCAACGCGCAGGCCGCTTGGCAGTCATCGGCGATGCCCTGGATCCGAGCACCCTTGCGATTGCGACGAGGAGGATAAGCAGGCACGGCGATGCAGCCAGCGTAAAGGCAACCGAAAAACCCGGTGATAAACTCGAGTGTTCCCGGCGGATAAAGCAACAAGACCCGGGAACCGATCGGATGCTTTTGAAGGATCTGAACGGCGATCGCACGGGCCGTATGGTCCAACTCCGCATAGGTCAGCTTCGATTCGTCGTCGCTCTCCCCGTCGGTCAGATAAAACGCCACCTTGTTCGGAAACGTATTGGCCCAATACCGAAGCATGTGGACCATCGTCGAGAGCGGCGGATTGTAGGGTGCATGGACCGAACTCAGGTCGAGTTTGGTAAACTCCCTGACGTGGCGCTTGCCAACGATGTTCATAGCCGATGTACTCGGATGGGTTGGGTAGGATGTATTGCTCGCGTTCATTGGATCGCTTTTTTAACTCCTGAGCTTCGAAACACCGCTTTTTATCGGTCTTTGGTTATACCGACAATTCGTCAAATTCGGTACAGACCGTTTTTTTCCTACGAAGTGCAACTCGGCTAGTCTTCAACAATCGACCCCACAAGGGGGGATTTCAAGAGGAAATGGTAGAAATCTCAGGAGAAAATCCACTTGCTGGTTTTTCCCTTGGAAACTATAATTTCGCCCCCTTGAGCTGGTTTGACATAGGCCATTTAGCCGATTTCTCCACTCTAGTCGTTTATCCGCGATTGATTCCGCAGCGAAAGCTAAGATTGGCCATGGTCCAACACACTCATACAATTCAACAAAGCAAAACCGTCCAACAAAAAACCAGTGTTGCCAAGGCCGGAGAGGTCGAGCAAAAGTGGTTTGTCGTCGATGCAACCGATTGCACTCTAGGACGCCTGGCTAGCCAAATCGCGATGATTCTCATGGGCAAGCATCGCCCAGAATACACCCCACACGTCGATACCGGCGAATATGTGGTCGTGATCAACGCCGAAAAGGTCAAGATGTCGGGTCGCAAACTCGAACACCGCCATTACGCTTGGTACAACGGCTACAACCGCCAAAAGATGGAAAGCTACGGCGAAAGGCTCGAGCGCAAGCCCACCGACCTGGTCCACTTTGCCGTCAAGCGCATGCTGCCCAAGAAAAACACCTTGGCCCGACACATGCTCGCCAAACTCAAAGTCTACGCCGGCACCGAACATCCACACCAAGCACAACAGCCGATCCCAGCCTCCTTCGGCTTCCAAGCCGTTGCGGCCAAAGCCAACACCCCAGAGTAGTTTCATCCTGCAATCCCACACGGATCGCCCCCCAGGCCGCCACGCGGTCAGGTACCGACCCTAGCAATTCACAAAGCATTTGCCTTTAAAGAGAAGCCAGCATGTTCACAAAGAAAGACAAAGTCAACGGTGATTGCCTCGGTACCGGACGTCGCAAAACGTCCGTCGCCCGCGTTCGCGTACGACCAGGGTCCGGAAAAATTACCGTCAACGACCGTGCTTTCGAAGAATACTTCGTCACCGATATGGAACGACGGCTCGTCGTCCAAACCCTCGAACACGTCGGACACGCCGACAAAGTCGACGTCTTTGTTCGCGTCGCCGGAGGCGGACCCATCAGCCAAGCAGGTGCGATTCGCATGGGTCTGGCTCGGGCTTTGGTAAGCCTCTCGGAAGAAAACTTCCAACCTCTCCGCGATGACGGGTTCCTCACCCGCGATTCGCGCATGAAGGAACGCAAGAAGTACGGTCTACGCGGCGCCCGCCGTGGTACCCAGTTCTCCAAGCGTTAATCCCCAGGCCCCTCGAAGAGCCTCCCAATACCGTGACCCGTCGCTACGATATCCTCGTCGTCGGGTCCGGTTTCTCCGGAAGCCTCCTTGCCTGGATCCTCGCCTCCCAAGGCCGATCGGTCCTCTTGATCGATCGGTCCGAACACCCACGCTTCGCCGTCGGTGAATCCTCCACCCCCACCGCCGACTTCCTGCTGGCTTACCTAGCCCAACGCTGGAATCTACCCGCACTGGCACCCCTGGCCTCCTGGGGGCAATGGAAAGAACACTACCCAGAAATTCTCTGCGGGAAAAAACGTGGGTTCTCCTACTACCGCCACCACCCCGGACAACCCCTCAATCGCGAAAATCTCCACGCCGAATCGATGCTCGTGGCCGCAAGCGCCCGCGATGCCTGGAGCGATACCCACTGGGTCCGAAGCTCCGTCGATGCCTTCCTGGCCGACCAAGCTCGCTCGGCTGGCGCAACACTGCTGGAATCCACCCAACTCCTATCGGCCCGCTTCGATCCCCTTGAGCACCGCTGGACGTGCACCCTGAAGACGGATTGTGCGAAGACCGCTTGTGCGTCGACCGAAGACTCTGAGGCATCCATCGAGGCGACTTGGATCGTCGATGCGACCGGCCACCAAGGACTCCAATCCCCATCGATCGACAATCCCGACGATTCGAGCTTCATGCACACCCGCACCGGCGCAGTCTTTGGACACTTTGAGGGGGTCGCCCCGTTTGTCGCTGCATCAAGCCCCGAAGATCCATTCTGTGGAGACGACGCAGCCCAGCATCATCTGCTCGATGAAGGCTGGGTCTGGATGCTTAGATTCGACCACGGAGTTACCAGCGTCGGCCTTGTGCAACCCTCCTCGACGCAGCGCAGCGAAGGGATGTTCTGGGAGGTTCTCGAGCGGCACCCGAGCCTCGCAGAGTTGATGCAACATGCCAAGCTCGTTGCGCCTCTGGGACAAGACTCAGCCAAACCAACGATGGGCTCGGTCGATCGAATGAGCCGTTGCCGGGCCAGAGCCTCGGGGCCAGGCTGGGTATGCTTGCCGGTCTCGTACGGATTCGTCGATCCGCTCCATAGCTCGGGCATCGCCCATTCGCTAAGCGGTGTGGTGAGGCTCGCCGAAGCACTCCTCTCAGACCGCAACGATTGCTACGAATCGATTCGGACTTACGGGGCGGACCTTCGACGCGAAATCCAATGGTTGGATTTGCTCGTCGCGGGTTGTTATGCTGCCCAACCGTCGTTTGAGAATTTTATCGCCTACGCCTGCTTGTACTTCGTCAGCGCCATCGAGTTCGAAAAGCAACTCGCCGTCGATCCCGGGCGCTGGCCCAAAGGCTTTATGCAATGTCATGACAGCCGTTGGGTACCCGTGGTCAACCAAGCCTACGAATTCCTCGTGCGTTCGGGCCAAACGCACGTTCGCAACGAGCCGACTTTGTCCCAGTTTCCCATCCAGGTCCGACGGTGGATCGAGCCCTGGAACCGTGTCGGTTTGCTCGATCCTGCATCGGCCAATCGGATCTCGCACTCGGTGGCGCCCAAGTATGCGTCGAGCATCGAAGGGCTCTGCCGATCGTTGGCCAAGTAACCTTGCGCGTTACTTGCGGATGAACCAAGCGTCGGCCGATCGAATCCCCGAAGACGCCCTGCATGGGTCAATTCACGGACCTTTTGGAGGGCGATGGGTTCGACGCCGGAGCCGACGCAGAAGCCCCGTGGTCGGAGGATTGGGCCGTTGGGTTGGCATCCAAGGCGGAGTTCAAGTCGATTTCGCGTCCGAGTTGGTTGTGTTCGATGGCGCGTTGAAGGTACTGGACCGTCTCGTCGATGGTGTCGGCTTGGAGGAGCATCAGCTCGCCTGCCTTGATAAGGTTCAGGGCGTGTTCGACCGCTTTTTCCCATCCGACAAAGTCGTAGACTTCTTTGACCCGTTTGCCCGAATCCATACCTCGTTTGAAGATCGAGGAGATCTCGCCTGGTTTTCGGCCTCGAAGGTATTGGTCTTCGTAGAGGATGACACGATCGAAGTGATCGGCAAGGATTTCACCTTGGCGGATCATATCGATATCGCGTCGATCGCCTGCCGCGGAGTAGACGACCGTACGGTGACTATGGGGGAACTGTTCAAGGGCTTCGATGATCGCCAGGAGGCTCGAACTGTTGTGTCCATAATCGGCGACGACCGTCGCGCCGTGAACCTCCAGGAGATTGAAGCGACCGGGGACTTTGTCCATATGAGCGCTGAACGATTCGAGGCCAGCGACGATCTGCTCGACGGACATTCCGACGCCCCAGCAAGCCGCGACGCTCGCAAGAACGTTCTCGACTTGGAATTGGATCCGACCCTGGTGGGTCAATGGGATCTGATCGAGGGTCGTCAACGGCGTTTCCTCGGCACCTTCGGCAGTGAAAATTCGCCCATTGCGAACAAAGACGACGCGCTCTCCTTTGACGCGATGATTGGTCAGGACCGGATCGTTTTCATCGATTGCAAAGAAGATCACCCGGCCTTTGCATTTCTCGGCCATTTCGGCGGTGAGGGGATCGTTGGCTTTGAGGACTCCGAATCCGTTTTTGTGCACGGCCTCGATGATGCATCGCTTGACCTTGGAGAGCTGTTCGATCGTTTCGATATCGGAGAGTCCAAGATGGTCTCCTTCGCCGATATTGGTAACGATCCCAACATCGCAAAAATCGAACCCGAGGCCTTCGCGGAGGATACCTCCGCGTGCTGTCTCGAGCACTGCGGCTTCGACAAAAGGATTCATCAGAACGGAGCGAGCGCTCTGTGGACCGCTGCAGTCACCCGAATCGATGCGCCGTCCTCCGACGTAGATTCCGTCGGTACAGGTCATCCCAACTTTCTTGCCGGTGCTGGCGACGAGGTGGGCGATCAGTCGTGTCGTAGTGGTCTTGCCGTTGACCCCTGTGACGCTGACGATCGGAATACGGCCGTTGCTGGTCCCAGGGAACATCATATCGATGATCGATTCGCCGACGGGCCGTGGCTTGCCTGAAGAGGGTTCGATGTGCATGCGCAATCCTGGCCCTGCGTTGACTTCGACGATCACTCCTCGTTGGCCCTGGAGCGGTTGCGAGATGTCTTGGGCGACTATATCGACTCCGGCGATATCCAAACCGACGACGCGAGCCGCTTCGATCGCATGCCGAGCGACATCGGGATGGACTTCGTCGGTCACATCGGCGGCCGTTCCGCCGGTGCTCAGGTTGGCGTTGCGGCGGATGAGGACTTTCTTCCCGACCGGAGGGATCGTATCGGGCGTCATGCCTTGGGCCATCAGCACCCCGAGGGCGACAGCATCAATTTTGATCAGGCTCAGGGAGGTCGAGTGCCCGTCGCTGCGACGTGGATCTTCGTTGACTTTATCGATCAGTTTCTGGACCGTCGATTGGCCATCGCCGATGACGTGGGCTGGTTCGCGTCGGGCGGCAGCAACGAGTTTTCCACCGACGACGAGCATTCGGTAGTCATCGCCCGGTGCGTGCCTTTCGACGACAATCGCTCGGCCTTCCTCGCGGGCGGCATTGTAAGCGGCGATGACTTGCTCTTGGGATTGAAGGTTGGTCGCGACGCCTCGTCCGTGGTTGCCGTATTGGGGTTTGACGACCACGGGCAAACCGATGTCTTCGGCAGCTTCCCAAGCATCCTCGGCGCTCTCGACCGCTCGGCCTTCGGGCGTCGGGATGCCGATGGAGCGGAGTAAGGATCGGGTCAACTCTTTGTCTTGTGCGATCGATTCGGCGATGGCGCTCGTCGAGTCGGTTTCTGCCGTACAGATACGCCGCTGATGGATTCCATAACCGAGCTGTACCAGACTTCCTTCGTTCAAGCGACGCCAGGGGATGCTCCTGGCCTTGGCCGCATCGACGATCGATCGGGTGCTAGGTCCGAGGCAAACGTCATAAGCGAACTCTCTGAGCTCCGCGGTTACTTTCGCCACATCGTAAGGGGTGTCGTTGATGGCCGCTTGGATCAGTTCAAAGGCTCGGTCCAAGCAAGCCAGAGCGAGCTTCTCTTCTTTGTAGGCGATGGCGACTTTATAGATCCCATCGGTGTTGGTTTCCCGGGCGCGACCGAATCCAACCGGGGTACCTGCAAGGGATTGCAGCTCGAGCGTCACGTGCTCGAGAATGTGGGCCATGTAGGTCCCTCGTCGAAGCCGCACAAAGAAACCTCCCCGCTCACCGATGCTGCAGCGATGTTCGACCATCGTCGGAAGCCATCCCATGAGACGCTCGTTGAACCCAGGGATCATCTCCGAGGAGGTGTCCTTCATCTCTTCGAGGTCGACCCAAGCTTCCAGAACCGGGTAGTTCGCCCAAATGTTTGGACCTCGAAGCTTGTTCACCTTAAGTATCTTCATAGTTTCCTCTGGTCGTCGTTCCTACTAGAAAAGTAGCCTTCTCGGATCGAGCCCGCCCCTCCTGAACTCCACCCTGAACTCCACGACCGCTCCGCGGTCGGCTTGCTGCTTGACGTTCCGTGCAGCCAGTGGATGGACAAGAGGATAGTTCAATCGCGGCCAAATGCTTTGGGCCTTGGAAAAGCAATCGATTGAAGAGCAAATGCCGTTCCGAGCGATATTTTGGATTCGATCGGACAGATTTCCCAGCAATTTCGCGGTTTTCCAAAAGTTTGACTCCGACGGCGCGCCGAATCTGTGTGGTCGATTTGATTACAGTGTGTATCTAGGTTGGTGTCGACTGAGCTTCCTGGGTATTCGGAAGCCGCCGGTTAAGTGCATGAGGAAAACTGGTCTTGAGGGGCACCGGGTGAGGTTGGATCAAACGACGGCCGGGACGTCGAACCCCTTGCGGTAGGATTTGCTCAAGAGCGCCGCGGCGGCCGGGTCGCCGGCAAGTGCGAGCTTGGCTGCATCCCATTGCAGGGTCTTGCCCGGGAGCCTAGCGGCGATGTTTCCGAGTTGAACCGTTTCGGTCAAGGGACCTGCGTATTCGAATCCGTCGGTCGTTTTCTTGCCGGCGATCACCGCATCGACCCAATCGTGCCAGTGATTGGTCCCTGCGATCTGGGGGAGAGGAACATTTTTGGCTTTGTTGGCTTCGTAAAGCGATGGCATTCCTACGTGGGGAAGGACCATGGTTCCCGTTTCACCGATAAAGAGCGAACCGCCACCGGGCAGCTCAACCCCCTCGGGGAGCTGGGCAAGCTCGCGAGGCGGTTTGAGTCCACCGTCGCGCCAGACGACTTGGATCGGCGAGTCGATGGTGTATTTCGTCGGTGGGAAAAGGTAGGTGATGGTCTCTGGACCGGGCCATACCTCTTTGGTGGTTCCATCGTTTTGAGCCACAAGGCTTGTCGGGGCCGTCAGCAGCAAGGCGCTGAAGACGGGGTCGAGGATATGGCAGCGGAAGTCCCCGAGTGCACCCGAGCCGAAGTCTTGCCAATCGCGCCATTTAAACGGGTGGTAGATATCGGGAGCGAAGGGTCTTTCGGGGGCCGCACCGAGCCACAGATCCCATTGGACATGGTATGGCACAGGTGCCGAATCGGGCCGATCCGTACGCTTGCAGTATTGCCGGCCTTGGACTCCGATCCACGAGTGAACTTCCTTGATCTTGCCGATCGCTCCGTCTTGAATGAGCTTCACGCCGAGCCGATATTCTTTGGCCGAGTGGATTTGGTTTCCCATTTGGGTCGTAAGGTTTTTCTTTTGTGCCAAGAGCCGCATTTGGCGAGCTTCCCAAACCGTGTGGGTCAATGGCTTTTGGCAGTAGATATGCTTGCCCATCCCCATGGCCATCATGGCCGCAGGCGCGTGCATATGGTCGGGGGTCGAGACGATGACCGCATCGACTTTGTCGGCCAGTTCGCTGAGCATCAGGCGGTAGTCTGCAAAGTGCTTGACTCCCGGAAAAGCTTTGTCGACCAGATCGAAGCGTTGGGTGTCGATATCGCAAAAGCCTACGAATTTGACTTTGGCATGACTGCCGACTTGGGATAGATCGGACCAGCCCATCCCGTTGACGCCGACGACTGCCACGTGGAGCTCTTGTTCGGCCGTGCAAGCACGCAGAACACTCGGAGCCGCGGCGATGGTCCAAGCCGCAGCCGATGAAGCTTGGAGAAAGGCACGGCGGGGGATCGATACTGGCTTTGGCATGGCAGTCGGTTGGGTAAGGGAGCGGTTGAGAAAGCTCGTCCATCTGGATTAAGGCAGCCGCATCGGACCCTGGGAGCTTATAAAGTCGGGATCCGCGACCTAATGGCGAGCGATCAGTATACTATCGGGCTCGGAGCAATGGAAACATTTTGCTCGCTCTTGAGTTCGGATTTCCATGGCTGCAAGCGGCGCAGTCGGTTTTTCCAGATCGCTCGTCGTTCCGCTTTGGAATGCGCTTCGATTCACGATATACTGCTAACGTTCGAGGCGATCGATCCCGAATCGATTCGATATCGGAGGAAACTGTCGAGTACGAGTACGAGTACCGTCCGCCGCGGCGGACTGAGTACGGGTACGAGAAAAACGCACGAGAAAAAACACGGACCGAATGTGCTCCTTGCAACGTCCCTTTTTTCCCTTGCCCCTTGGAACCCCTTTTTAGCCTCTTTAGAGATTAGAGAATGGAAGGAAACGCCCAGCCATGCCAGAGCAAGCTTCCTTGGAGGGATCGGGTTCATCAGACCAAACACTCCTTTCGCCTGAGATGATGGCCAAGCTCGAGCGGATGGAGCTTGTGAGCCGAAAGATTTTCCGAGGTAGGATGAAAGGGGAACGCCGCAGCAAGCGAAAAGGTCAGAGTGTCGAGTTCGCAGACTTCCGAAATTACGTCGCAGGAGACGACCTTCGTTTCATCGATTGGAATCTATTTGCTCGGCTCGATAGGCTCTACCTGAAGATCTTCCTCGAGGAAGAGGATCTGCATGTTTACACGTTGGTCGACGATTCGCTGTCGATGGATTTCGGAACACCGTCAAAGTTCTTGACGGCCAAGCGGATCGCGGCCGCATTGGGATACATCGGACTGTGTCGCGGGGATCGCGTCTCGGTATCGACGTTCAGCAAAGCCTCCGCGCCGCTGGTGGTCCGTGGCCGATCGAGTTCCCACCGGCTTATCGGTCAACTTCAGTCGGCACGGTGTCAGAACCCCGCCCCGTCGATGGAGGAATCGGTTCGACATTTCTGCTTGAGAAATACCGGCAAAGGCATTGTCATCTTGATTACCGACTTGATGAACAAGACCGGCTACGAAACTGCATTGAAGATGCTCGTAGCCCGCGAGATGGACATCTACCTGATCCATGTGCTCAGTCCTGAGGAGCTCGAACCGAATTTGACCGGCGATTTGAAACTCATGGACGCAGAGGACTTCGACATGCGGGAGGTCTCGATTTCCGCATCGTTGCTTCAGCGCTACCGTTTGACGCTCAATGCGTTTATCGACTCGGCACGAAGTTTCTGCAATCGGCGGTCGATCGGATATGTCTCGGTACGGAGCGATCAAGCGATCGATCCGTTGATCAATGACTACCTGCGTTCACGCGGCTTGGTTCGCTAAGGAGCATTGCAATGACCTGGATCAATATGCTCTCCCCGCTGCAATGGATGCTGCTTCTGACTATCCCACCTGCAATCCTGGGTTTGTATTTCTTAAAGCTCAAACGGCACGAGTCGGTCGTCCCGAGCACGATGCTCTGGAAACGCGCGATCGAGGATCTACACGTCAACAGCCTTTGGCAAAAACTCCGCCAGAACCTGCTTTTGTACCTGCAACTCTTGTTCGTCGGCCTACTGATCCTGGCCTGCATCCGGCCCGGCTGGAGCGGGATGAATCGCGTCGGGGAACGTCGGATCTACATCATCGATCATTCGGCAAGCATGCAGGCAAGCGACAGCAAACCGAGTCGCTTGGATGTCGCACGCGAAAAAGCGATGAAACTCATCCAAGATGCAGCTAGCAACGATTCCGCCATGGTCATCGCCACGTCGGACCGCGCAAGCGTCGAACAAGGATTCACCAACAACCGTAGCTTGCTCGAAAAAGCCGTCGAACGCATCGAGCCTACCGCCCAGTTGACCGACGTGAGCGAAGCGTTCCGCGTCGCTGCCGGCTTGGCCAACCCCGGACGAATGAGCTTTGAAGACAACGTCGATATTCAGGTCGCCGACGCCGTCCCAGCAACCGTCTACTTCCTGAGCGATGGTGCCGTCGGGGAACTCGACGAATCCGAATTCGGTCAGCTCAAAATCGAGTATGTACCCATCGGACAACCCGACACCCCCAACGCAGGGATCTTGAGCTTCGCAATCCAACGTTCCGAGACACAAGAAGCCCAAACCAACCCAGGATCCATCTCGGCCTTTGCTCGGATGATCCAGCACGGTTCGCAAGCCATCGAATGCACCGCTTCGCTCTACTGGAACGATGCGCTCGTCGATGCCCAAAAAGTCCAACTTCAACCCGAACAAGAAACCGGGATCCAGTTCGAACTCGAAGGAATCGAAAGCGGAACTCTCAAACTCCAACTCGATCACCCCGACGCTCTCCCTTTAGACAATGTCGCGTATGCTGCCATTCGGCCCGATCGCCAAGTCAGTATTCTCCTGGTCACCGCCGGCAATACCGCGCTGGAGACCGCACTGCGCACTCAACGTATCACGCAGATCGCCAAGGTGCAGATCGAACCGATCAGCTACCTATCGAGCCAAGACTACCAAACCAACGCGAGCGAATCGAAGTACGATTTGATCCTCTACGACTCGTGCTCGCCGGAGAAGATGCCTGCTGCCAGCACCCTGTTTCTCGGCAGTGTTCCTCCTGCCGATATCCAACCAACGGTACCGCTTGGGAACTCAGCCACGCTCACAACCAACACACCCTCGAATGCGCCCGAAAAGACCGATTCACCCACAAGTGCCATCGAACCGGAGGAAAACCCCAAGTGGACTTTTGGCGAATTATCCGGTCCTGTGATCGTCTTGGATGTCAACCGATCGCATCCGATCAGCCAATACTTGGAAATGGCATCGGTTGGGATCGTCGAGGCCCGAACCGTGCGTCCCCCTTCCTCGGGTGCGGTCCTGATGATCGCCGACAGCGGACCGCTCTTTGCCATTGCACCGCGTGGGCCCTATCAAGACGCGGTGTTGGGGTTCGACATTGTCCGGCCTAGTGCCGAAGGCTTCGAGATCAACAGCGACTGGGGGATCAAGCGATCGTTTCCTGTTTTTGTGCTGTCGGCAGTCGAGAATTTGGCAGGAGGGATCACCGAAGCCAGTGCGGCGAGTGTCCAACCGGGCTTACCGGTCCAACTGATTTTGTCGAATCGTTTTGAGAAGTATCAGATCGTCGACCCGAAAGGAAAGACCGAGACGATCCAGCGCAGCGGCGATGGGAGATTCTTGTACACCAAAACCGACCAATTGGGGGTCTACGAGGTCCGAGCCGAGGGATTAGAGGAACCTGTCGAGCGATTCTGCGTCAATTTATTCTCCAATCGCGAAAGCGACTTGCAAGTCGGATTGGAGCTCAAGACCGGGGCCGAATCGATCGCGGCGACGTCCAACACGATCCGAGCCCGGCAAGAGACATGGCGTTGGCTATTGCTCTTAGCGATCGGTTTTTTGATGTTCGAGTGGATGGTATTCAACCGCCGCATCTTTGTCTGAAAACACCCGTGGGATAGGCTTCCAGCCTGTCCACCTTGGAAAGAACAGCAAAACAACCACTAATCACAACAAGAAAAGGACAGGCTGGAAGCCTATCCCACGGGTGGAACATGAACGGGATCTTTAGACGACGGCATCTGCCACATTGGGATGTAGAAGGGCATCCGGTTTTTATCACTGCGTGTTTGTCAGGGAGTATTTCTTCGACTGGATTAACGCAAATACGCGAGTTGCGAGAGCAGCTTGAGGCACGACCAAAACCCTCTCACATGACTGATGACGAATGGGAACACCAGAAACACAAACTGCTGTTCGCGCAGGTCGATCAGTTGCTTGATGGACACAGCCCAGTAACGCATCTTTCCGACGACCGCCAGGCTGAGATCGTTCAGAATGCGTTCCTTCACTTTGCAAACGAGCGGTACAAACTTCTCGCGTTCGTTGTCATGCCGAGCCATCACCATTGGTTGTTCGTGCCCGACGAGGCTTGGGCGATCAACGCCGTTGATCGCTCGCGTGATAGCGAAGGTCGCGGTCGGACTCCTCGTGAAATCATCTCGCACAGCATTCAAAGCTATACTGCCACAATGTGCAATCGAGTCCGAGGTGCATCAGGGGCTTATTGGCAAACGGAGACATTCGATCATTGGGTTCGCGACGATTCTGAAATGCTTCGCATCATCGAGTACATCGAACAGAATCCGGTCAAAGCGAATCTAGTGAATAGCCCCGAAGAGTGGCGGTGGTCCTCCGCGCGTTTGCGCGTTGAAACTGGCGTTGCACGCGGTCAAGCACTAGGCGTGGGATAGGCTTCCAGCCTGTCCTCTTCTTCATGACGTTGGTTCGGAGATGCTCATGATTGCCATCCTTTTTCTGCTCAAGCCGGACAGGCTGGAAGCCTATCCCACGTTCGCGATGGTGGGTAAGACCTCGGTTAGCATAAGCCGCTTGGCATCTTGCTCCTGGCCGTACAACACGACAACATCGCCTGGCTCAATGGTATCCCCAGGTCCGGGGATCCCCGGCAACAACGCATCGTTGCGGCGGATCGCCAGCACGATCACTCCCAGGTCCCATGGCCGGGATTCCCTGAGCTTCTTTCCGACTAGCGGATTTGCCGGTTCGATCAAATACTCTGAAACGACGTAGCCGTGTTCAACCCTCAGCAGCAGTTCGTAATCCAGCGCCCGCACCAAACCCGCCTGAGTCAGCGAGTAGGAGATGATGTGATCGAGTGTCTTTCGAACAAAGTCCAAGCGGCTCATGGCGGTGATCGCCAAAGCGATCACGACGGCTGCGAGGATAACCATCAGTGAACCGATGGTATTGCTCCCTTGGACGAACGTGGCAACCATGGTGGCAAGGGCTGAGGTCAGGCCGATGTTACCCACGAGTATCAAATCTCGGATAATGCGGCGTCGGACAGGATGGTTCACAACCAACTCGGCTTCTTTGGTCGTAAACCCTACTCCGAAAAAAGCCGAATAGCTTTGGAAGCTGGCCGTATCAAAACTCAGTCCGGTCATCATCAAAGCCGTCGTGGCTACTTTGATCGCCAACAAGGAGAAAAGAGCGATAACGATCAAGGTAACAATTGCAGTCATCCGTCCGTTGGACCTTATTGAAATGGCTCTTATGGAGAATTTGTGGGAAAAAGGTCATTGTAACGGAGGGTTTTTTTAGGCTGTTTGGATTGTCGATAATTTCCAGGAAATCAACGGACTGTTAATCTCACGCTTCAAGCCTGTTCCTGGCTGTTGGATTTTAGCCCGGAGGGCGACCTCCCGTGGGATAGGCTTCCAGCCATTTTATACCCCACAAGTCTGATCTTGCTATCGAACCGATAAAGTGCGATTGATAGCTTTTTTGGCGATCGCATGGATGGTGGCACAAATGGTGACGGATTGGGTTGAAGATGAGTTCCAAGAGGTAGAGTTCGGTGACAAACGGTTGTCTTATCGGTTAAAACTATGTGTTTCGCAGGCAGCTCGTATTGGTGAATCAACACCCGATCGAGCCAGATCGAAAGCCGATCTCAAAGCCACCTACCGATTGGTCGATAACCCGAAGGTTAGCATGGACGAAATCCTCTCCCAACACAATCAATCCACCCGGCAAAGATGCTTGGCATATAAGCGGATCTATCTGGTTCAAGACACCACAGAGGTCGATTTGACCAAGCCCAGGCAACGCGTCGAAGGTGCTGGTCCGTTAGGTTCAGATAAGCGGCAGGGCTTTTTTTATCATCCGCTTTTCGCAATCACCCAGGATGGTTTGCCACTGGGGGCCGTCGACCAAGTGGTTTGGACGCGTAACGAGAAATCACTGCAAGTTTCCTCCAAAGATCGCGTTGCTGAAAGAAGACGGGCTTGCTTTGAGCAGAAGGAAAGCTGCCGTTGGTTAGAGATGATGCAAAGTGGTGAACAACTGGCCCGAAGTATTCCTGAAACAAGCTTCGTGATCGTCTCTGACAGTGAGTCGGACATCGGGGAATTGCTTTGCGAGGCTAATGATTTGCCAGATAATTATGATTTCATCATTCGGCAATGCCACTCGCATTCGCTCGTTTCTGCAACCGATTCAAGTACTGGTCAGAGCCTCCAGGGTGCAGCCGTCGATGAAGCATTATCCCAAGCCCAATGGCGAAGCGTACGATCTGTCAACGTGGTCGAACGTGAAGTTCCGGTGTTACCCGACGATAAAAAGCGTGCACGCCGACAGGCCCGAACCTCTCGCCAAGCGGTACTACAGATAAGAGCTATCCGTGTGACGATCAAAGGAACTCGTCGCGCTGGTGGAGGGAGTCTCGATGAGGTAACCATCAACGCAGTCGAAACATTGGAGGAAAACCCACCTGAGGGCGAAGCTCCAATTCGCTGGGTTCTCTTGACCACACTTCCGATCCAAACAGTCGAAGATATCGAATCGGTACTTGATGGTTACTGCAAGCGATGGGAAGTGGAGTTGTATTTCAAAACACTCAAGAGCGGGCTGAAGATTGAGGACATGAAGTATGAAACACTAGATCGCTATTTAGTCGCCTTCTCGATCCTTTCGGTCGTCGCTTGGCGGATAGAGTATCTCAAAGGGGCAACTCGAAGCGATCCGGAGAGTTCGTGTGAGAAATACTTCACGCCCGGCGAGTGGATGGCCATCATGATTTTTTTAACTCGTCGTCGGGTCGATCCGAAGAAGCCGCCAACGATGAAGGAATTCATGACTTCGATCGCGCAAATCGGGGGTTACATCGACAAAAAATCGCAAGGCCCGCCCGGTTCAAGAACGATTTGGCGAGGGATGAGCCGTTTCGAAACGATCGTCGAAGCGTACGCTGCCTTTAATCAAACGACTTGTGGGGTATAAAATGGCTGGAAGCCTATCCCACGGGTGTTGTGAGGAACCATT
>Ga0082207_1000887_pt1 | contig 15568 bp, 10 predicted proteins | sample LakMenEpi10Aug09_FD_71540 | JGI IMG/M metagenome (GOLD analysis project Ga0082207, IMG submission 71540)
TATTTACAGAGAAGCCATTCATAGCAAAATCAACGTACCGGAGATAGGACGATTATCTAACTTAATTTTAGAGGATCTTCAGCGTATAGCAACAATGATTACAACCACTAGAGATTTACCCAACTCGGTGATACCAAGAAAGTTTTGAAAGGAAGATCGTAAGAGGAGGCAAAACCTGACGAAGGAAAGCCCGCCTGACCACCTGCATAAACATCAGATACTATCCCAATCCAGGTAAAATTATCTGTACTTCCAATAGGGGTTAATAAAATCGTATAGGTTTGTCCAGAAGTTAAATTTGCCATAGAAGAAGATTCGAGAAACTTAAACTTATGCCAATCATAACCTACCGTTGGAGTAATTATTTCACTCGTAGCTAGTAGTGTACCACCAATACCAGCACCACTGTATATTCGAACATATGCTGTAGCATTCAATGCCGAGGCAGAATTTCTTAATACTAAGTCAACGGATCCAAGGATACCTGAAGCTGTAGCGAGAAAGGACTGATAAACACCATTTGGGGCTGAGTTAGTCATATTATAACTGGACTGTGAAATATTTGATGTCTCAGCACCTTTTTTATAAACCTGTAACTCATCAAGCGTAGAGTTATACACTACGAGTCCGAATTCTGGAGAAGAGATCGCATTTCTCTGTGAGGTTGTTAACCGAGGAAATAATACCCCTTTGGATGTGCTGGAAACATGCAAAGCAGCACTGGGGCTAGGCGTGGCTGTGCCAATCCCAACCTGGGCGTACGAATAAAAAGAAAAAACTACTACAAGCAGGCTCGTTAAGCATGACCGTAATGATGTAAAAAAGCAATTCATTGGTAAGCTATTAGGTGGGTATTAAGGAGTCGTGGGAATTTCGGAAATTTAAATTAATTAAAGTGTTTTTCCGTATTAATTGTCATAAAAAGGCAGGCTTTGTCTCTTTACTCTGTTTTAATTCGCAAAAAAAAGCCCCTCACTTGAATGAAGGGCCTTCCTGTGCTATTTTCCAAAATAATAGTACCGGAGAGCAGACTTGAACTGCCGACCTTCGGGTTATGAATCCGATGCTCTAACCAGCTGAGCTACCCCGGCGTTTTGGGGGCCAAATTTACGGATTTTACCCCAAACCGATCTCATAATGCTGCTCGGGAATCTCAACATCTAAAAAACCTTTCTTAACAAGCCTTTCCTTGAAGTCCTGTTGCACGTTATAATCTCCGTGAACAAGAAATAAACGACTGACCTTTTTGGGGTCCTGGCAAGATAACCATTGGCTCATATCATCATAATCTCCATGGGCACTCATGCTTCGGATAACCCCTACCGATGCGTGCACCTCGTGCTGAACACCATAGATACCAACCTCCGTTTGGCCGGCAAGCAGCCGACCACCAAGTGAATTGGGCTCACAGTACCCGGTGAACAGAATGCCGTTCCGGCTATGCTCCAAATTATTACTGATATGGTGCTTCACTCTGCCTGCATCGGCCATCCCGCTCGCAGATATGATCACCATCGGACCATCCGTGAAATTCAATTGCTTCGACTCTTCCACCGTCTTGATGTATTTCAGGCCACTGAAGGCGAAGGGATCTTTATCGGTTTCCAATACCCGCTTCACTGTTTTATTGAAATAGCTCGGATATTTCTTTACGATCTCGGTGGCATGCATGCTAAGCGGACTGTCCACATAATACGGAATAGGCGGAAGCCGATTCTCCAACTCCAATTGATTCAATGTATACAAAATCTCTTGTGTGCGCCCTACGCTGAAAGCCGGAATGATCAGCTTTCCTTTTTTCTTTAAACATATTTTTTCAATCCACTCCAAAAACATATCCGGTGTGGAGCGATGGAGGTCATGTAAACTGTTTCCGTATGTCGATTCCATCACGATATAGTCGGCCTGCGGAAATTCAGACGGCGAACGCAAGATCGCATCCCGGTATCGACCCAGATCGCCACTGAAGGTCAGTACCCGATCCTTGCCATTTTCTTTGATGCGCAGCGTTACACAAGCGCTGCCTATGATGTGCCCCGCATCGGTGAATTGCAGATCGACACCTTCCATAATCGTCGTCCATACACCATACTCAACATCCACAAAAGAATTTGCTGCCGCCTGGGCATCCTCGACTGTATAAAGAGGTTTAAGAAAGGGTTCCTGCCGAAGCTTGCGTCGTTTGTTCACATAGCGGATATCATCTTCCTGGATCTGAGCGGAATCCTCCAATAGAATAGTGACCAGCTCTTTGGTACCGTGTGTACAAAAGATCTTACCGGTAAAACCTTCGCTAACGAGTTTGGGGATCAGTCCGCTATGGTCGATATGCGCATGTGAAAGCACCATCACATCGATCTCCTCCGGACGAAAGCCGAAATGTCGGCTCAGCCGATCGGTATCCTTGCCCATCCCTTGGAACATACCGCAGTCAAGCAGAACTTTTTTGCCATTAGAAAGAGTAACTATGTGTTTGGATCCGGTCACCGTACGGGCGGCTCCATGAAAAGCGATCTTCATGTTTTTGAAAGGTTTGGTTTGGCCTTGAGCGACCAGGTAATATAAAAATCAGCAACCACTTCGCCTGCGGAATTTCTTCCCGTGGATCGGGCACGGACGGTTCGGGGTAATCCATCTTCGAGCGTTCCATTGACTGCCTCATAAAATAATTCCCCATCCGCACAGGTAAAGAAAATTCGTTCGGTGGCTTTTTTGAAAAAATCAGCTTCCAGCCGGGTGACTAGCATACTGATTGCCGGGTTGGACTGGTATAAATGTGCCATGGCCAGTAATCCGGTGCTCATTTCGGCTGCCATGGAAAGCGAGGCGAAATAAGTGGAGCGAAAGGGATTCTGCGTGATCCATCGATGCGGCACAGAGCAGACACAAGCCTCCGGAATCAGAGAATCTACCCTTACCCCGGAAAAAAATGAGGCCGGGAGCTTCCAAAGTTGAAAGAGCCCAAACCTCCAGGGATTCCGCACCTGGTCTAAAAACAGTCGCAACGGCTCGGGACGCTTGTTAAATTTTTTCATATCTGTTGGTGGGTGAACCGGACCAGCCTAAGTTTGTTGTCTAAATTAAACCTTTCAAACCAACTGATATGCGTCTCTTCGCCTCCCTCCTGCTGATGGTCGTCACGATCTCCGCACAAGCACAAAAAGTAAGCGGCAAACTCCTTTTCCAGCCCGGGCAAGTTCTCAATGTGAGTGCCAAGAGCACTATGAGCAATTTGGTCAATGCCATGGGACAAGAGATCGAGCTAAAATCCGAATCGACTATTGATCAGTTTTACCGAGTAACCAACACGACCGATGAGAGCCATACGCTCAGCCATGAAGTAAAGCGCATCCGCATGAATTCAGAGGGAATGGGCAACAGCATGTCATTCGACTCGGATTCTGAAAAAGATATGAAAGGGCAATTCGGCGGACCAGTAAAAGAACTGATGTCAAAAAAAATGAACCTGGTAATCGATGCATCCGGCACCACAATGATGGCCATGTCTGACGGTAGCAACACAAAGAAAAGCGATGGCGGCGGCGAGATGCTGGCGCAATTCATCGGCGGACTCTCTGAAATGATCGAAGCTCCCAAACAGGGCGAAGCCAGCTTCTTCAAGGTTTTACCATCAAATGAAGTAGGCAAGGGTGATGGATGGACGCAGACGATCGACCGAAATGGCAGCAAGATCGAGGAAGCTTACTCGGTAGCTGAGATCAATGAAAATGCTATCATCCTTAACTTTCTTTCCAATACAAGCAGTTCTCGTGTACAGGAGAACATGGGCATGGAAGTCACTATCAACGTAAAGAATAAGACGGAAGGAAAAATCACTGTTGATCGCAAGACCGGTATCGTAAAGGAGAAAACGTTGAACACGACTGCTACCGGCACGGTGTCAACCGGCATGGGCGAATTTCCCATCAATGCCACCACTACAACGATCATTACGGTGAATTAATCCACCAGGGGAATCTGCGCCAATAACAGGTCATCCAGCGTTTGGCGTCGACGTATCAAATGCATGGATCCGTCACGGAACATTACTTCCGCAGGCAACAAGCGCGCGTTGTAGGAAGAGGCCATTTCAAATCCGTATGCACCGGCGTTTCGGATGCAGAGGATGTCTCCTTCACGGACTTCAGCCATCATCCTATCCTCCGCAAAGGTGTCGGTCTCACAGATATTCCCGACAACCGTATACGGCTTCATCACTCCATTTGAATTGGAGAGATTATCGATCTGGTGATAAGCGCCATAAAACATGGGGCGTATCAGTTGATTGAGTCCACTATCGACCCCTGCAAATTCAATATCACCGGAACGTTTCAACACGTTGACCGAACAGAGTAAACTTCCGGCTTCTGCAACAAAATATTTTCCGGGCTCAAACCAGATCTCCAGATTGATACCCGTACGATTTTCGAATGAATACAAGTGTTTGCTGACAGCTGCCGCCAACGCGTTCACATCTGTCCCCTTTTCACCTTCCTGGTAGGGAACTTTAAATCCACCACCCAAATCGATCACTTGCAGATGAGGAAAATTGGGAGCTAGTTCAAAAAGCAGATCCAATCCTTTTAGGAATACTTCTACCTCTTTGATCTCACTACCTGTATGTATATGAAGTACCCGAACGTGCAGGTCTTTTTCACGGATCAGCCGATATACTTCAGGAAGGTCCGCCAATGCGATACCGAATTTACTTTTGTCATGCCCCGTGGAGATCTGCAGATTTCCCCCTGCCATGATATCCGGACGGATCCGGATGCCGACCGGATAGCTGCCCCGGTTGGCCTCGGCAAACTTGGTCAGGTTGGAGAGGCTGTCAATATTGATATGAACGCCCAATGATCGAGCCTCCGCGATCTCCTCGAAGGAAACACTGTTCGAGGTATAAAGGATCTGCTCTGATCGAAATCCGGCCTTCATTGCTAGTTTCACTTCATTGATCGAACTGCAGTCCACATCAGCACCGATCTGACGAATGTGATTCAGGATATGAAGGTTGGTCAACGACTTGGCTGCATAAAAAAACCGTGCAGGCAGTCCGGAAAAAGAATGAGTGAGTTGCTCATACTGATGAGTGATGCGTTCAGCATGATACACATAGAGCGGGGTCCCATACCGATGCGCCGCTTCTATTAACTGCTCGGTGTTGAGTTGGGGTGTCATTAGCTTTCTTCGCCAGCGCCCAGATCGGTTTCTTCGATGATCGGATCCGCGGATTCGGGTTCAGCTTCAACGTCGGATTGCTGTAAGGCTTCGCTCACATGCGTAGGCATCACGAACTGATCGGCTAATACCTCTTTGATCTTCGGCAGATCTTCGGGAGAGTTGATGCCGAAATAATCCATGAAACTTTTCGAAGTAGTGTACAACAGAGGATGTCCGGGAAGTTTTTCGTTTCGGCCACTGATCACAATGAGTTCTTTCTCGAGTAATTTCTGAACGGCATAATCTGAACTGACCCCTCGGATAGATTCGATCTCGCCTTTCGTGACAGGCTGTTTGTAGGCGATGATGGCCAGTGTTTCCAATGCCGCGATGGAGAGTCTTTTGAGAAATTTATCGCCATTGAGTTGGGCGATTGTTTTATGGTATTCTTTCTTACTCAGGAACTGCCAGCCGCCACCGCTTTGACGTACTTCAAACGGATAGAATTCCGCGGCATATTTTTCAGCGACTCCTTCTACGGCCGCTTCGACCTGGTCCATGGGGATCTTATCCTCCATGAAACCGAAGGCCTGGTTAATGAGGTCAGTCAGTTCGAGGGTACTGAGGGGACGATCAGATGCAAAGATCAGCGCCTCGACGTGGGGTATGAGTTGAGTGATTTCCATGAATCTTTAATTCATCAACCCTGCAAAGCAGCCGCACCGCTGACGATCTCCGTAAGCTCGGTGGTAATGGCCGCCTGTCGGGCTCGGTTGTAAGAGATCTTCAATCCGCGAAGCATTTCATTTGCGTTCTCACTGGCTTTGTCCATTGCCGTCATGCGAGCACCATGCTCAGAAGCGTGAGCATCCAGTACCGCTTTGTACAATTGGGTGTTCAGGATCTTGGGCATCAACTCTGAAATGAGCTGGTCGCGGTTGGGATCGAATATAAAATCGGTTTGTATTTTCTTCTCTGTACTGGACGCCTTCGGAATGGGCAAAAAGCGCTCCACTTCAAAACGTTGGGTAGCAGCATTCTTGAATTGGCTGTAGATGATCTCGACTACATCGTACTCCTTACTCTCAAATGCCTTCATGGCAGCCTGCGCCGCTTGTTGTACCGCTTCAAACGTAAGGCTGAGGAATATATCCTTGAAACGGGCATCTGTTTTATAACCGGACTTACTCAGACTCTCGTATCCCTTCTTACCGATATTCCAAATATGTACATTTCCTTTCTTGGCGGCTTCCGCATATTTCTCAGTCATCAGCGATTTCGTGCGTTTCACCACATTGGCGTTGTAGGCGCCGGCCAATCCACGATCACTGGTGATCACAATCAACAATACTTTTTCGACCGGACGTTCAACGGCCAGACTCAGGGCCTCGGCGGCATCTGCGCTGCTGGCAATGTTGCTGAGCATCTCCTGTAATTTGCTGGCGTATGGACGCATCTGAACGATCGCATCTTGGGCCCGACGAAGCTTGGCAGCACTCACCATTTTCATGGCCTTGGTGATCTGTTGGGTGCTTTGAACAGATTTGATCCGGGTCCGTACTTCTTTGAGTTGTCCTGGCATGAGAAAAGGGTTTAATTCCTCGGGCGCGAAGGTAGGCATCCGGGGCCGATTTTCCATCCCGTTCTGTCCACAACACCAGGCGTTATACCACCCCGACCACTGCCATTGAAGCCTTATCTTTGACACCCCGCGACAATTCGTCAGCCTCCGGGCTTAAAAAGATGATTTGACCGGTTTTTGAAGACCTGTATATACACCCAATTCAGCATCATGTTAGGTTTACTTTCCAAGATATTCGGTGGCAGCAAATCCGAAAAAGACGTTCAAAAAATCCGACCCTTTGTTGCCAAAATCAACGAACAGTTTCAGCAATATCAAAACCTCTCGAACGACGAGCTGCGTGGCAAAACGCAGGTGTTCAGGTCCCGTATCGCTGAATTCCTGGCTCCCATCGATGCGAGGATCACAGCCAAACAACAGGAAGCGGAGGCCTTGCCGGCTTCCGACCTGAATGGCCGGGACGCTATTTATCAAGAAGCCGACAAGCTCAAAAAAGAACGCAATCAAGAACTGGAAAAAGTACTGGAACAGCTATTGCCTGAGGCATTCGCGGTGATCAAGGAAACAGCTCGTCGTTTCAGCCAAAACACGGAGATCGTTTCCAATGCAACTGACCTTGACCGCGACCTAAGCGTCAAGAAAAATTATATACAGATCCGCGGCGATCAGTCCGTCTATCAAAACAGCTGGTCAGCTGCCGGCGGCACCGTTACCTGGAATATGGTGCATTATGACGTACAGCTGATCGGTGGTTCGGTCTTGCACCAAGGTAAGATCGCTGAGATGGCCACCGGTGAGGGAAAGACCCTGGTATCCACCCTGCCCGCTTATTTGAATGCCCTGCCCGGCGAAGGCGTGCACGTGGTTACGGTGAATGACTATCTGGCTCGTCGTGACCAGGAATGGAACGGACCGATCTTTGAATGGCTGGGACTGACGGTGGACTGTATAGACAAACATCAGCCCAATTCCGAGGACCGTCGAAAAGCTTATTTGGCGGACATTACCTACGGAACCAACAACGAATTCGGATTCGATTACCTGCGGGATAATATGGTGCATTCGCCCGAGGAAATGGTACAGCGCAAACACCATTTCGCCATGGTGGACGAGGTAGACTCCGTCTTAATCGATGATGCGCGTACACCCCTGATCATTTCCGGTCCGGTACCGAAAGGCGAAGACCAACAATACCACATTCACCGGCCCCGAATACAGCAACTGGTGCAGGAACAAGAGCGACTGGTACGCAATTGCCTGAATGAAGCAAAAAAACTATTTACCGAAGGGAAAGAGGATCCGAAAGAAGGCGGACTTTATCTGTTTCGCGCCTATCGCGGACTGCCCAAATACGGACCCGTGATCAAATTCCTCAGCGAACCCGGGGTGCGTGTCAAAATGCAAAAAGCAGAAAACTATTACCTGCAGGATCAACAACGGAATATGCACGTGGTCGATTCCGAACTGCTCTTTCATATCGATGAAAAAAATAACTCCGTTGAACTGACCGACAAAGGATTGGCGATGATCACCCGAACCGGAGAAGATCCTGAATTCTTCGTCATCCCGGACATTGGTGTAAAGCTGGCAGAGGTCGAAAAACAGGAAGGTTCGGTCGATGAAAAATTTCAATTGAAGGAAGCCGTTTTAGCCGACTATGCACAAAAGGCTGACCGCATCCATACCGTTCAGCAGCTCTTGAAAGCATATACCCTGTTTGCCAAAGACGTCGAATACGTTGTGATGGATGGCGCCATCAAGATCGTCGATGAACAGACCGGTCGTATCCTCGAAGGCCGTCGTTATTCAGACGGATTGCATCAGGCCATTGAAGCCAAGGAAAATGTGAAGATCGAGGCTGCTACACAAACCTATGCCACGATCACACTGCAGAATTATTTCCGGATGTATCACAAACTCTGCGGGATGACCGGTACGGCAGAAACAGAAGCTGCGGAGCTTTGGAGTATCTACAAGTTGGATGTGGTCGGCATCCCGACACATTTGAAGATGGTCCGCGACGATCGCCAAGATCTGGTATTCAAAACCAAACGCGAGAAATACAAAGCTGTCATCGAAGAAATCGAATCACTTCGCAATGCCGGCAGACCCGTACTGGTGGGTACCACCTCCGTCGAAGTCAGTGAGTTACTGTCACGCATGTTGCAACAAAAAAAGATCCCGCATAACGTACTCAACGCAAAACAACACGCCCGCGAGGCGCAAGTAGTGGCAGAGGCCGGCATGCCGGGAGCAGTCACCATTGCCACGAATATGGCTGGGCGGGGTACGGATATAAAACTCGGAGTCGGCGTGAAGGATGCAGGCGGACTGGCCATTATCGGTACAGAGCGCCATGAGAGCCGTCGTGTCGATCGTCAGCTTCGCGGACGGGCCGGTCGTCAGGGCGATCCGGGCTCTTCTCAATTCTATGTTTCCTTGGAAGATGACCTGATGCGCTTATTCGGCAGTGAACGAATCGCATCCATGATGGACAAACTGGGTTATAAGGAAGGTGAAGTGATCCAACATAGTTGGATCAGCAGCTCGATCCAGCGAGCACAACGCAAAGTGGAGGAGAATAACTTCGGTATCCGTAAGCGATTGCTGGAATATGATGATGTCATGAACATGCAGCGTAATGCCGTCTACAAAAGACGTAATCACGCGCTGTTCGGGGAGCGACTGGCGCTGGATGTTGATACCGCTTTTGTGAGCTTGGCCGAGGGACTGATCCATTCATTCAGAGAGCAGGAAGACCATGAAGGATTTAAGCTGGCCGTGATCATGAGTTTCGGGGTAGATACTTCGATCAATCGCGATCAATTGAGTAGAACGGATATCAACACGCTGACAGAGACCCTCTACGCAGAAGTGATGGAGCGATATGAACGACATAAAAAAGAAATGCAAGTTCAATCCGTTCCCGTTTTTAAAAACATCAAACTTCAGCAAGGCAGTCACATTGAAAATGTAGTGGTGCCCTTTACCGATGGCAAACGTGGCCTGAGCGTGCTTGCCAATATGAATAAAACACTGGAAACAAGTGGTGCCGAGTTGACCAATGCGCTGGAGCGGACCATCACCCTGGCGGTGATCGATGAGTCCTGGAAAGAGCACCTGCGCTCTATGGACGATCTGAAGCAAAGTGTACAGACCGCTTATCTGGAACAGAAAGACCCATTGGTTATTTATAAGATGGAGGCGTATAATCTCTTCCGATCGATGAATGAAGAGGTTAACAAATCGATCGTTTCATTCTTGACACACAGCAGTATTCCGCTGCAAGATGATCGAACCGTTGTGAAAGAGGGTCGACAACAGAAGACTGATATGAGCCGGATGCAGGTGAATAAAGAAGAAGTAGATTCCTTGGGCGATGATTACGCTGCAAATGAACGCGACAAGCCCGCACCCGCCGTATCCGGTCCGCGCATCGGCAGAAACGATGCTTGCCCCTGTGGCAGTGGCAAGAAATTCAAGCAGTGTCACGGCAAAGAATAAAGAGTCCTAAAGGAAGAACAGCAGATCGATGTATAAGAGTACCAAACACCGGATCCACCGCCTGCTTCATCCAGAAGTGATCGGAAACGAACGTTGGGATAAGATCATCAACATCTTTATCATCATCCTGATCATCCTGAATGTTTTTGCGGTGATGCTGGAAACGGTACCCGCCTTCCATGACGATCCGACTGAACAGTCTTTCTTTCACTACTTCGACCTGTTTTCCGTACTGGTATTCACCACCGAGTACCTACTCAGACTTTGGAGCAGCAACCATGATCCGAAATATCGACACCCGATCTGGGGACGCTTGAAGTATATGCTTACTCCTGCAGCCTTGATCGATCTGCTTGCTTTCCTACCCTTCTATCTGGTTTCCGTTTTTTCTTTTGACCTGCGAATCATTCGCATGCTCCGCTTGCTACGCTTTTTGAGGTTGTTTCAGCTAACGGCCTACATGCAATCGACCCGATTGATCGTCAATGTTTTCAAGAGACGTTCAAATGAACTACTACTAAGTTTGGTCTTGATGATCTTTCTGATCATCATCGCCTCCAGTGCGGTTTATTTCGCCGAGCATTTGCATCCGGTAAATAAGGATGTTTTCACCAGCATACCCGTTTCGATCTGGTGGGCGATCGTTACATTGACCACCACAGGATATGGTGATATGATACCTGTGACAGTGGCGGGAAAGATCGCCTCGGGTTTTATCATGCTAACCGGCGTAGCCATCTTTGCTTTACCAGCGGGGATCATCACGGCAGGTTTTTTGGATGAATTCCGAAGAAATCGAAATGAACCCAAATGTCCTCATTGCGGAAAGCCGATTGAGTGACCGGCTCAGCCGAATTTCGAAGGGATCAGTATTAAAACCCTTTCTTCCCCTTATTCAGCTCATATTTCTCCTCGAAACGCTGATTCAGTAATTTATGTTTATCCGTCAGATCGATCTTGCGTCCCTGGATCAATGCGAACGTTACATTGCTGCTTTTCATATCGAGAATATCACCGTCACTCACCACGATATTCGCATCCTTACCTACTTCGATGCTTCCGGTGCGATCGGATACGCCGATGATCTTCGCTGTATTCAGCGTGATAGCTGCCAATGCCTCTTCTTTACTGAGGCCATAGGCTGCAGCCGTGCCAGCATTGAAAGCGAGATTACGACCGCGCGTCTGTGAATCATCATCCGAGATGGAAAATAAAACACCTGCTTTTTGCAAAGCAGCAGCTGTTTTGTAGGGTTGATCTACATCATCATCCTCTGCCGTGGGCAAACTGTGTGGCTGTTGCAGGATAACGGATACATTATATTTCTTCAATAGGTCCGCCACTTGATAGCTTTCACTGCCTCCCACGATCACCAGATCCACGCCGAATTCTTGCACGAAATCAAGAGCTGCCAGTACTTGCTTTACCGTATTGCCATGAACAAAAAGTTTCTGCTTTTTATTCAATAACCCTTTTACCGCTTCAAACTTCAGGTTCGTCTGCTCATGTGTGGGTTGTGCATGATACGCCCTCGCTTCACGCAAAAATTGTTTGAAGGATTCGATCTTATCCAACCCTTCTTTTACTGGATCACTGCCCGAAGCTTGTGGTCCACCGAATCCGCCCATACCACCCCGTCCACCGGAGGGCCGTGCCATCAAGGAAGGAAAATAAACATGGATGCCACCATCTGCCTGGTACGCCGCATCTTCCCAGTTCCAGGCATCGAGTTGAACAAGAGAAGAAGAACCGGCAACAAAATTGCCTTGAGGCACAACGTTCGCCATCAGAATACCGTTCGAACGAAGTGTGTTGATGACTTTTGAATCAGAGTTATATGCCACCAATGCCCGAACATTCGGATTAAGATCACCGATCTCGCGCACATCCTGTGTGGCGCGTACGGCACTGATCTCTACCAGACCCAACGCACTCGTGGGGAGGATCAATCCCGGATATACATGTTTACCCGCGGCATCGACTACCTGAATATTGGCACTACGGGGTACGGGAATGTTATCTCCCACCGCGAGGATCTTTCCACCTTCCACACGGATCGTGCCTTTTTCGATGACTTGTCCGTTACCCGTATGTATAGTAGCGTTGATGATATAAATGGGATCTGTTTGACCTTTAGCCGGCAAAACGGTTTCCTGTGCCGAAAGCAGCAGGCTGGTAACACAAAGAATAGAAAGAAATATCTTTTTCATATTGATGAATTGATAGATAATTATTTTGTTTCGTCGGCATCGATGACCAATAAACCATGGCTGTGTCCATGATCACTGCAGGTATGCATGAGCTGATAAGACGGCTGAGCAGGAATCGTAGGCGCACCGCCACGCTTCTCTCCATTCATCTTCCGCACCAGTCGCAAACGCTCCGCATCGATCTCTTTTTGCATTTGCTCATCTTTCGCGCGATCGAAATAGATCGTACCATCCACGATGGTGTAGATCGATTTTGCATAGATGCTTAATGGATGATCGCTCCACAGAACAATGTCTCCGTCTTTACCGGGTTTCAGGCTGCCAACTTTTTCGTCAACATGCAACATCTTCGCCGGGTTCAGGGTCACCATCTTCAGTGCTTCTTCTTCCGTCACCCCGCCATACTTCACGATCTTGGCTGCTTCCTGATTCAATCGACGAGCCATTTCCGCATCATCACTGTTGATGGCTACGGTTAATCCCACCTTCTGCATGATGGCCGCATTGTACGGAATCGCATCCTCTACTTCCATCTTGTACGCCCACCAGTCAGAGAAAGTTGACACGAATGCACCGTGCTTCAGCATCTTATCTGCCACCTTGTATCCTTCCAGGATGTGTGTGAATGTATTGACGGTATACCCCATCTGTTCGGCCACTTTCATGGCACTGTTAATCTCGCTTTGCACATAGGAGTGGCAGGTGATAAAGCGTTTTTCCTCCAGTATCTCAACAAGCGCATCAAGCTCTAAGTCGCGACGAGGAGCCGTTCCAGTAAATCCTTTTTTGCCTTTATTCAAGTCGTATTCTTTCCAGGCACGCTGATAATCTTTCGCACGAGTGAATGCATCCACCAGCACTTGTTCAACACCCATTCGTGTATCCGGGTATCTATTATTTCCCAATGGGGAAGACGAACGCTTAACGTTTTCTCCCAAAGCAAACTTGATCTGCCCGGGCCAAGCACGGAACTTGAGATCTTCGTCATTCCCACCCCATCGGAGCTTCAATAATTGCGTTTGACCTCCAATTACGTTGGCGGATCCGTGTAGAATATGTGAAGTCGTTACACCACCGCTTAATTGACGATAGATATTGACGTCATCCGGATTCAGGTTATCACCGATGCGCACCTCTGAGGTAACGGACTGTCCGCCTTCATTGATCGAGGCGGCAGCAATGTGAGAGTGTTCATCGATGATGCCGGGGGTGACATGCTTGCCGGTTCCATCGATCACGCGGGCCGTTGGATCGGAAAGATTTTTTCCAACCGCTGCGATCTTACCATTCTTGATCAATACATCTGATTCTTTGAGAATTCCATCTTTTTCATTTGTCCATACCGTTGCGTTCTTGATGAGCAAGGTTTCAGATTTCGGACGCTGATCATCTTTCCATCCGAATGGCAACAAGGGATAAGTCAGTGATCCAAGAACTGGAGGATCTTTACGCTTACTACTGTCCGACTTGTATTCACCGGCTTTCACCAATGAAGCGGTCCAGCTGAGAGGATTACCAAGCGAATCGGTACCGATCCCGTTCCAACTGCTACCGTTGACCAATCCGCTCAAACGCGTGGCGGTTACAGGCAGTTGCTCAGTCATAGCCCCCATGCCTCTGCCACCGAAACCGCCCGTTGGGCGACGGGTCGAATCGGCTCCGGGTGCGCCGCCTCCGCGAGTACGTTTAGCAATTGGTGCATAACTGAATTTGATCTGTTTGCCGTCCACGGAAAGTTTGGACTGAAGCGTGTCTTTTGCATAGAGGGTGGTCGCTCCACCGGCTTTCACTTCGAGCGTGTATTGCTCTGTGCCACCCGGACCATTGACAGCCAATGTATAGGTTCCGTTGATGGAACCCGCATCTTCCTTGATCGTGTACTTAATGCCTTGGATCCAGTTGTGAAGAAGCTGGGTCTTATCCTGAAATAAGGGACCGGTCGTGATCAAAAAGTTCGCCAGTTTACCGGCTTCCAATGAGCCGATCATATCTGCCACGCCGAGTGTTTTAGCCGGCGTGAGCGTCAATGCCTCCAGCGCAGCGGTCTCGCTCAATCCATATTCCATCGCCTTTTTCAAGGCAGTGGCAAATTGAGAAACAGACTTCAAGTCGGAGGTGGTCAAACAAAATGGGATGCCTTCCTTTTCAAAAGCAGCAACCATAGTGGGTGCCAGCTCCCAGTGTTTCATGTCACCCAGTGAAACAAATCGCGCATCATTCGGATCTTCCACATCTTGTGCGAGCGGAAAATTTAGAGGCAGAATGAAGGTGGCATTGGTTGATTTCATTTCTCGGATCCGCTGATATTCGTTCTGTCCGGCCTTGATGATGTATTGGGTACCGAACTCATCCCCGATTCGATCGGCACGAAGATCGTTCCACTTGTCGCCCGCCTCAAATACCTGTGGCAGCGAACGATTCTCGTTGAACGCTTTCAGGCTCAGGTTCACCCCTTCTGAAAGAGGTTTGTTTTTGTACCACTCCGCATCGAGATAGGTCTGACGAAGCAGGGAGATAGAGCCCATCATGGAGCTGGGATAGCTTTGTGTGGAGGACCCTTTGCTGAATGAGTAGTGTGCCGAAGCTTTTTCTTTCAGCACCACGAGATTCTCTTTTTCATTGGCAAGTGTCACCAGTGCGCCGGTACCACGGGCGATACCATCGCGCACGTGCGTCAACACTGTACCGAAGCCGGCCTCACGCATGGATTTCGCTTGTGCATCATTAATAGAGAAGGAGGCGTATGCGTTGACCTCCGGACGAATGGCCTGATTCCATCCGAACGGACCTTTTGTAGCCGTTTCCAGCTGTGGCTGTTGGGCGAAATTAAAACCACCACCGCGACCGGCGTTCTGTTGTGCCGGCATGCCATATTCGGCATACAGATCAACAAAAGACGGATAGATGAATTTATTTATACAATCGATCTCCACCGCCCCGACCGGAACAGGGAGTCCTGAACCAACCGATATGATCTTACCATCGCGCACGATGAGGGTAGCATTCGTGATGGTTGATTTTGCATGCTGCACCAAGGTAGCGTGCGTGAAGGCGTAATAACCCTGTCGGGGGTCTGCCACGCCGTTTTCGGGGAAAGTGGGTTGCGCAAATG
>Ga0082207_1000889_pt1 | contig 15511 bp, 20 predicted proteins | sample LakMenEpi10Aug09_FD_71540 | JGI IMG/M metagenome (GOLD analysis project Ga0082207, IMG submission 71540)
TTTTTTAAGCCTTAACACGAATGACTTTATTAAAGGTCTCATAGTGTGTGTTTTGTCTTCAACATTGACAATAATGTACCAAACAATACAAACTGGGTCTTTAGTGTTTGATTGGAAATCTATCGGCACAGTAGCATTGATGAGTGCATTGGGTTACATTTTGAAGAATCTAGTTACTAATAGTAATGATGAATTCCTCAAAAAAGACTCTGCTCCGGCACAATGAAAAGAATAATTGTAATCATTTTGTTCTTGATATCTTGTAATCCTGCGAAAAGGGTTATAAATAATTATGAGCAATTTGAAGAGGTCGGAAAGAAATGGGTTGAAAAAAATCCATGCGTAAATGATAGTTCAGTAATATTCATGCCAGGGCGAATAGATTCTATTCTAATTAATGTGCCTATAGATATAGAGCGACCAAATAATTATAGTGTTCGTGATATATTGGATTCTATAAGAAGTGCTGCAAACAATATTGACGAGATAGTAAAACCAAGGATGGAAGGCGCATACAAAAAAGGGTATTCTGATGCTATTTCTAAAGTAAAAACTATAAAAATTCCTGTAAACATTCACGATACAATAAAGATAGTTGTAAAAGACAAGCAGTATAATGGGTTGCTGCAATCTGAATTAAATAGTATAAGAAAGCAATGGATTGAGACAAATACTAAAAAAGATATTTATAAAAAAAATAGCGACAAGTGGTTTATAATGTTCTTAATAGCCCTTGGATTATTGATAATTGTGTCATACATAAATGTAAGTAAAAAATGGCTTTAGGACAAGGTGCTATAAAAGTAGCGCAAACACAACTTTGGAAAACAGAAAATCCACTTGGCAGCAATTGGGGCGAGCCAGTTAAAAGCTATTTGAAATCAGTTGGCATTGACTTCCCTGCATCATGGTGCATGGCTTTTGTATATTGGTGCTTTAATGAAGTGGCCAAAGAAAACAAAGTAACAAACCCATTAGTAAAAACAGGTGGGGTTTTAAAGGCTTGGAATGGAGCAAAAGAATATCGTGTAGTTGGAGAACCAAAGCCAGGAGATATATTTATTATGGATTTTGGCAAGGGATTAGGGCATACCGGAATAGTTATAAAATCAGATGCTAATTTTATTTATACAATAGAGGGTAATACCAATGATTCTGGCTCAAGGGAAGGAATCGCAGTATGTAATAAGCAGCGACTTAAAAAGAAAATTAAAGGATATTTAAGATACTAAAGATTCGGCTTTGTTTTGAATGGATAGTTGCAAGGTTGCTTAATATCCAGCACACCCCCGGCATTTTTATGCTGGGGTTTTTGTTGCGAGTATTCTAAATATAAATTAGTTTTGTATGGGATATGCCTTGCTAAACATTTCCCTACGAAAAACCACCATACGGCTGCTTATTTCTATAGGCGGCTTTTTTATGCGATTTGGTAAAATTATGCCATTAGAATTAATAATAAAAAATAAAATAAATTTTATAACTTTGAGGTATGGAAACATCAAAACAAAAACTAGACGAACGGATGACTATGGCTTATAGAAAATTGCAAAATGTAGCCGCATCTAAAGTTACTGGTAAAAATCAAACCCTAACCTATCAAAGAGTAGGAGCAGCATTGGGGGTTACCGGACAAACTATTTATAATTATGTACAAGCAAAAAATAAATCTGCTAATGGGTACATGATTGATGCGATTATTGAGGAATTTGAAAAGCTATAGATGTATAGAATACCCAAGACAAAGATTGGAGACTGTTCTGTTTGTGAGAAGGTTGATACTAATGTCATCAAGAGGGGCAAGGATTTGTATTGCCTAAAATGTTCGCAAAAACCAAGAAAACCAATAACTAAACAATTTGTATATACATCAAATACAGAATTAAACAGGTGGTTTGTTGATAGACATAAAGAAATGAAGGGGGTATGTTCCAATTGCGGCAAAAAAACACAAAAAGATACATTAAATTATAAATGCTCTATAGCGCATATTCTTCCCAAGGCATATTTTAAAAGTATATCTACGCATCCAAGCAATTGGGTTGAGTTGTGCTTTTATGGCAATAGTTGCCATACAAACTTTGACAATAATATGCTTGATATAACTGAATTAAACTGTTTTGACGAGGTAATTGAGAAGTTTATAAAAATGTATCCAGAAATTGACGAAAGTGAAAGAAGGAGAATCCCTTCGGTATTATTAGAGTATGTAGAAAACAATAAATAAAACTATATGATTATTACACCAGTAGGCAAAAAACTCCTCGTTTCACCAGTATCTAAAGAACATCACACTACCGAATCTGGTATTATTGCAGTAGAGAATTCTCTTGCATATGCAAAAGTAGAAGCAGTCAGCAAAGAATTGTCAAAATTATTTAAAAAGGGGGATGTAGTCATATACCCCGAAAAGACCGGAGTAAACCAAATGTATAACGGCTTGGAATGTTTGTGGCTAAATGATTATGATGTATGGGGAATTGAAGAAGAACAAAAAACTAAAAAAACAAAGGCAAATGAATCACATGAATTTGAAAATACTCTTTAAGTACCCTAGCAGGGGAAGAAGAGATAGGTTTATTGAGGGCATGAACTCTATATTGAGCAATATCAACAATACTGATGATTATCATATTTTGGTATCCGCAGATATGGATGACCCGGATATGAACTATGAAATTGACTACCCTAATACTAAAGTAGTATACGGTAAATCTTTCAGTAAAATTCATGCGGTAAATAGAGACATTGAACAGGCAGATGACTGGGATATCATAGTAGTTATGTCAGATGATATGAGGTTTGCGTTTAAAGGATTTGATAATATTATAAGGGGACAATTTCAAGACGGTAACCTTGACAAATTGATTCATATCCCAGACCAAGATGCTAAAGGAATATTAGCGACTATGTATATAGCTGGTAAAGACTATTATAATAGATTTGGCTTTGTTTATGACCCTCAATTTAAATCGGTGTTTTGTGACAATCTAGTTCAAGATGTGGCTAAAAGACTAGAAAAATATTATTATTTGCCATTGCCAGGCATTATCATTCATTTGAATCCAGCATATGGGCATCTCCCAAAAGACCAAATGTTTTTAGAGCAACAAGGCTATTGGGAACATGATTCAAACATATATAATCATATAATAAATAACGGCATTGATAATTATATAGACAATTTTATTACTAATGAATAACCAAGTTCTTTCTATAGTACTACCAACAACGTTTGATAGGAGAAAAACATTCTATCCATTATTAGAGTTTATATTGAGGCAGATTAATAATATGGATTTAAGCAGGGAGATAGAAGTTTTAATAGATGAGGATAATAAAGAGAAGTCAATAGGGCAAAAAAGACAAGATTTGTTACAAAGGGCTAATGGAAAATATATAGTAGGCATAGATAGTGATGATTGGATATCAGATGACTATATAAAAAAAATATATAAGGCAATTACCAATAACCCAGAAGTTGACCACATAGGGTTCTATGAAAAGTGCAATATAGATGGCGATATAACCAAATCAATATTTAGTATAAAGTACTTAAAATGGCATGAAAATCTAGACGGGTATGACCATATAAGGTGTGCAAATCCAAAATCAGTAATAAAAAGGGAAATTGCAATAAAAGTAGGATTTGAAGATATTAGATATGGTGAAGACAGAATCTTTAGCGAAAAAGTAACTCCACTATTAAGTACAGAAATCTTTATAGATGATATGTTATATTATTATAGACGAATAAATTCAGAACATAATCACAGATACGGCATAATATGATGCAATTTAAAACTCCAATACCTACCATAGTAATAGATGACAAACAATAGGGTTATGCATTATATGTTGAATCAAGCGGTATGCTTGAGAATGATATTTGGACTTGTATATTATGCGATGGTGGCATAATAAGACATTATAGAACTGACCAAATAGTAATACATTATAATTCCACATTTGGAATAAGAAAAAAATAATTTTAATGGAATTTACTGAATCTAGACCATGTATTATAAGTTGTGGGGTAGGGAATTGGTATGCAACAGGGATAGAAAGACTTGAACGCTCTCTAATATATCATGGATTTGCAGGGGATACTATTTTTTGGAAAAACCAATACCCTTTTAATTCAGAAACGCACGAAGAAAATCCATACGCATTTAAAATAGCAGCATTTAAGGAAGCATTTAGTAGAGGGTATAATGTAGTAATGTGGTTAGATGCTAGTTTTTGGTGTATACAAAACCCACATAAAATATTTGATATAATAAACGAACACGGAAACTTTGCATTTAGGTCTGGGTATAATTGCGCTAATACTTGTACGGATGATTTATTAAATGATGTAGGTATTACTAGGGATGAGGCAGAAAATATACCAGAAACTGCTACAGGAATAGTTGGGATTAATATTAATAATCCTAAAGGAAAAGAAGCGTTTGAATATTGGGAAGACTTTTGCAAAAGAGGACTATTTAAAAACTCTAGAACTCATAATATAAAAGATTCTTCCGATAGTAGGTTTTTATTTGGAAGACAAGACCAATCTGCATATTCTATGGCTTTGTATAAAGCAAAAGTTGAGTTTAATTATATAGACTATGTTGCCTATTATAATTATGGAAACCCCGAATATGATAAATCTAATTGTTATTTTTTTATAGGAGGATTATGAAAGCAGTATTGTCAATGACTGAACACGATTATTATGCTATGCCATTACCAATAGTGGTTTATACATGGTATAAAATAGGAGTTGACTGCATAGTATTTTTACCTAGTGGTAATAACCCTAAAATAGAATTAGCAAAAGAATATTGTTTTAGTAGGGCTAAATTTTATGAATTTAATTGTGAAGAAAAAAGGATACCAACGTACAGTCAAGTAATTAGATTATTTGGAGCATCAGTAGAAAGTGATGAAAACGAAATTTTAATTACTGGAGATTCTGATTTAGCAGTATTTACAAATTATTACCATAGTTTAAAAGACGGGGGAATCCACATAGTTGGTGCAGATTTAACTCCTAATGACCAGTATCCAATGTGTTTTATTAGTATGCCAGTTAAGAAATGGAAAAAAGTATTAAATATAAAAAAGGATTATCAAGCGCATATTTCTGAATTAATAGACCCAATAGAAGGCATTAACATTAGGGGAGAACAATGGTGTTATGACCAATGGTACATAAAAAAAAGATTAAATGAAAGTGGCGAGAAAATTATATTACATAATAGAACAAATGGAATAAATCAATTTGCAACAAAAAGAGCAGACAGAGACGGATGGCATTTTGACCCATATAATATAATAGATGCTCATCTTCCTAGGCCACTAACCGATGATGACAATTTTAATAAAACATATGATTTATTAAAAAAAATATACCCAACAGATGATTTAAGTTGGGTTTTAGAGTATAAAAATAAATATTTAAAATTATGCAAACAGAATTAGTAGAATGGCAAAGATTAAGTCCTAAAAATGGAATGATTCAATGTTGGTGGACACATCCAATATTGGATGAAATAGAGACATTGAATTGGAAAGATAAAAAAATACTTGAATTAGGCGCAGGGAGAGGCACTGCATGGTTAAGAGAACGAAGCAAGTGGGTAGATTCTATAGAGGCTAATATGGAATGGGCAGAGTTGGTAAACAAAGAATGCGAAGAGCAAAATATGAAAAATGGAGAATTATTTGCTAAACAAATTGCAGATGGAATTCCAGAACTAAAAGACGAATATTTTGATTTAATTCCTAAAAGAAAAAAGTATGATATTATTACTATAGACGGCATTTATAGAACAGAAGCAATTGAATGGGCAATTAATCATTTTAAAGGTAGAGATGGCCTAATGATTATAGATAATTTAGACCAAGATTATGTTTGGATTAGTCCTAAAGCAATGGAATTGATAGAGCCATACGAAAGCAAAGTTTATATACAACTTGAACATACTAACCATGAAGGAAAACCTTGGAATACAAGATGGGTCAAAATCCCAAAATAGGCTTAATATTATACACGATACAAGAGCATTTGATAGGCTAGGCGATTTAAAAAAAGAGTTGTATGGCCAAAAGATATTTGACTATAAGATTTGGTCTCCGGTAGAAGACTCAAAAAGCGTAGTAAGGTCAATTAATTTAAGCCATAAGCAAATAGTCAAAAAGGCAAAACAGGATAATTTGCCCTATGTGATTATAGGAGAAGATGACTTGAAGTTTACATCTGAAGGGGCTTGGGAGTTTTTTATGAAAAATATGCCTCAATCATTTGACCTTTACATGAGTTCCACATACATAATTCCAACTACTAACAAAATGGTGTGTGGGTTTCATTTGTATATTGTATCCAATAATTTCTATGATACCTTTTTAGGTGTTCCAGAAGATGTCCATATAGACTCCGAAATGAATAATATAAATGGGAACTATCATTTTTGTTACCCATTTCCAGCATTGCAGCGAAAGGGATTCAGTTTTAATAATAAGTGCGTAGTTGATTATAATACAGTTTTAAAAGAGTGCGATATTTATAATGCAGCCATTCATAACATTTAGGGACTTGGATAAAAATGGGGAACTGAAATATTATATAATGCAAAGAGATGAACCGCATTTTGTGGGCATCATTAGCGCAGAAAGATATTTAGATGCATTAGTAGAAAGCGCAGTCCCAGGGTACAATTTATATATTGTTTTTAATGGGGTATTAAAAGGAAATTATATCCCATTGCGAAAGGATATAAAATCAGAAGCCCAATCAGTATTTGATAATATGGCATCATGGTATTGGACAGAACGCATACAAATAGACCCCAAAAGATACAAAAAACTAAAAATATCAAATAATGTTTAGGCCAGTAGAAAATAAATTAGTAGTTAAAGTATCTAGTAAATACATTCACAACATTACAAATATTACTAGGTTATCTGCTTTACAGGAAGGGGCAAGTGTTGACATGGCCGATTTTGTACAAATAGTAGGGGAGATAGTGGCATTGCCATTACAAATAAAAGATAGCAAGGAATACGAGGGTTATTCTCTTGATAATATTATGGTTGGGGATACTGCAATATTTAGCTACCAAGTTATCTCCGAAACAAACTATATTGAGGATGAAGACAAATTAATATACAAAAACATGGTAGTTTACCAAGGGAAGGAATACTTTCTTGTTGATATTACTAGGCTTTTTGGAATTATTAGGGATGGACAAATCCAAATGGTAAATAACTATTCTATGTTAGCGGAATATCGGCAAAACATTCTTGTGCTACAAAATCAATCAAAAAAAGCCAAAGGAACAGTACAATCAGAGGTGTTATATACTAGTAATTTAGACATGAATAAAGGAGACCTTGCTTGTTATTCCCCCTTTTATCCGCAGCATTATCAAATAAACAACAAAAAGTTCATCATTCTGAAGCATAACCACATATTTGGGACAATAAAATAAAATATTTTTGGCAAGAAATTACTTGTATATTTTTGATTAAAATTCAATCAAATTGAATATCAAAGAGTGTATAGACTTTCTTAACTTTTGGATTGCAAAAGAAAAGGGGGCATATTATACGATTGAAGAATTAATTGAACTCATTGACAGGGGTCAAATAGCTTACTATTCAGACATAAAGCCCAAATACGCAGAATCTCAATTAATTAAGGACACTCTCTCCCCTTTTAAGTCTACCTACATATTTAATCAAACTGGTATTATACAAGTACCAGATAGCAATTACCTTGATTTACTTGACATCCAAATTGTTTATACCTACCAAGGCAGAACAATATATTACCCGATATGGCTAGTAAATGAAGATGAAAGGGCAGACAGGCTAATGTCTCAAGTAGACCCAATAAGCCAGTATAAACCTGTGGGGGAGCAAGTGGGATTCAAGCAATTTGCTATATACCCTTCTAGCACATATGTAGGCACAGTTACTTACTTTAGAAGGCCAATAAAGCCAGTTTTTGGGTATACCGTTATTAGCGGAAGGGTAATAGTTTATGACCCAAATACATCAGTACAATTGGAGTGGAGGGAGACCGATATCAATAAAATATTGTTGAAGTCGTTGTCAAGTATTGGAATAAACTTGAGCGCAGTAGATGTTAGCCAATTCGCTGAACTTAAAACACAAGCGAACTATCAAAATGTAAACAATCTTTAAAACATAAAAACTCAAAACTATGGCAGAATTAGAAACCTTTGACCCCGGAGACGGAGGCAAAAAAGGCAAAAAAGGCAAAAAAGGCACAGTAAATGGCAAGAAAGTAGAAACTGCTCCAGATGGAACAAAATATGCAGTAAAAGACGGTAAAAAAATTGCAATTTCTAAACCGACATCAGTATCAACTTTAGAAAAAAAGACAACGATGCAGATGAAGCCTAAAGAGGGCATTAGAACTTCTGTAACTGGAGCAAAAGACCCAGACCAAGCGGAAAGGTATGGTGAAATGAAAACCCCTAGTGGAGACAAGGTGGCTAATTATCGTACACCAGAAGGCAAGGAATATTTTAAGCAAGAAGGCAAAAAAGTATTCACAAAACCTAGCACCGCTATGGGGGGAGAAAAGCCTCAACCGCCTAAAGAAAATACAATGTCTTCAGTTTCTAGAAAACCAGAATTTGACCAATACAAATCAGAAAAAACTGAAGAAACTATGAAAACTCCAAGTGGCGATAGAGTTAATTTGTATCGCACAAAAACTGGACAAGAATATATAGTAAGAGATGGCAAAAAAGTAGTATTAAAAACATCTCCAACTATGACAAGGCTATAAATATAAAAAATGCCAGCATTAACACTTTATAGACTTGCGGAACAAGCATTTAATCTGATTGAGGGTGGGTCACCAGGGCTTGCATCCTCAATCAGTATTAATGAATTGAAGATATCATGCGCTCAAGTAGTTAATAAGCTACTAAAAGTAGACTATTTGACTATCAATGGGCAAATGGGAGAAGCAATTCCTAATGGTACTGTTTTGGGGCTATACGAAGATGTTGATGTTGTGTCTTGGAATGGTAAAAGCAAGGCAACTCTACCAATTAAACCTTTAAAATTGCCAAGGAATATGGGGGTTTGGGCAATATATGCCAAAACCAACGAGCAGGGGAGTTACGACTTGGACAACGAGTTTATCCCCTTGCAAATGGGACAAGGGGCTTTGCTTAAATCACAACCATTGTTAAACAACTTATTGGGACAAACTGGGTACGAAGTTTTTGGCAATGATGTAATTTTTACCAAAGATTTAAAGTCTTTATTCCCAGACATAAAGATAGCATTTAGGTTGGCTATAATGGATGTTTCTGCATATGGGGATTATGACATCATACCATTGCCCCCAGAATTTGAATGGGATGTTATAAAAGAGGTGTATCAACTGTATACTACGCAGCCTATACCAGACAAATTGGTGGATAGCACAGTTAAGGAGAATATGCGGATACCTAATATTCAGCAAAAACAATCGCCATAATGGTATACACTAATCTAGATATAATTACACGGAGAGGTCTTTTGGAAAATGGCCTCTCTATTCATTATTACGCAGAAATGTTGTTTCATGCGGCATCTTGTTTGAGGGAACTGACATTTGATACTTTGAAGATAGTCAACACTAGAAACCTGCCAGTTAATGAATACGCATCAGTTGACTTGCCAGACGATTTTGTAGAAGATGTAGCGGTATGTTTTGATTACGGAAATTTATTGCAACCAATCCCACAGAAATCCTACATAAATCCAATTAGATATAATGACCCATTAACGGGTGAATTCACAAAGCCTCCGGTATACGATGCGTATAGAAACAACGGTTTGTTTTACGGGATGGTTGGATGGACATGGTATTGGAACATAAATGACTATGCAGAACCAACTGGAAGGCTTTTTGGGGCTAACGGAGCAGGGGCTAATGGATACAAAGTAGTAAAGGAAAGAAACCAAATACAACTGACCGGGAATTTTAATGCAGGGAATATAGTGTTGCAGTACATCTCTGATGGACAAAATGTTGATGCCGCAAGCCAAATAGACCCTCAAGCATTTAGCACCATTCGTGCTTATCAAGATTGGAAAAGAAGCCCTAATGCTACAAATCCTAATTCCCCACAAGCATACAACTACAAAACCCAAAGGAGATTATTGAGGGCTAGGTTAAATAACCTGTCTTTGACTGAAATTAAAGAAACTTTGCGTAGCGGATATACTGCCGCAATTAAGAACTAATACTGCAATGCAGAGCATTAAAGAGAAAAAATATTTTGCAGACCTTCAGTCTGGTTCATTGAATGCAGATGATGCAGCCTTCGCAGTATCAGCTAACCAATGGGTCAATGCCGAAAATGTCAGAACTGAAACTACTGACTCTACCGAAACAGGGGTGATGCAAAGCATTGGCAGTAATAGGCTTTTATCAACTCCGCAACCATCAGTTACATATTACACAATCGGGTCGGTAGAAGATGAGGCTAATAACAGGATTGTATATTTTAATTACTCATTGTATTCATCCGAACATAAGATAGTAGCATACGATACAATAAACAATATTGAATATTTAGTACTTCTTTCGTCTCAAGTGACAGGGGGATTAGGATTTGACAAAAATTATCCTATCCATAGCGCAAAAGTCATAGATGGACTTTTGTATTGGACAGACAATTTAAATAGGCAGAGGAAGGTTAATATTGATTCTGGAATTAAATTGAATGATGGCACATATGTTACTAATGAAGTAGCTTACACAACTCCAATAACACAAGAAGTTATTAGTCTTTTAAAAAGACCACCAATAGTACCACTTAACATACAAAAGGCCGTACAACCTAGTTTTGTAGGCAACAATTTTATAAAAAACGAATCATTTCAATTTGCGGCAAGATATTATTATAGGGATGGGGAGACATCAGTTTTGTCTACATATAGCGTTTTAGCAAATTATAACTCTGCTGATGATAATTTTAATTCAATAATTATTGCATTTGATTTTTCAGAATTTATTGACCAAGATGTTTTAAGAGTTGACCTAGTAGTTAGATATGGGAATACAAACAATTATTTTGTAATAAATACATGGGATAAAAATATTCCATCACAAGAAGCACAAATATCAGCACATAATGCTGGTACTACTGCTCTAGCATATACATTTTATAATAACAAAATAAGCGAACCACTAGCATCGTCATATGCAATAAAGCCATTTGATTCTATACCAGTATTAAGCGAAACTCTTGAATTAAGCACATCAAGATTATTTTTAGCAAATAATCTAAACGGATACGATACGCCAGCAAATACATCTTTAAGTTTTTCAGTTCAAACACAAACAACTACTGGTGGCCTAACGCAATTTTATCAATATGAAGCAGATTTTGGCGTTTATGGGGGCGTTCAATATTTTGTATATATTGACATACAAGGGTATGTAGGATGGTGGAGAGATATGGGGTCAGTTGGGGCAAATGTAATTGCAGATGGCGCAAACATAAGTACTTTAGTTTTTTGCGGTTCTACTTTTTATGATGTAATAATTTTTGTTGCCGGGACAGTTATATTTGGAGTATATCCATTAGAATACAATGAAATAGGTATTGCAGGATTACCAGTAAATATTTCCGGCAGAAATACTTTTAAATCTAATTCAGTTTATCAATTAGGTATAGTTTTTTATGATTTTGGAGATAGAAAGTCTGGTGTTGTTACTAATCAAAATTTATTACTGACAACATCAAATAGACCATCAACTATAACAACTTATACTAGTTCGTTAATATGGCAGTTAAGCAATGTAAATGCATTGTCAGAAATTCCATTATATGCAAGTCATTATTCAGTAGTTATTACCAAGTCATTGACTACTAGATTTTTTATGCAATCGCATACTACCAAAGCCAAGTATGTTACAAAAGACCCTACAACTGGTGTTTTTACTTTTGCTGGTGTTTCATATTCTCCAGCATTTTATGGATTGGGAATAGACATTACTGAATTAATTGGCTACGGCATGGGGTATTCATTTCAAGAGGGCGATATAATTGAAATATATAACATACCAGTAGTATTATCTATATTAGCACAAGATGGTATTTGGATAATATGTCAATTGCATGATGTAGGAAGTTTATCATCAAATATAGATTGGGAATATCAAATATCCACCCCATATCAACAAACCAATAGTGAGCCATATTATGAAGTTGGAGAAACCTATAAAATAAACAATCCTGGCACTATTTCAAGACAATATTCTACATTAAATGGAACTATAGTAGGTGATTGCACTTTGTTAGCAAGAAATAATGGGACTAGTAATTTTTACACCGAAAATATGTCTCCTAACGATAAGTTTTGGAAGAATTGGTTTACAAATAGTGGAAGAGCAAACTTTGTAATTAACATAGGGCAAACTAGGGAAAAGAATTCTATTTCATACTCTGATACATTTATACAGGGGACAAGGATTAATGGCCTGTCTTCATTTTATGCCCTAAATGCAAGTTCAATATCATTAGAATGTGGCGCAATAAGAAAGTTGCAAATAACATCCAAGGTTCAAAATCAACTTGGTATAGTCATGTTGGCCATATGCGAAAACGAAACTGCATCCTTATATTTAGGGGAGGTTCAGCAGTATGGCTCTAATACACAAACAACATTGACCATTGCAGACAATGTAATTGGCACTATAAATATATTAAAGGGGTCATTTGGCACAGTTAATCCAGAATCGGTCATTGAATATAGGGGGAATGTATTTTGGCTAGATGCTATAAATGGTAGATACATTCAATATAGCGGAAATGGATTATACCCTATCTCAAACCTTAAAATGACCAAGTTTTGGAAGTTGTTTTCTGATAAGTACATTTCTATGACCAAGGGGGACATTGAATCTCTTGGTAACAGGCCGTTTGTGTTTTCAATAATTGACCCCTATCACGATGAGTTGCTGATATCTATACCAAGGCTATTATCAACCCCTGCAAACGGATACACACCGGATTATCCATCTATGGTTTATCCATTTGACATTTGGGATGGCCAAGGCAAAACAATCGTATATAAACTAGATAAAACGGCAACAAATCCACATTGGCAAGGCGCATACACATTTGTCGCAGAAAACTTCGTCATTTGCCAAAACAAGCTATATTCTTTCAAATCGGGACAATTATATATACATAATCAAACAGACAATTATAATAACTTCTACGGAGTACAAGGCAGTTCAAAAGTGATGTGCGTATCCAATATGCAAGGGAATATGCCAAAGGTGTACAACAACATAATGGTAGAGGGAAATCTAAAGCCCGACTTTGTATATTTTTATAATAATTACCCCTATACCCAAACTAGCGACTTGGTAGATACCGACTTTAGGGATTACGAGGGGGTACACAACGCAGTAATATTACGGAACAAGATAGTCCCAACAATAAGCGGATACAACATTGACGGTTTGCTTACGGCTGAAAAAATGAGAAATGTGGCTATGTATTGTATGTTGCAATGGGATGATTTTACGACTCAATTAAGACTGAAATTTGTAACATTTGGGTTCTCTCTATCTAGGGGGTACGGGGAATAAAAAGTATATTTGTAAATAAATAAAATACAACATTATGGCCGGATTAGGAACTGCTATAGCAGGGGCAGGACTAGGATTAATAGGTGGGGTTGGGCAAATGTTTGCTGCCGCAAAATCAAGGAAAGAAATGAATGCATTGATGCAGCAAAATCCCGAATACCAACAAAATCCTTTGGCGCAACAAAGACTAGGATTGGCTCAATCTTTATTTAATTCTAGAATGCCTGGGGCGGCTGCATTTGCACAAGGAATTCAAACAGGGGCTGCTGGGGCTATGGAAAACGCTAAAAGGGTAGCTACAAATCCAGCACAGTTACTTGCTACTGGGGCTGCAACAATGGGACAAGCAGGGGAACAGATGGCCGATTTGCAGAAAAATGAGGCAGCATATCAGCAACAACAATATCAAAACTTGTCTGCGGCACAAGAAGGTGCTATCCAAGAGTCAGACAAGGCATATCAAGATAAAATAAGAAGATTCCAAGAAAAAGTACAAGCGGCAGGGGTTGCAGCACAAAATAGACAAGCAGCATGGGGGTCATTGGGCAATTTAGGTGGTCAAATCGCAGGAGTAGGTGCTAGTATATATACAGGCAAACAATTTAAATTAGATTAAAAAAAACAATATGGCATTAGACTTATCCGGGTTCGTAATGCCCGAACAAAAGTACGAGTGGATTGGAAAAATTGGAGAAAACATAGAGGCTAATAGAGTTGCAAAGCAAAAGGCTGCAAAAGAGCAGATGGTAAGAAGAGAGGCTGGGCTTAAATATTTTGGCGATTATATTAATAATTATGTTGCAGAAATTGCAACTGGGACTTCATTTGATGTTATTGTTCATAAAGGTAGACAAGAAGCATTAAATCAAGCCGAAACATTAATTGCCCAAGGAGTTGACATCCCCACAGTATCAACAATAATTTCTCCAACAATTAGAAAGATATCAGATTATGCATCAAAAGCAAAGATTTTAAATAAAAATATTTCAGATGGCCTAGAGCCATATAAAAATACAAAGGGAATTGATGCAAAAAAATTGAAAGAGAACGCCCTAAAATTTGCTTTAGGGGAAAGCGGAGAACATATTGATGATTTAGACCCTTCTCAAAATTTTGTACAATTAGCAATAGAACAAAGTGATGTATTTAATACGGAGACATACAATGAATACGCCCATGACGATAAGTTGAAGGATATGTATTCGGGTAAAAAATACACAAAAAGTTCAACAGGGAAAGTAGATTCAAGAGATGCATCAATAAAAAAGGCATCATATCTAGTTCCAGAACTTGATAATAATAAAGTAGCCGTAGGTTTTGTGCCAAAATATCAAATAGCTACAGACGAAGGGAAACCGCTTATAGCAAAGTTTTATACTGAACAAGGAGCGCAAGACCACCCAATTAGACTTTTTGACGAAAACATTTTTGAATCTTGGAAGAATACCCCCTCCCAATTTCCAATGTATGGGTATGCTATGCAAGAAGCAAGGAAATATGCAACTAAAGAGGGGATTCCAATGACAGACCCCAAAGTAAAAATGTTGGCAAGGGCTATTGCATATGATGAACTAAATGTTGATACAAGAAAACCACTAGAAGAAAAAACAAGTGAAACTCTAATTCAGCCACAAATAAAGTTAGTTACAGGGGGTGGGTCTAGTGCTAATAAACCTACCGAAGCAGAGAAAAAATTACAAACATTTGGTTCAAATTTGGCAGCATCATTAAATAAAAGGGGCGCAAATTCTAGCGGAGAGTATTCAGTATCAGACATAGTAGGCAACATTGAAATGTTTAGCCCTAGTGGAGTAAAAATAAAAAAATCGGAAGTTACATTTAATCCGACTAATGGTACATTTACATACACTCCTACAAACAAAA
>Ga0082207_1000891_pt1 | contig 15490 bp, 11 predicted proteins | sample LakMenEpi10Aug09_FD_71540 | JGI IMG/M metagenome (GOLD analysis project Ga0082207, IMG submission 71540)
GCGCGGGCGTGCGCTGCGCGCTCCGCGAAGGCGGGAAGACCGTCGGCTCGGGTGTCGTCACGAAGATCCTGGACTGAACCGTATTGAAGAACATGGGGGGAGGGGGTCCGCCGTGGGCCCCCTCCTTCTCCACAGGGGCGTAGCTCAACTGGCAGAGCGCTGGTCTCCAAAACCAGAGGTTGCGAGTTCGATCCCCGCCGCCCCTGCATGCTGAGCTCGAGGAGTCCGACACGACGATTGGCGACGGAGCGCGTTCGAACGATGGCAACCACGCAAGAAAATTCGACGGCCAGCGGCAGCTTCTGGAGTGAACTCCTGAGCACGTCGGTCTACAAGCGCAACCAGGGCAGAGTGACGCGGCAGGCGACCTTCGCCGCCCTCGCGGTCACGATCGCCATTGGTGTGTGGCGGCTCGCGCAATTGCTGCCGCTCTGGCTGTCGAATGCCACGTCGCTGTCGGCGACGCCGGGTGCGGATCTCGGGGTGTATCGGTTCCTCGTTCCCGGGCTGCTCCTCGCCGGGGGGCTGTGGTTCGTCTACCGGCTCGTCAACGTTCCCCGGTTCGCCGACTTTCTGATCGCAGTCGAGTCGGAGATGGCGAAAGTGTCGTGGCCGACAGCCGGCGAGGTGGCTCGCAGTTCGGCCGTGGTCATCTTCCTCATCTTCGCGCTCGCGGCGATCCTCGCTGCATACGATCTTTTCTGGTGGTTCGTGCTCCGGGCCATCCAAGGCTTCAAGTGAAATCCAAACCATGAGCGACCATCCCCACGACGACGCGGCTCCCGAGCACGACATCGCCCACCCGGCCCCGGCCAACGAGCCTGCGCCGGCGGTGGTCGAGGATGACGACGACGGTGTCGCCGCCGAGATCGACGATCCGTTCGCCGGCAGCAGCGAAGACGCCAAACCGGTGGAGACGGCGGGCGACGACGACGAACTGCCGATCGGCGACCGGCAGTGGTACATCCTCAAGGTGCAGAGCAACCGCGAAGACTCGATCCGCGAGGCGCTCCAGCGCCGGATTTCCATGCAGGGCATGGACAAGTGGTTTGGGGAGGTGATCGTGCCCAAGGAGCAGGTCACCGAGTTCAAAAGTGGCAAAAAACGCGTCGTTTCTCGCAAGCTCTACCCGGGATACATCCTGGTGAACATGATCTTGAATGACGAAACGTGGTATCTCGTGCGGGAGACCGGCGGCATTGGTGATTTCACCGGGTCGGCCGGGCGGCCCGCCCCGATGCTGCCGCAGGACGTCGCCAAGCTGCTCAACAAAGCCGAGGAGAAGACCGCCGAATCGCCGCGTTTGAAGATCAACTTCAAGAAGGGCGATCGCGTGAAGATCAACGAGGGCACGTTCGAGAACTTCGAGGGCGAAGTCGAGGCGATCGACGAGGCCAACGGTCGCGTGACGGTGATGCTGAGCATCTTCGGGCGGTCCACGCCGGTGGACATCGAGTATTGGCAGATCGAGTCGGTCTGAGTGGCCTTCGTTTCAGGCTCAAGCACAACATTTCAGTCAATTCGTTTCGGTCGAAAGGTAAGGATTCGCGATGGCAAAGCAGATGGTCGGTCAGGCAAAGTTTCAGGTGCCAGGTGGGCAGGCCACGCCGGCTCCTCCGGTGGGCACGTCGCTGGGCCGCTTCGGCATCAACCTCGGCCAGTTCGTGCAGCAGTTCAACGACCGCACCCGCGAAGCCGCCGGCATGGCGATCCCCGTGGTCGTGACGGTCTACAACGACCGCTCGTTCGACTTCATCACCAAGAGCCCGCCGGCCGCCGCCCTGCTCAAGAAGGTCGCCGGCCTGGCGAAGGGTTCGGGCGTGCCCAACAAAGACAAAGTCGGCAAGGTCACCAAGGCCCAACTCGACGAGATCGTGCGGCTGAAGTCGGCCGACTTGAACGCCCGTGACGGCGACCATGCCCGCCGCATGATCGAAGGCACGGCCCGCAGCATGGGCATCACCGTCGAAGGCTGATCCAGCGTCCTCCCCTCCACGTTTCCTCTCCACATTTCAGGATTTTCAAGCCGTGCCAGTTTCGAAGCGCATGCGGGCGATGCTCGCCAAGAAGCCCGAGTCGGAAGCCGCCCTGCCCATCGCCGAGGCGGTGGGTGTGCTGAAGGGTTTTCCGCCGTCGAAGTTCGACCAGACGGTCGAAATCCACGTGCGGCTGGGCATCGACCCCAAGCAGGCCGATCAGATCGTCCGTGGCTCGCTCTCGCTGCCCCACGGCATCGGCAAGTCGAAACGGGTGGTCGTGTTCGCCAAGGGCAACCTGGCCGAAGACGCCCGGGCGGCCGGCGCCGAGGAGGTCGGGGCCGATGATCTCGCCAAGAAGATCAAGGAAGGCTGGACCGATTTCGACGTCTGCATCGCCGCTCCCGACATGATGGGCCTCGTGGGGCCGCTCGGCAAAGTGCTCGGGCCCCGCGGCCTGATGCCGAGCCCGCGTGCCGGCACTGTGACGGCCGATATCAAGAAGACGGTCAGCGAATACAAGGCGGGCAAGGTCGAGTTTCGCAACGACCCGACCGGCATCGTGCATGCGGTGGTCGGGAAGGTGAGCTTCGACGCCGCGAAACTGACCGACAACATCCGGGCCTTCATCGACCATATCCTGTCGCTGCAGCCCAACAGCGTCCGTGGACAATATGTGAAGAGCATTTCGATCTCGGGCACGATGACCCCGGGCGTGATGGTCGCGGCCTGACCCGTCGCCCTCCACGCATTCCATCACTCCTGAAGAAGAACGCAGAGATCCATGAGCAAACTCGTCAAGAACATGCTGGTCGACGACCTCAAGACCCGCCTCGCGGGCGTCGGCGACCTGATCGTCGTCAGCCTCGGCAAGCTCGACGCCATCCAGACGTCGCAGCTGCGGCAGACGCTCCGCAAGAAGAAAATCCACCTCCAGATGGTGAAGAACAGCCTGGCCCGCCGGGCCACGCTCGACACACCGCTCGCGCCCGCCTTCGAGAAGCACGAGGGTATGCTCGCGATCGCCTGGGGCGGCGAAGACGTCGTCGACCTGGCGAAGGAGCTCGATCGCCTCTCGGGTGTCAAAGACTTCGAGGGCTTCGAGTTCCGCTGCGGCGCCCTCGACGGATCGCGGCTCGAGGCCGGCGACGTGAAGGCCGTGGCCAAGTGGCCCAACCGGGCCGAGCAGTTGTCGCTGCTTTCCGGCCAGATTTCCGGCCTTGGCTCCAAGCTTTCCGGTCAGATCAGCTCGCTCGGCGGAGTGCTGGCCGGGCAGATCTCCTCGCGTGTCGACGACCTGGAGAAGTCGGCCGCAGCATCATAAACAGGCGGATTTTTGCACCGGGCTTCACCCGGCAAAAGTTCGTGGTAAGACAGTAGACCCACCACACATCACCCCGTTCGCTTCCGGCGGACGGGCTTTCAAGAAGGGAAAGGACCTCGCGCGATGGCAACGGCTGAAGCAACACGTGAATTCTCGAAGGACACCAAGGAGCTGGGTGACAAGATCGTCGCCCTGTCGCTGAAGGCGGCGAAGGAACTCTCCGACTATCTCGACGAGGTTCACGGCATCAAGCCGGCCGCCGGCGGCGCGGTCGTGATGGCGGCCCCGGGCGGAGCCGGTGGCGGAGCAGGTGGTGGCGAAGCCGCTGCCGAGAAGACCGAATTCGACGTCATGCTCGACGCCTTTGGCGACAACAAGATCGGCGTCATCAAGGTGGTGCGGTCGGCGACCGGCCTGGGTCTCAAGGAGGCCAAGGATCTGGTCGAAGCCGCTCCCTCGAAGGTGAAGGAAGGGATCTCCAAGGCCGACGCCGAGAAGCTCAAGAAAGAGCTCGAAGAGGCCGGGGCCAAGGTCTCGATCAAGTAATTCCTGCGAAAACAGCCGCGAGGCGGCCGGGAACTTGGCGTCCCGGTCGCCTTTCGGTATGCTTTTTGCTGGTCTGGTCTTGACTTGTCTCCCCCGCCGCGCCTCTGCCTCGTGCTCGTCCGCCAGTCCGTGATGTGACCGGCCTTCGGTTGTGAACGCCGCCCCGCGTCCACGCCGCATGCCGCTCGGTTCCCGTCCTCCCAAGACAGTCACAGGAGCTCTTTGCCAATGGCCACTCGCGCCGTCCGCCGCCTTCAGCCCACGGAAGTCCGTCACTTCGGCAGCCGCCGCGCCAGCCACTCCATTCCCGACCTCACGGAAATCCAGACGCGGTTTTACGACCGTTTTCTGCAATACGACACGCCCCAGAACAAGCGCAAAGACGAGGGCATCGAGGGCGTGCTCCGCGAGATCTTCCCGATCGAGAGCTACGACAAGACCGTCAAGCTCGAGTATCTCCGCTACGACCTCGGCAAGCCGCGCTATGACCCAGACGAGTGCCGGCAGCTGCGGCTGACCTACGGCCGGCCCCTGCGGGTGTGGCTGCGGCTCACCCGCGATCAGCCCATCGAAGAAGAGGTCTATCTCGGCGACATCCCGATCATGCTCGGGGGCGGTGAGTTCATCATTAATGGCGCCGAGCGGGTCGTGGTCAGCCAGCTGCACCGTTCGCCAGGCATCGATTTCGTGACCGACACTGAGTCGAGCGAGCGCAAGACCTACAACTGCCGCGTGATCCCCGAGCGTGGGAGCTGGATCGAGCTCAACGTGTCGAAGAAAGACACGCTCCAGGTGCGCATCGATCAGAGCGGGAAATTCTCGGCGCTGACGCTGCTGCGGGCGATGGATCCGAAGTATTCCCGCGATTCCGAGATTCTCAAGCTCTTCTACAAGACCGACAAGCTGAAGACCGAAGGCGGTCGCTACGTCGCCAAGATCGAGGGCAAGATCGCGGTCGACGACGTCGTCTACCCGAAGGGCAGCGAGCGGGCCGGCGAGATCATCGTCGACGCGGGCTGCAAGATCACCCACGATCAGGCCGAGCTGATCTGCACCTCGGGGCTCAAGGCGATCGAGGTGATGCTCGAGCAAAAGGTGCCCCTGATCGTCAACAGCCTCCGCGAGGATGCCGACGAATCGAAGCGCCGCACCGGCGTGGCCCCGAGCCATGAAGACGCGCTGATCCGCATCTACCAGCGGCTGCGGCCGGGCAATCCGCCGGCACTCGACAAGGCGCGGTCGCTGTTCGACGAAAAGTTCAAAGACACAAACCGCTACCGGCTCGGCCGCGTGGGGCGGTTTCGCATCAACCGCAAGCTGGGTCTGTCGGTGCCCGAGACGGAAATGACGCTCCGCCCCGACGACCTGATCGCGGCGATCACCTACATGCTGCAACTCAGCGAGGGCGAAGGCGAGGTGGAGGTGGACGACATCGACCACCTCGGCAACCGCCGCCTCCGCACGATCGACGAACTCGCCAGCGATGAGCTGCGGAAAGGCTTCCTCAAGCTCCGCCGCACCGTGCAGGAGCGCATGGGCCTGAAGGACGTCACGGAGATGTCGCCGCGGTCGCTCATCAATCCCAAGAGCATCTCGGCGGCGATCGAGTATTTCTTCGGCCGTGGCGAACTGTCGCAGGTGGTTGATCAGACCAACCCGCTCTCGATGCTCACGCACGAGCGCCGGCTTTCGGCCCTCGGCCCGGGCGGCCTCAACCGCAAGCGCGCGGGCTTCGAGGTGCGCGACGTCCATATCTCGCACTATGGCCGGATCTGCCCGATCGAGACGCCGGAAGGCACCAACATCGGCCTGATCTCGAGTCTCGCGATCTATTCGGGCGTCGATTCCTACGGCTTCCTCGTCACGCCATACCGCAAGGTCGTGAAGGGGAAGCTCTCCGACGACGTCGTGTGGCTCCGTGCCGACGAAGAGCACGAGGCTCACCTCGCGCCGGCCGATGCCACCGTCGTCGACGGCCGCCTTCAGGGTGAGACGATCATCGCCCGCTACCGCGGCGACTTCGTGCTCGTGCCGGCCGAAAACATCGAATACATCGACGTGGCGCCGAGCCAGATGGTCGGCGTGTCGGCGGGCTTGATTCCGTTCCTCGAGCACGACGACGCCAACCGCGCGCTCATGGGCTCCAACATGCAGCGCCAGGCCGTGCCGTTGCTCGTCACCGAGCCACCCGTCGTGGCCACGGGCATGGAGCGCGACGTGGCCGTAAACTCCGGGCTCATCGTGCGGGCCGCCCGCAAGGGCACGGTCAACTACGTCGACGCCGAACGGATCGAAGTCACATCGGGTGCCGGGGCCGCCGACATCTACAAGCTGCGGAAGTACGTCGGGCTCAACGAGCGCACCTGCCAGAATCAAAAGCCGGTGGTGCAGCTCGGCCAGAAGGTCGAGAAGGGCGAGGTGCTCGCCGACGGTGCCGCCACTTACAAGGGCGAGCTGGCCCTGGGCCGGAACGTGCTCGTGGGCTTCATGGCCTGGGACGGCTTCAACTTCGAAGACGCGATCATCATCAGCGAGGAGCTGGTGGAAGACGACGTCTACACCTCGATCCACATCGAGGAATACGACATCGAGATTCGCGACACGAAGCTCGGCCGCGAGGAATTCACCCGCGACATCCCCAACGTGGGTGAGCGGGCCCTGCACAACCTCGACGAAACGGGCATCGTGAAGATCGGCACCTACGTGCGGCCGGGCGACATTCTCGTCGGCAAGGTGTCACCGAAGAGCAAGACGGAGCTCACGCCGGAAGAAAAGCTGCTGCACGCCATCTTCGGCCGCGCCGGCGAGGATGTGAAGAACGACTCACTCGAGGTCCCGTCGGGCGTCGAGGGGATCGTGATCGCCACCGAGAAGTTCTCGCGACAGATGAGCCTCTCGGAGGAGGAGCGTCGTGAGTTCCAGAAGCAGCTCAAGGAGGCCGAAAGCGAGGGCAACCTGCGGATCGCGGAGGCGTTTGGGGCGTTCGTCAAGGAGATCGAGGGTGTGCTCCAGAAGCCGCTCAACGCGGCCGACGGCAGCCCGCTCGTCAGGAATCAAGATCACAAGGTGGTCGCCGAACGGGCCGCGGCGTTCAAGCTCGACGATCTCGACATTCGCTCGCCTGAGCGGAAGACCGCCGTCGAGAAGCTCTTCAAGACGCTCTGGCCGACCGTCGAAGAAGCGATTGACGGCCGGGAGCGGCGGCTCAACAGCATGAAGCGCGGCGATGAACTTCGTCCGGGCGTGCTGCAGATGGTGAAGGTGTATGTCGCGGCCAAGCGTGTGATCTCGGTCGGCGACAAGATGGCCGGCCGCCACGGCAACAAGGGTGTGATCGCCAAGATCCTGCCCAAGGAAGACATGCCCTTCCTGGCCGACGGCACCCCGGTGCAGATCCTTCTCAACCCGCTCGGCGTGCCGAGCCGCATGAACGTGGGCCAAATTCTGGAGACGCATCTCGGCTGGGCCGGGAAGATCCTCGGCTTCCAGGCGATCACGCCGGTGTTCGACGGTGCCAGCGAGGACGACATCAACAAGGTGCTCGCCGACGCCGGCCTGCCGAAGCACGGCAAGGCGCAGCTGTTCGATGGCCGCACGGGCGAGCCGCTCGAGCAGGAAACGACCGTCGGCTACATCTACATGCTCAAGCTTCATCATCTCGTCGACGACAAGGTGCATGCACGGTCGACGGGTCCCTACTCCCTCATCACGCAGCAACCGCTTGGCGGCAAGGCCCGCTTCGGCGGCCAGCGTTTTGGCGAGATGGAAGTGTGGGCGCTCGAGGCCTACGGTGCGGCCTACATTCTCCAGGAGTTGCTCACGGTGAAGAGCGACGACGTGGAGGGCCGCACGAAGATCTACGAGAGCATGGTGAAGGGCGAGAACACGCTCGAGGCCGGCACCCCGGCCAGCTTCGACGTGCTCACCAACGAAATTCGCGGACTGGCTTTGAACATGTCGCTCGAAAAGCGCCGCATCTGAACCTCAGGCACGCCACAGGAGATTTTTCGTGAGCATCGGCGAATCAACCTACGATCGCGTCAACGACTATTCGGCCGTCAAGATCAGCCTGGCTCGGCCGCACGACATCCGCAGTTGGTCGTTCGGCGAGGTGAAGAAGCCCGAGACGATCAACTACCGCACCTACCGTCCCGAAAAGGACGGACTGATGTGCGAGAAGATCTTTGGACCGGAGAAAGACTGGGAGTGCTCCTGCGGCAAATACCGCGGCATGAAATACAAGGGGATGATCTGCGACCGCTGCGGCGTGAAGGTCACGCATTCGCGCGTCCGCCGCAAGCGCATGGGCCACATCGAGCTGGCCGCGCCGGTCGTGCACATCTGGTTTTTCAAGGCGATGCCGAGCCGGCTCGGCGCGCTGCTCGACATGAAGACGTCGAGCCTGGAGAAGGTGATCTATTTCCAGGACTACGTCGTTCTCGACCCGAAAGACACGCCCCTCAAGAAGCAGCAACTGCTGACGGAAGAAGAGTTTCGTGAAGCGCGCGCCACGTATGGCGACGGCGCGTTCGACGCGGAGATGGGCGCGGAGGCGGTGCGCAAGCTCCTCCTCGGTCTCGACCTCGTGCAGCTTTCGAAGGACCTCCGCGAGGAACTGCACACGACGGGCTCGAAGCAGAAGAAGAAGGATCTCGTCAATCGGCTCAAGATCGTGGAAAGCATCCGCGATAGCGAAAACAAGCCGGAGTGGATGGTCCTCGACGTGATCCCGGTGATCCCGCCCGATCTGCGGCCGCTCGTGATGCTCGACAGCGGCAATTTCGCCACGAGCGATTTGAACGATCTCTACCGCCGGATCATCAACCGCAACAACCGGCTCAAGAAACTCGTCGATCTCAACGCACCCGAAGTAATCATTCGCAACGAGAAGCGGATGCTGCAGCAGTCGGTCGACGCGCTGTTCGACAACAATCGCTGCAAGCGGCCCGTCTTGGCGTCGAGCAATCGGCCGCTGAAGAGCCTGACGGACATGATCAAGGGCAAGCAGGGCCGCTTCCGCGAAAACCTGCTTGGCAAGCGGGTCGACTACTCGGCCCGCTCCGTGATCGTGGTCGGCCCCACGCTCCGCCTCCACCAGTGCGGCCTGCCCAAGAAGATCGCGCTCGAACTCTACCAGCCGTTCATCATCCGCCGGCTCAAGGAACTCGGCCACGCCGACACGATCAAGAGCGCCAAGAAGATGCTCGAGCGGAAGGACGCCGAGGTGTGGGACATCCTCGAAGAGGTGATCCGCAATCACCCCGTGCTCTTGAACCGTGCCCCCACGCTCCACCGCATGGGCATCCAGGCCTTCGAGCCGATTCTCGTCGAGGGCAACGCCATCAAATTGCACCCCCTCGTGTGCAAGGGCTTCAACGCCGACTTCGACGGCGATCAGATGGCGGTGCATCTGCCGCTCTCGATCGAGGCGCAGGTCGAGGCCCACACCTTGATGCTGGCCACGAACAACATCTTCAGCCCCGCCAACGGCGCCCCGATCATTTCGCCGTCGCAGGACGTGGTGATGGGTTGCTACTACCTGACGATGGCCCTCCCGGGCCGCAAGGGCGAGGGCATGGTGTTCAAGAACGTCGAGGAAGTGGAGATGGCCCACTCGCTCGGCAAGGTCGACACCCACGCCAAGATCCGCGTCAAACTGCCTGCCAAGCGACGGCTGAAGATCGACAACGAGACGCTCGGCAAGCCGGGCGCGATCATCGAGACCACGGCTGGTCGCGTGCTCTTCAACTCGGTGCTGCCCGAGGGGATGCTCTTCTACAACATTCCCATGCGGTCGAGTGAACTGGCCCGCGTGATCTCCGACTGCTACCAGGCCCTCGGCAGGCGCAAGACGATCGACCTGCTCGACGACATGAATCGCACGGGCTTCAAGTGGAGCACCAAGAGCGGGCTTTCGTTCGCCACCGACGACCTGATCACTCCCGCCAACAAGACAAAGGTGATCGGCGAGGCCGAGAAGGGCGTCATGAAGATCATGAAGCTCTACCAGCGCGGCGTGATCACCGACGGCGAGCGATACAACCAGGTGCTCGACACCTGGACGCACGCCCGCGAGCAGATCACGAAGGACATGATGGCGGAGCTCGAGCAGGACACCGACGCCCGCGACGTGCGGCGGGCCGGCTACGTGAATCCGATCTTCCTCATGGCCCACTCCGGCGCCCGCGGCGGCGTGGAGCAGATCCGGCAGCTGGCCGGCATGCGTGGCCTGATGGCGAAGCCGTCGGGCAAGATCATCGAGACGCCGATCAAGGCGAACTTCCGCGAAGGCCTCACGGTGCTCGAGTATTTCAGCTCGACGCACGGTGCCCGCAAGGGCTTGGCCGACACCGCCCTCAAGACGGCCGACTCCGGCTATCTGACCCGCAAGCTCGCCGACGTGGCGCAGAACGTGGTGGTGACGATGCATGACTGCGGCACGACGCAGGGCATCACCAAGACGGTCATCTATCGCGGTGAAAAGGTTGAGGTGAGCCTCGCCGACAGCATCCGCGGCCGCGTCAGCCGGGCCAACATCGTCAATCCGATCACTGAAGAGGTGGTCGTGCATGAAGACGAGCTGATCACGCCGAAGGTGGCCCGCCAGATCGAGGAGCTTGGGCTCGAAAAGATCCAGGTGCGCAGTCCGCTCACCTGCGAAGCGCCGCTCGGCGTCTGCCGGCTGTGCTACGGCATGGATCTCTCGACCGGCTCGCTCGTCGAGGAGGGCATGGCCGTGGGCATCATCGCCGCCCAGAGCATCGGCGAGCCGGGAACCCAGCTGACGATGCGCACGTTCCACATCGGTGGCGTCGGTCAGCGGGCCATCGAGGAGAGCGAGAGCCGGGCGAAGCGGGGCGGCACCGTGAAGTTCACCCGCCTCCGCACCGTGCAGAACGAGCAGGGCGAGGAAATCGTGCTCGCCCGTAACGGCGAGATCGCGATCGTCGATCCGAAGGGCCGTGAACTGGAGAAGTTCGAAATTCCCGCAGGCGCCATCCTGAAGGTGAAGGACGACGAAGAAGTGAAGGCCGGCACGGTGCTCGTGCAGTGGGATCCCCACTCGATCCCGATTCTCTCCGAAGTGGCGGGCAAGGTTCGCTACGAAGACGTGGTCGAGAATGAAACTCTGCGTGTCGAGAAAGACCCGAGCGGTCACGTCCGCCGCATGATCATGGAGCACAAGGGCGTGTATCACCCGCAGGTGGTGCTCGAAGACAAAGACGGCAAGATCCTCGACTTCTATTATCTGCCTGAGAAGGCCTACATCGAAGTGCTCGAAGGGGAATCCGTGAAGGCCGGCCACGTGCTCGCCAAGACGCCGCGCGAAGCGTCGGGCACGCAGGACATCACGGGCGGCCTCCCGCGGGTCACCGAGATTTTCGAGGCCCGCAAGCCGAAAGATCCGGCCATCATGGCCGAGATCGACGGCAAGGTGGAACTGCTCGGCGAGAAGCGCCGCGGCAAGCGGACGATCATCGTGAAGAACGAGAGCGGCATCGAGAAGGAACATCTCGTGACGCACGGCAAGCATATGCGGGTGCACGCGGGTGACTTTGTCAAGGCGGGCGAATCGCTCGTCGACGGGCCGCTCGTGCCGCACGACATCCTCCGCATCTCCGGTGAAGAGGAGGTGCAGCGGTATCTCGTTCGTGAGATTCAAAACGTGTATCGCAGCCAGCGGGTCGAGATCGACGACAAGCACATCGAGATCATCGTGTCGCAGATGCTGCGCAAGGTGAAGATCGAGACGGTCGGCGATACGAACCTCCTGCCCGGCAGCGTGATGGACAAGTTCGAGTTCCGTCAGGCCAACGATCGCATCGCCCACGGGCTGCGGATCACCGACAAGGGCGACAGCGAATTCGCCGTCGGCAGTGTCGTGCCGAAGGACGTGCTCCAGCAGGCCAACACCCAGATCGAGGCTCTCGGCGGCACGCCCGCGAAGGGCTCGAAGCCCAAGCCGGCCACGTCCAGCACGCAGCTGCTCGGCATCACGAAGGCGAGCGTCCAAAGCTCGAGCTTCATCTCGGCGGCGAGCTTCCAGGAGACCACCAAGGTGCTCACCGAGGCGGCCCTCGCCGGCAAGGTCGACAACCTCGTGGGCCTTAAGGAAAACGTCATTCTCGGCCATCTCATCCCGGCCGGAACGGGGTTCAACACGTTCCAGTCGTCGGAGGTGCGGGTTCGCCCGGAGGCTCTGGAGTCGCTCCGGCTCGACCGGGAGACGGTGCTCACGCGGCAATTCCCCCTGCTCGAGGCCCAGCAGGCCGCAGATGCGCTGGGGCTGGCCTCCGAGGGACCGGACGTGGCGACCCTGGACGCGGCCCCGGGGCCGGACGAAGCGACCTGAGCGGTCTGTCTGGACTGGCGAGGGCCATCCTGCCGAACTACCGTCGAAGGGGACCGTCTGGCGGCGGCCCCGGATGGAGTTGTGCCATGGCCCGTGCGCAGTTGGTTTCGTGCCGTCTTGCCTGCATCGGTGCGGCGTGCTGTGCGGCGTGGCTCGCCTGCGCCACGCGGGCCGATGCCCAGGTCAACGCCTACAACCCCTACGCCGACAGCCAGGAGCACCTGCCGCCGGTGGCCCCCGACGGCACGCTCCGCTGGGGAACGTTTTACAAGTCGGCGGCCCTCCAGCAGGCCTACGAACGGCTCTGGAACCTGGGCGCCTGCCGCGGCACCAACAAAGCCATCACCGTACCGGTGGAAATGAATAAGGTGGCGATCGATTCGCTGCCCGAGGAGGAGTTTCGCGGGGTCGTCGTCGGTGCCACCGGAACGATTCGTGGCGGCATGATCGCCTTTTCGACGGCGGCCGATCCGGCGGATGACAGTCCGAACTACGTGGCCGCTCTGCATCCGGCCGGTGTCTCGAAACTCACTGTCAGTGGTTCGCTGCCAGCGACAGCTCTGCGGCCGGGGCTCACCGTACGGCTCCAGGCCAGAGTGAATAGGCGGGGTGTGGCCGCCGAGCCCCTCACGATCCTCGAGGTGATCACGCCGCCATCCGGCTACAAGCCCGGGGCGATCGAGCCCGAACGCGACGAAACCATCGTGGGCACCGTGACGCGACTCCACGGGGGCACTCTTCACGTGCAGGTGGCCGCCGGAAAGATCCGTCGGCTGTCGATCCCTCTCGCCGCCGACGCCGCGGTGCGAGTCGATGCCGGCCAACTCGATCTCGTCGCTCCGGGCGACATCGTGTCGCTCACCGGCCGTGTGTGGCGTGGCGAAGGGTGTGTCGGCGAAGGCACCGTCTTCGCTTCCGTGGTCACCGTCATCAAGCCGGTGCCGGCGGCTGCCGCCCCTGCCGTGGACGAACGGCTCGGAGCGCTGACACCGTAGCCCGGGCTCTGGCCGGTAAAACAGGGCAACGCTGGAAATTGGTCGGCGACGACGGCTAGAGTACCGTGATCGGCCAAGTTCAGGGTCACGGGCGTCCCCATGAAGCTTTCGAGTGCGTGGATCGTGGTCGAAGATGGCCAGCGGCCCGCAGGGCTCGTGGCGGCCCGGACGCTCCGCAAACGGCTCGACACGGTGTGGCGCGAACTCACCGTGGCCGGGAGCGGCTCCACCCGCGACGTCGCATGCGTCCATCGGCTGAGAGTCGCCACGCGGCGTGCCCTGGCTGCAATCGATGCCTTCCGAGACCTGCTCCCGACCAAACGGGCTGACTGGTACACGAAGCAGCTCCGCCGCATCCGGCGAGCCGCCGGAGAAGCCCGGGACCTCGACGTGCTCACCGAACGCCTGACGGCGGAGCCGGAAGATTCCGGAAGCGGCCAGGCCCGCCGCCGGCTCGTGTCGATGCTCTCGAAGCAGCGCGAAGTCTCGGGCCAGCCGATCCGCCTCGCCTACGAGCGGCTCGTCGACACCTGGCTCGACCGGATTGAGCAGCTGCTGGAAGGCGTCGCGACCGGCCGTTCACAGCCGACGTTTCGCACCTACGCGCGGAACCGCTTTCAGCCCATGATGCGTCGGTTTTTCACGGCCGCCGATCGGAAGCTCCGCTCGGCGGATGAAATGCATGCCTTGCGGATCGAAGGCAAGAAGCTGCGGTATGCGATGGAAATTTTCTCGTCGATGTTCTCGCCGCGGATGCGTGCGCGATGTTACGACGCCCTCGAGAAGCTCCAGGAGACGCTGGGAGACTTCACCGACCACGCCGCGGCGGCGGATCGGCTACGGAGGCTCGCCCACGAACCGTCGGCCGCTGCAAATCGCCACGTGCTCGAGCAACTCTGCGCACGGGAAGAGCAGCGGGCTGACAAGGCTCGCAAGGCGTTCACGAAGTGGTGGGATGCCGATCGGCGTCGAGCCCTTCGCCGCCGCTTCGAGCAGACACTGCGACGCGCATCTGCCTGACCGCCCATGCCACCCACCCCCCAGCCCCCCTCGCGATATCGACCCCTCGTGGGGTTCGCAGGTCAGGTGGCGCTCGGTATCGGCCTGGCCGCCTGCGTGTGGTGGCTCGCGCGGGTTGCGACCGATCAACCGGAGCCGGCGCTGCGGAGTGGGCCGTTTACCGCCACGCAGGCAGGCCCCGAGGCACCGTCTGGCAGCGCCCCCGAGGGCATGGCCTGGATTCCGGGCGGTGAGTTCTCGATGGGGTGCCTCGACCCGCGGGCGATCCCGTACGGCGGCCCTGATCCGATGGCCGACGCCCGGCCGGTGCACCGTGTGCACGTCGATGCCTTCTGGATGGACACGACCGAGGTGACCAACGCCCAGTTCGCTACCTTCGTCGCCGCCACGGGATATGTCACGGTTGCGGAGCGCGTGCCGAAGGCCGAAGACTTTCCAGACGCGCCTCCGGAAAACCTCGTCGCCGGTTCGGTCGTCTTCACGCCCCCCGCCGAGGCCATCCCGCTCGACAATCACCTGAGGTGGTGGGCCTATGTGAAGGGCGCCGACTGGCGGCATCCGCTCGGCCCCGGCAGCTCCATCGAAGGCCACGCACAGGAGCCTGTCGTCCACGTGGCCTACGAAGACGCCGAAGCCTATGCGCAGTGGGCAGGCAAGCGACTACCAACCGAGGCCGAGTGGGAATTCGCGGCGCGGGGTGGCCTCGCGGGCGACCTCTATCCCTGGGGCAACGAATTTCGGCCGGGGGGCCGATCGATGGCCAACACTTGGCAGGGCCGCTTTCCTGCCGAGAACACCGCGGCAGACGGTTTTCCTGGCCTCGCACCGGTGGCCCGTTTTCCACCCAACGCCTACGGCCTCCACGACATGTCGGGCAACGTGTGGGAATGGTGCGCCGACTGGTATCGGCCCGACACCTATCCCAAGGCGCTCGCAACGGCGGCAGTGGCCGACAATCCTCGCGGCCCAGACTCGAGCTTCGATCCGCAGGAGCCGGGCCAGGCGAAGCGCGTGCAGCGCGGAGGCAGCTACCTGTGCTCGGAATCGTACTGTGCCCGCTACATCGTGGGCTCGCGTGGCAAGGGCGAGATCTCGAGCGCCACCAACCATATCGGCTTCCGCTGCGTGAAGGCGCCGTAAGGCTTCTTGGAGGACAGGCTTCTGCCTGTCGCTGCCTGGGCGTGAGGCATCTGCTCACAACCCGCATTCGGAGCCGGCGGGAGGCGTGGTCGGAAGCGGGGGGGGTGGGAGTGCAGGAGTCGGGGGGGTTGGTCGG
>Ga0082207_1000892_pt1 | contig 15486 bp, 10 predicted proteins | sample LakMenEpi10Aug09_FD_71540 | JGI IMG/M metagenome (GOLD analysis project Ga0082207, IMG submission 71540)
TTCGACTGGCTGGGTGCGGACGGCCACTTCCGCCGCTTTCAGGATGCCTACCCCAATTGGGACAGCAACCGGGCCATGGCGCTGGCCGCACGGCTGGGCCTGCCGCTGTACACCGTGGCACGCAGCCTCTCGGGGGGCGACCAGCAGAAGCTGAGCGTGGTGCTGGCCCTGGCGCACGACCCCGACCTGCTCATCCTGGACGAGCCGGTCTCGAGCCTGGACCCGATCACGCGGCGCGACTTCATGCGCAGCCTGTTCGAGCGGCGCTGGTCCACGCAGGGGCCGCGCACCATACTGATCAGCAGCCACCTGCTGAGCGACCTCGAGCGGGTGGTCAGCCACGTGGCCTTCATGCGCAAGGGCCGCATCCAACTGATGGATGAGTGGGATGCGCTGACCGAACACCTGCGCTTGCTGGAGCTGCGCGCCGGCCACAGCGCCCTGCCCGCCCAGGCCGTGCACCGGCGGCGCGTTGGCGAGATGGAGCGCGTGGTGTTCGACACTCGCGGGGCCGATGCGCCGCCGGCCGCGGGTCGGGCGCTCACGCTGGACGAGCTGTTCCTGGAACTCAATGACGAGGCCTCGGCATGACGCGCCCACCGTCTGTTGGATCGGACCCGGCTTGGGGCGTGGGGGCGCGCTGGCATTTCTTCGGCTTTACCCGGGCCCTGGAACTGCAACTGGGCGTGCTGATGGGCCTGTTCCTGTTGGTGCTGGCCGCGCAGGCGGTGTTCACCCTGGTGCTGGCCACGGTGGGCACCTCCGGCGCCGAGGCCCCGGCGGGCGGTTCGGGGTGGAACCCGGCCTGGAACCGCTTTCATGCACTGATGGTGGCCCTGTGTGTGGCGCCCCTGCCCTTTCTGCTGGACGGGTCGATGGATGCGGAGCGGCTGTGGCGGCGCCGAGCCGCGCCCCTGGGCGTGTGGCGGCGCAACCGGGCCAGCCTGTGGTCCTTTGCGGTGGTGGTGGTGCTGGTGGCCTTGCTACCGCTGGTGGCGCTGGCGCTGATGGCACCTTCGCCGGCTGGGAGCTCGGCCCAGCTGATGTGGACACTGACCTGGTTCTGCGCGGCCTTGGGCAGCGGGGCCCTGTTCAGCCTGCTGTGGCGGGGTGGCTCGGGTGGTGGCGTGAGCCGATTGTGGGATGGCTGGCGCGCGGCGCCAGCGACGCTGCTGGTGATGGCCCTATGGCTGATGGTCATGCAAGCCCTGCTGGACACCGGGCACTGGGTGGCTTGGCTGGAAGGCCAGGGTTGGCGGTCCTGGGGGCGTTGGGTGCTGATGGCGGCGGGCTGTGCGGGCTGCGGCCTGTGGTGGGTGGCGCGCCAGGCAAGGGATGGGCTGGCGGAACCTGATGCACCGGCGAGTGCGGCCCCGCGCGGCTGGCGCGCACGGTTGGAGACCTTGAGCGCCTATCTGTATGCGCAAACCCGGTCCGTGGGCCCCACGGGCAACGTGATGGTCGTGGTCGTGGGCACACAGTTCAACACCTGGCTGCAGCCCCTGGACAACGGACAGTTCAAGAACTTCCCCACCCTGGGCAGCGAACTCAGCTATGCGGCGCTGTACATGATCATGCTCATGAGCCTGCTGGCTTCCTCGTTGCTGGCCGGTGTCAGCCTGCATTGGCGCGATGTGCTGGCCCCCGGGCGCAGCCGCCGGCTGCAGTGGGGGTGGTCGGTGGCCGCCTGGACCTGGGCTCGAATGGTGTTGCTGATGCTGCTGTGGCTGGCCGTGCTGGCCGGGCTGAAGCTGCTGTTTCCCACTTTCATTGGCGGCCGGTCCAGCCTGAGCGAATGGCTGGGGGCGGCGGGTTCCTGGCTGCCGGTGCTGTTGGTGGACTTGGCGCTGGCTGCTTGCCTGACCGCTGCACTCGCGCCCCTGCACCTGAGGCACCGGGGCCTGGGGCCGCTGTTGGCCCTGGCCGCGATGGTGGGCCTGGTGCAGCTGGTGCTGTGGCAGGGCTTCGATGTAGCCAACCCAACGCTAATGCAGCGGGATGGAACCTGGCTGGCCACGGTGGCCGCCGCCTGTGCTGCCCTGCTGTGGGCAGCGCGGCGTGCCTGGGCCCGCGTGGATCTGAGCGAACTGCGGCGGCAGCAGGACCGGGCTGAGGCCGAGGCCGGCCTGTAGAGCGCGGCCCCCCAAGGACAGGGCAGTCCCGTGGCCGGCCTTACTTGATCGGCTTGAAGCGCACGCGCTTGGGCCGAGCACCCTCTTCACCCAGACGCTTCTTCTTGTCGGCCTCGTACTCCTGGTAGTTGCCGTCGAAGAAGGTCCACTGCGAATCGCCCTCGCAGGCCAGGATGTGGGTGCAGATGCGGTCCAGGAACCAGCGATCGTGGCTGATGATCATGGCGCTGCCGGCGAACTCCAGCAGGGCCTCTTCCAGCGCACGCAGGGTTTCCACATCAAGGTCGTTCGACGGCTCGTCGAGCATCAGCACGTTGCCGCCACGCGCGAGCGTCTTGGCCAGGTGCAGCCGCCCGCGCTCACCACCGGACAGCTGCCCCACCATCTTCTGCTGGTCGTTGCCCTTGAAGTTGAATCGGCCGAGGTAGGCGCGCGAGGGCATCACGAACTTGCCGATGGTCAGGTTGTCCAGGCCGCCGGAGATGTCTTCCCACACGGTCTTGTTGCTGTCCAGGCTTTGACGCGACTGGTCCACGAAAGCCAGCTGCGCCGTCTTGCCGATCACGATGTCGCCACTGTCGGGCTTCTCGACGCCTTGAAGCATGCGGAACAGGGTGGACTTGCCCGCGCCGTTGGGGCCGATGATGCCGACGATGGCGCCTGCGGGCACCTTGAAACTGAGGTTGTCGATGAGCAAGCGGTCGCCGAAGGACTTGCTCACGCCCTTGAATTCGATCACCTCATTGCCCAGGCGCTCGGCCACGGGAATGAAGATCTCGTTGGTCTCGTTACGCTTCTGGTATTCGTAGTCGCTCAGTTCCTCGAAGCGGGCCAGACGCGCCTTGCTCTTGGCCTGACGGCCCTTGGCGTTCTTGCGCACCCACTCCAGTTCCTGCTTCATGGCCTTGCGGCGGGCGTCTTCACTCTTCTGCTCGGCCTCCAGACGGGCTTCCTTTTGGTCCAGCCAGTCGGAGTAGTTGCCCTTCCAGGGGATGCCGTGGCCACGGTCGAGCTCGAGGATCCACTCGGCCGCGTTGTCCAGGAAGTAGCGGTCGTGGGTGATGGCCACCACCGTGCCGGGAAAGCGCTGCAGGAACTGCTCAAGCCACTCCACGCTTTCCGCATCGAGGTGGTTGGTGGGTTCGTCCAGCAGCAGCATGTCGGGCTTGCTCAGCAGCAAGCGGCACAGGGCGACGCGGCGCTTCTCACCGCCGGATAGGTTGCCGATGGTGGCTTCCCAGGGCGGCAGGCGCAGGGCGTCGGCGGCCAGCTCCAACTGCAGGTCGGTGTTCTCTGAGCCGGCCGCGGCGATGATGGCCTCAAGTTCGGCCTGCTCGCTGGCCAGCTTGTCGAAGTCCGCATCGGGCTCGGCGTAGGCCGCGTACACCTCATCCAGGCGCTTCTTGGCGGCCAACACGCCACCGATGCCCTCCTCCACGGCTTCACGCACGGTTTGGTCCGGATTGACCAGGGGCTCCTGGGGCAGATAGCCGATCTTGATGCCGGGCATGGCCACCGCTTCGCCTTCGATCTCTCGGTCGATGCCGGCCATGATCTTGAGCAGCGTGGACTTGCCCGCACCGTTCAGGCCGAGCACACCGATCTTGGCGCCGGGGAAGAAGGACAGCGACACCTCCTTGAGGATCTGTCGCTTGGGCGGCACCGTCTTGGTGACGCGGTTCATCGTAAAGACGTACTGGGCCATGGCTTTGAGAATCGAAAGTGGTGGGTGCTCGGCGGCACAATCCACGATTATCCCTGAGCCACCTTGAGCGAGCCGCCATGACCCAAGCCAAGCCCACGACCACCCACCCCGACCGTGACCCGACGCCAACGCACAGGCCTGAAACGACCCCAGACGCGTCCGTCCATGTCCATGCGCCGCGTCGACATGTGCTCAGGGGCCTGGCCGCCGGGGCTGCCCTGGGGTCGGCCTCGGCCACGGGATTGGGCTTGGGCCTGACCGGCCTGCTTTCCCCCGCGCAGGCCCAAACGGGGGACTACCCCAACCGGCCCATCACCTTGGTGGTGGGCTACCCGCCCGGCGGCAGCACCGACCTCACCGGGCGCGTGGTGGGCGCTGAACTGGCCCGACAACTCGGCGTGCAGGTCGTGATCGAGAACATTGGCGGCGCCGGCGGTGTGCTGGGGGCCCAGAAGGTGGTACAGGCCGCGCCGGACGGCTACACGCTGCTGCTGGGGGCCAACAACGAAACGGCCATTGCTTCCCTGGTGAACCGAAAGCTCAAGCTCAATCCGCTGCGCGACCTCAGTGGTATCGGCCTCATCGCCTCACAGCCCATGGTGCTGGTGGCCTCGGCGGGCAGCAAGGACGCCCCTCGCACAGCGGCCGAGTTCATCCAGAAGGTCAAGCGCAACCCCGGCCGTTTCAGCTATGGGTCTTCCGGCGTAGGCACCGCGCTGCACCTGGCCGGCGAAATGACCAAGGAGGCGGCGGGCCTCTTCATGGTCCACATCCCCTACCGTGGTGTCGCGCCGCTGACGACCGATCTGCTCAGTGGTCAGCTGGACTTCGGGGTATTCGTTTTGTCCAGCGCCCTGCCCCACATCCGCAGCGGCAAGATGATCCCGATCGGCACCACGCAGGCCAGGCGTGCCGGCATCACACCGGAGATCCCCGCCTTGGCCGAACACCCGGCGCTCAAGGCGGTGGACATCAGCAGCTGGTTCGGCCTGTTCGGGCCAGCCGGTCTTCCGGCACCGGTGATGCAGCGCCTGCAGAAGGCGCTGGGCGATGCCCTACAGGTGGCCGATGTGCGCAAGCGGCTTGAGGAAGCGGGATCGACCATGGCGCCAACGGGCCTGCAGTTCTCCACCTTCCACGCAGCAGAGATCGAGAAGTACCGAAAGATCGTGGACTTCGCCAAGATCGAGGAATGAGCGCCGCCATGACGTCCGAAACGCGCTTCGAACTCCAACCTCCGCCCCTGGACCGCTGGCGAGAAGGCAACACCGGGCTAGAAGGGGTGTGGCGCTTCGAGGCGCCCCGTCCAGGCCGCGAGGTGCTGGTCACAGCGCTTGTTCACGGCAATGAGCTGTGCGGCGCCTGGGCGCTGTTTGAAGCCTTGGAGGCCGGTATCCGGCCCAGCTGCGGTGCGCTCACCCTGGCCTTTTGCAACCTGGCGGCCTTCGACCGCTTCAATCCGGACGACACCGACCGCTCGCGCTTCGTGGACCAGGATTTCAACCGCCTGTGGGGCCGCATGCCCTGGCGCGTGGAAGGCGCGGCCTTGAACTGCGAACAGCGGCGGGTGCTGGAACTGCAGCCGGTGGTCGAGCGCGCGGATTGGCTCTTGGACCTGCACTCCATGCATGCGGATGGTCCCCCGTTGGGACTGACCGGCCTGATGACGCACCACGCCGCCCACGCCGCCGCCTGGGGTTCGCCGGGCATCCTGGTGGCCGATGCCGGGCATGCAGCGGGCACACGCATGCGCGACCATGGGCGCTTTGGCCGCGAAGAAGATCAGCAGGCCGTGGCGCTGCTGGTGGAGTGCGGTTGGCATGGCGCAGCGTCCTCGCGCACCGTGGCCTTGGATGTGCTGCACCGCTTCCTGGTGGCCAGTGGCGCCGTGGACGCAGGTGACCTTCCCGCCGCCTGGCGCGCGCCCGATGCGCCGAGGGCACCCACCCGACTGAAGGTCACGCATGCGGTGACCGTGCAGCAAGGCCAGCCGCCCAGCTTCCACGACCGCTACTCGACAGGCCAGGTGATCGAGCGCCAAGGCACGGTGATCGGACACGATGGGGCCAAGGCCGTGGCCACCCCCTACGATGACTGCGTGCTGGTGATGCCCTCGCTGGCTCACGCCACGCCAGGCGCCACCATGGTGCGCTTGGCGCGAACGGTCTGAGTCCTCAGGGGCCGTTCACATCGATCGCCGGCCTGCCGCGCAGGCGAGGTCGCGGCCGCCTTGGGCTACACTGCGAAGGTCTGCGCGGCGCTCCAGTCCTCGCAAAGGCGGCCCAACGCGGCCCCACACCACTCTGTTCCCAGCCACGACTGGTGCCCTCCTCCCGGAGCGGCGGTTGGCGGGAATCAAGGCCCTCACAGGGGTCAACAACACAAATGAACTTCACCGAACTCGGCTTGGCCGAGCCCATCCTGCGCGCGGTGCGCGAAGAGGGTTACGAGCCCCCACCCCCCATCCAGGCACAAGCCATTCCTGCCGTCCTGAAGGGCGGCGACCTCATGGCCGGCGCGCAGACCGGCACCGGCAAGACCGCAGGATTCACCCTGCCCCTGCTGCACCGCTTGGCCGCCGACAAGCCTGCGCGCGACGCCCGTGGCCGCGTGGCCATTCGCGCCTTGATTCTGACCCCCACCCGCGAACTCGCGGCCCAGGTCGAGGAAAGCGTACGCACCTACGGCAAGTACCTTCCCCTGACCTCCATGGTGATGTTCGGCGGCGTGGGCATGCAGCCGCAGATCGACCGCTTGCGCAAGGGCGTGGACATCCTCGTGGCCACACCCGGGCGGCTGCTCGATCACCACCAGCAAGGAACCCTGGACCTGTCACACGTGCAGGTCTTCGTGCTCGATGAGGCCGACCGCATGCTGGACATGGGCTTCATCCACGACATCAAGAAGGTGCTGGCCATCGTGCCGGCCAAGAAGCAAAGCCTGCTGTTCTCGGCCACCTTCAGTGACGAGATCAAGGCGCTGGCCGACCGCCTGCTCAACCAGCCCTCGCTCATCGAAGTGGCGCGCCGCAACGCGACCGCCGAGACGATCGCCCAGCGCGTCATCATGACGGGGCGCGAACGCAAGAAGGAACTGTTGGCCCAGTTGATCCGAGAAGGCGATTGGCACCAGGTCCTGGTGTTCACACGCATGAAGCACGGCGCCAATCGTCTGGCCGAGTACCTCAGCAAAGAGGGGATCCCGGCCATGGCCATCCACGGCAACAAAAGCCAGGGCGCGCGCACCAAGGCACTGAGCGAATTCAAGGCCGGCACCCTGCCGGTGCTGGTGGCCACCGACATTGCCGCCCGCGGCATCGACATCGATCAGCTGCCCCACGTGGTGAATTTCGAACTGCCCAATGTGCCCGAGGACTATGTGCACCGCATCGGTCGCACGGGCCGTGCCGGCGCGCAGGGCGAGGCCCTGAGCCTGGTGTGCCGCGACGAGGAGATCTTCCTGCGCGACATCGAAAAGCTGATCAAGCGCGAGATTCCGCGCGCCAGCGTGCCAGGCTTCGAGCCGCCGGCCGATGAGAAGGCCGAGCCGATCGTATTGGGCCGCATGACCATCGGAGTGGGTGGAACCCGCCGCGGTGGTGGTGGCGGCGGTGGCGGTGGTGACCGAGGCCGTGGCTCGCGCCCGCAGGGCCGCGGCGGCCAACCCGGGGGTGGACAGGCCTCTAATGGCCGCCCTGCATCCAGGGATGGTCGGGGACCTCGTTCAGGTGCAGCACCGGGGTCACGCAACAGTCGGCCGGGTCCGCGATAGCCGCCCACTCGGCCATGGTGCGCCGCGCCAGCAGGTCCGCCATCATGCGGCGGGTCTGCGTCGCCTCCTGAGAGCCGGGCTGTTCGCCACGGCTCCAGTGGCGCGGCGACCATTCGGGCTTGCCGATGGCCTCGCACCAGGCCTGCCAGAACTTGGGCTCCAGCGCCCCCACCGCCAGGTGGCGTCCATCTGAACAACGGTACACGCCATAGCAGGCGGCCCCGCCATTGAGCAGGCTCGTGCCTCGCGCCGGCACCAGGTTCAGGCTTTGTGCCTCGGCGCGCGCAATCACCGCATGGCGCCACACCTCGCGGGTCATGGAGATATCGACAAATCGCCCCTGCCCCGTGCGCTGAGCCCCCACGAGCGCCGCCAGAAGGCCTGACACCGCCGCCAAAGTGCCGCCCAGGAGATCGGCGATCTGGAAGTTGGGCAAGGCCGGGAGCCCTTCATCGAGCCCATCGGTCGGCAGGCCGATCTGGTCGAGCACCCCAGACAGCGCGATGTAGTTGATGTCGTGGCCGGCCTTGAGGGCATAAGGCCCGTTCTGACCGTAGCCGGTGATGGCGGCCATCACGAGTCTGGGGTTGACCTGTTGCAGCGTGTCCCATCCCAGCCCCAGTCGCTGCATGACGCCGGGGCGAAACCCCTCGATCAAGACATCCGATCGGCGCACACGTTCCAGCAACTCGGCCTTGCCTGACTCACTGCGCAGGTCCAGCCGCAACGCTTCCTTGCCTTCGTTGAGGTCACGAAAGAAGCCGCTGGGTCGGTCCAGCGCCCTGTCCTCATCGGTGAGGTACATCAGCCGACTGCCGTCCCCCGCGCCCGGTAGCTCCACTTTCACCACCTGGGCGCCCCACTCCATCAGGTGGCGTGTGGCCAAAGGGCCCGGCAGCAGCTGCGTCAGGTCGAGCACGGTGATGCCCGCCAGCGGCAGGCTCACGTGAACACCCCCTCGCGCAGCCACTTGGTGGCCACCCACTTCTCACCGTCCTCGACCGGCGCACCGGCATGCAGGGTCTTGGTGAGGGGATGCGGGCGGTCGTAGCTGAAGAAGACGGCGTTGCCCTTGATGGGCGCCACTTCCAGGCCCACATCCGGAAAGGTGGTGGCGCCACCCGACGCGGGCGTGTTGAGGTAGACGACCAAGGTGCCCACGCGCTGGCCGCCGCGCTTGAGCACGGCAGCGGTGCCTGGGGCCGCCGGGTCGAAATAGTCGTGGTGTGGCTTGTACTCGGCGCCTGGTTGGTAATGCAGCACCTGCAGACCCTCGCCATGGTCCACCGGCCAGTGCAGCAAGGTGGCCATGCGCTGTTCGATTCGAGCAATGAGGTCAGACTCACCCCGCTCGAAGAACATGCCGTGGCTGGTGCGCGCCTCATTGACCTCGGCTTGACCGTCGCCCGCGCGCACTGTTTCCGAGCGGCCCATGCGGGGACCCGCGGCGGCCATCAGCTCATCGCATTCCTCATCGGAGAGCAGGCCACCCAACACCACCACGGTGGGGTTGCCCATGCGGGCCAAGACATGCACCTGCCGGTCGCCCGCGTCAGCCCTGGAGCCTTCGCCGATCGCCACGAAGGGCACTGGACGGGGCGACTCCACCAGGGCGAGCAAGGTCTCCTCCATGGCCGACATGGCCGTGGCCTCATCCCAACCACTGTCCTTCATGGCCTGCAGCACCGACTCGGGCGTGCAGCCGGCACGTGCCTGTTCGACGATCCAGTGGCGCAGGGTATCGGTGATGACTTGACTCATGATGCTGAACGCTTGACTGTCTTGACTGACCGATCACGCTTGTCGCCGCCTGAACACCAGTCGGTCAGGCTCAGAAGCATTCGAATCCCAAGCATAGCCGTCGAGGTTGAAGGCCTTGAGGTCGTCGACCCTGCCAGCGCGACTGACGATGGCGTGGCGTGCCATCAGCCCGCGCGCGCGCTTGGCAAAGAAACTGATGACCTTGTAGCCGCCGCCCTTCCAATCCTCGAACACGCACTCCACCACCCGTGCCTTCAAGCCTTTGCGGTCGACCACCTTGAAGTATTCCTGCGACGCCAGGTTGACGATCACCGGCTCGCCCGAGGACGCGCTGCGCCGCACGGGAATTCGACCGTTGAGGTAATTCGCCACCTCATCGCCCCAGAACGCGTAGAGGTCCTTGCCCAGCGGGTTCGTCAGCTTCGTGCCCATCTCCAGGCGATAGGGCTGAAGCTTGTCCAGCGGGCGCAGAGCCCCGTAGAGACCCGACAGGATGACCAGATGGTCCTGCGCCCAGGCCAGGTCATCGGCTGACAGCGACGAGGCCTGCAGCCCATCGTAGACATCGCCGTTGAAGGCCAGCACCGCTGGGCGGCTGTTGGCGGCGGTGGCCTTGGGTGACCAGGCCGCGTATCGAGCGGCGTTGAGGCCCGCCAGGTTGTCCGACAGGTCCATCAGGCCGGCGATCTGCGCCGACGACAGCGGGCGCAACACATTGATCAACTCGGCCGCGCGCTCTGTGAACAAAGGCTCGGAAGCCTTGCGGGCCATGCCGGCCGGCAGCACGGATTCGTAATCGAGGGACTTGGCGGGGGAAAGAAGGAAAAGCATACGAATCAGCCCACCCAACGCCGCGCGTTGCCAAACATGCGCCGCCAGGGGCTGGGCGCGCTCACATCGCCCCCGCTGTGGCTCATCTGCACGTTGCGGAACACACGCTCGGGATGGGGCATCAACACGGTGAATCGGCCATCGGCCGTGGTGACGGCGGTCAGTCCATCGACGCTGCCGTTGGGGTTGTGGGGATAGCGTTCGGTCGGCCGGCCTTGGGAGTCAACGAATCGCATGGCGCGGTGCACCTGCTGCGCATCGCCGCTGCGGCTGAAATCGGCGAAACCCTCACCGTGGGCCACGGCGATGGGCAGGCGGCTGCCTGCCATGCCCTGGAAGAACAGGCTCGGACTTTCAAGGATTTCGACCTGCGACAGGCGTGCTTCGAACTGCTCGCTCTTGTTGCGGGTGAAGCGTGGCCAATGCTGGGCGCCGGGGATCATGGGGGCGAGCGCGGCCATCATCTGGCACCCGTTGCACACCCCCAGGGCAAAGGTGTCAGGACGGCCAAAGAAGGCCTCGAATGCGGCCTTCATACCGGGGTTGAAACGAATGGAACGCGCCCAGCCCTCGCCGGCGCCCAGGGTGTCACCGTAGCTGAAGCCGCCGCAGGCCACGAAACCCGCGTAGTCCTGCAATCGCGCCCGACCGCTGTGCAGGTCGGTCATGTGCACGTCGTGCGCCTCAAAACCCGCCTGCGCCATGGCGTAGGCCATCTCCACGTGGCTGTTCACCCCTTGCTCGCGCAGGATGGCCAGCTTGGGTTTGGACAGGTTCAGGTAGGGCGCAGCGACATCCTCCAGCGGATCAAAGCTCAGGTCTACCTGCAGCCCGGGGTCGGCCGGATCGCCCACGCTGTCGTGCTCGGCGTCGGCGCACACCGGGTTGTCGCGCTCACGGGCGATGCGCCAGCTGACCTCGTCCCAGGCCTGCTGCAGCTCCTGCAGCGGTGCGCTGAAGACGGGCTTGGTGTCGCGCCACACCTCCACCACCCCACGGTCATTGGGCTTGCCGATGAAATGGCTGTGGCGGGAAAGGCCATGCGCGCGCAGACGCTGGATCACCTCGTTGCGCTGCTCGGTGCGCACCTGCAGCACCACACCCAGCTCCTCGTTGAACAGTGCCTTCAGCGTGAGTTCATTGCGCCGCTCAGACACCTGACTGGCCCAGTTCTTCGAGTCACCATACTCGGCGCGGCTGTCCCCAATCCCATCGCCTTCGGTGACCAGGATGTCCACATTCAGGCTCAGGCCGGTGTGGCCAGCAAAGGCCATCTCGCACACCGCTGCCCACAGGCCGCCGTCGCTGCGGTCGTGGTAAGCCAGCAGCAGGCCATCCCGGCGAAGTTCATTGATCGCATCGAACAGCGACTTCAACAACGCGGCCTCATCCAGATCGGGCACTGCTTCACCAAAGGCCCCGTGCACCTGCGACAGGATGGAGCCCCCCATGCGGTTCTTACCCTGGCCCAGGTCGACCAGTATCAGCGTGGTGTCACCGCGATCGGTGCGCAGCTGCGGGGTCAAGGTGCCCCGCACGTCACCGACGCTGGCGAAGGCCGACACGATCAAGCTCACCGGTGCGACCACCTGCCGGGCATTGCCCGCCTCGCTCCATCGGGTGCGCATGGAAAGAGAGTCCTTGCCCACCGGCACGCCGATGCCCAGGGCCGGACACAGCTCCAGGCCCACGGCCTTCACGGTGTCATACAGCGCTGCGTCCTCGCCGGCTTCGCCACAGGCCGCCATCCAGTTGCAACTGAGCTTGACGCGCGACAACTCCACCGGTGCGGCCAACAGGTTGGTCAGGGCCTCGGCCACTGCCATGCGGCCAGAAGCGGGCGCATCAACCGAGGCCAGGGGCGTGCGCTCGCCCATGCTCATGGCCTCGCCCGCAAAGCCCCGGTAGTCGGCCAGGGTGACCGCACAGTCGGCCACCGGCACCTGCCAGGGCCCCACCATCTGATCGCGATGCGACAGCCCACCCACCGTGCGGTCGCCGATGGTGATGAGGAAGCGCTTGCTGGCCACCGTGGGGTGGCGCAGCACGGCCAATGCAACATCTTCCACTTTGACGCCGGTGAGGTCCAGCGCCTGAGCGCGGCGCGCGACGCTTAGGACATCGCGGTGCATCTTGGGCGCCTTGCCCAGCAACACCTCCAGGGGCATGTCGATGGGCCGATCTCCCCCCGGGCCGTCTTCCAGCACCAACTGGGTTTCCTGCGTGGCCGTGCCCACCACCGCGTACGGGCAACGTTCACGCTCGCAGAAGGCTTTGAAGGCGTCGTGGCGCGCCGGGTCCAGGGCCAGCACATAACGCTCCTGGCTCTCGTTGCACCAGATTTCCTTGGGCGCCAGACCGGACTCCTCCAGCGGCACCTGGCGCAGATCGAATCGAGCACCGCGCCCGGCACCGTCCACCAGTTCGGGGAAGGCGTTGCTGATGCCACCAGCACCCACATCGTGGATGGCCAGGATGGGGTTGGCCGGCCCCATGGCCCAGCACTGGTTGATCACCTCCTGCGCGCGGCGCTGAATCTCGGGGTTGCCGCGCTGGACCGAATCGAAGTCCAAAGCGGCCGTATTCGTGCCGGCGGCCATGGACGAAGCCGCGCCACCACCCATGCCGATGCGCATGCCCGGCCCCCCCAGCTGCACGAGCAGGGTACCCGCGGGGAACACGATCTTGTGCGTGAGGTCGGCGCGGATGCTGCCCAGTCCGCCGGCGATCATGATGGGCTTGTGGTAACCGCGTCGAACGCCGTCCACGGTCTGCTCATACACCCGGAAATAGCCACCCAGGTTGGGCCTGCCAAATTCGTTGTTGAAGGCCGCCCCACCCAAGGGGCCTTCGGTCATGATCTGCAGCGCGCTGGCGATGTGTTCGGGCTTGCCCACGGGGTCGCGCTCCCAGGGTTCGCTCAGTCCCGGCAGGTGAAGGTTGGACACCGAGAAGCCGGTCAAGCCCGCCTTGGGACGCGCGCCACGGCCGGTGGCACCTTCGTCGCGGATCTCACCACCCGCGCCAGTGGCCGCACCGGGAAAGGGCGAGATGGCCGTGGGGTGGTTGTGCGTCTCCACCTTCATCAGCACATGGGCGGTTTCGGTGTGAGCCCCATAGGGCTTGGCGCCCTTGGCAAGCGGGTCGGGCTGCCAGCGCTCGATCGTGTGACCTTCCATGACCGCAGCGTTGTCGTGGTAGGCCACGATCGTGTGCTGGGGGCTGGTCTTTTCGGTGTGGCGGATCATGCCGAACATCGAATGGGCCTGCTTGACACCGTCGATCGTGAATTCGGCGTTGAAGATCTTGTGGCGGCAATGTTCGCTGTTGGCCTGCGCGAACATCATCAGCTCCACGTCGGTCGGATTTCGGCCCAACTGGGTGAAGGCCTGAACGAGGTAGTCGATCTCGTCCTCGGACAGCGCCAGTCCCCACTGACGGTTGGCATCCATCAGTGCGGCACGGCCACCCCCCTGAACATCGACCGTGTCCATGGCATCTGCCCGCCGAGCCTCGAAGAGTGCCCGGGCCGCCTCGGGCGTATCGGCCACGCTTTCGGTCATGCGGTCGTGCAACACCGCAGCGGCCGCTTGCCATTCCTCGGGGCTCAGGGCAGAGGCCACGCCGGCCATCCGCTTGAGCAGGCCCTGGGTCAGCTCCAGGGTGTATTCGGTGACGCGCTCCACCCGGCGCACGGGCAAGCCGCAGTTGTGGGCAATGTCGGTGGCCTTGCTGGCCCAGGGAGAGACCGTGCCCAGTCGGGGCATCACGGTCAAGCTGTGCCGTCGGTCCATGCCGGGCTGGCTGCTCGGGTCGACCAGCTGGGCTTCCAGCAACTCGGCCACCGGCTTTCGCTCATCCGGCGACAAGGCCCGCTCAGGCCACACCCAGAACACATGGCGACTGCTGATCGCTTCGACTCGGGGCACAACCGCCTGCACCTGCCGCATCAGCGCCTGGAGACGGAAATCGGAATGGGCTGCACCGCCGAAAACGGGAAATGCGGTCGAGGTGTTGGAAGTCATGCGGACCCAGTGGATGGCGGCCATCGATTTTAAGTGAGCCCCCTGCAGCGGCCGACACCGGGTGGGATAATTCCCGGATGGCGTCCACGATCAAGTCTCCCTCCGACATCGAAGGCATGCGCACCGCATGCCGCCTGGCTTCCGAAGTGCTGGACATGCTCACGGCGCACGTGGTGCCCGGCGTGAGCACCGAACGTTTGGACCAGATCGCCCACGACCACATCACGCAGGTCCAGCAGGCCATTCCCGCACCGCTGAACTATGCGCCGCCGGGCTACATCCCCTACCCGAAGTCGATCTGCACCTCGGTCAACCACCAGATCTGCCACGGCATCCCCAACGAGCGAGCCCTGAAGAACGGCGACATCGTCAACATCGACGTCACCGTCATCAAGGACGGCTGGCACGGTGATACCAGCCGCATGTTTGTGGTGGGCGAAGGCTCTATCGCGGCCAAGCGGCTGTGCAGCATCACCTACGACGCCATGTGGCGTGGCATCGCCAAGGTCAAACCCGGCGCGCGATTGGGCGACATTGGCCATGCCATTCAGACCTTTGCTGAAGGCCAGGGCTTTTCCGTGGTTCGCGAGTTCTGCGGCCACGGCATCGGGCAGAAATTCCACGAAGAGCCCCAAGTGCTGCACTATGGGCGACCAGGGACGCTGGAGGAACTGGTACCCGGGATGACCTTCACGATCGAGCCGATGATCAATGCCGGCCGTCGCGAGATCCGCGAATTGGGCGACGGCTGGACCATCGTCACCAAGGATCACAGCCTCTCGGCCCAATGGGAGCACACCGTCTTGGTCACCGAGACAGGCGTAGAGGTCTTGACCGTCTCTGAGGCAAGCCCAGACCGAGATCGGGCGGCCCCAGCCCTCACGGCCTCTGCCGGTTAGACCCTTGGTCGCAGCAAGCGACATCAGTTCCATACGCAGCGCGCTTAAAGCCGCGCGAGAGCAGTCTGCCGCCCTATGGACGGCCCACGCCAACCCTGCGACCGCCCTTACGCGGCACTCGCGAGATGTCGACCTGGCGCTCAGATCCCTCTGGCAACTCTGCGCAATCCCGGGCGCAACCCTCGTTGCGGTAGGCGGTTATGGCCGAGGCGAGCTCTTTCCCCACTCAGATGTTGACCTGCTCATCCTGATGCCGCAGGACTATAACGAACACCAGGTCGCCCCATTGGTCGAGCGGCTTGTGAGTAGCTTCTGGGATATCGGCCTTGACGCAGGGCATAGTGTTCGCTCGGTCCCTGAAT
>Ga0082207_1000893_pt1 | contig 15476 bp, 15 predicted proteins | sample LakMenEpi10Aug09_FD_71540 | JGI IMG/M metagenome (GOLD analysis project Ga0082207, IMG submission 71540)
GTTATATAGTTCACAAACCAGCTGATCTCATCGGCATGGGCCTCGATGACAACGCGAAACGGATGATCCGGATTGATAACGCCTACGGCTGTTCCGTAGGGGTCTACATAATGTGTCTCCACATAGGGTTTCAGGTATTCCAGCCAAAGTTTTTGTCCCCAGGTTTCAAATCCAACCGGCGAGGCATTGTTGATGTACTCGCGAAAGAACTGAAATGAGGTGGCTGTCAACAATGACTTTTTTTTCGCGACGGATGTTTTTTTCGATGCCATGTGATTCTTGTGTCGTTAGGGTTTTTTCAATCGGATGGTTGGCGATTCGGTATAATTACTTCTGTTTTTAGCTTTATCGATCAGGAGTAGTCCGAACGCAGCTGTTGTATCGCGCTGACTAACCCCGGGGAGCTTAGTGAGGTCAGGATAGTTATTTGTGTTGTACTCAAACCTGAGACTGATTTCAGCTCGTTGAACCCCAGCGGGCATTCCCAGCTGTAAAAATCCGAAGCGGAAAGTATCTTTTCGGACTACAGCTGTGTTGTTGTACCACTTGTAGACAATCAGCGCGGAATCAATATCGCCCTCCAGGTCCGAGTAGGTACCATCAACCTGAATGATGCTGCCACTGACAGCGACGGAGGGGGAGATCGATTCAATACTTACTTGTGGTACGGTTGTGTATTTGTCCTTTTGACAACTCACTGCCAACGATAAACACAGCGTAACAATACAGAACCTTCTAAGCATGGCCTAACTTTGTATCAAATTTACCGGATTTACCTCGATTCCATGCGTCCAGATTGGCATCAAATACGAACATTGACATCCCAAGATTTTGAAGGAATGGCCTCGCTGCTATGCCGCTATCAACTGGAGGAAAATCTGGTTTATCGGCGCTATGCCGATGCTATCGGATTCACAGACAATTTTTCCGAAAACATATCGCTCCCAGTCTTTCTTCCCGTCAGTTTTTTTAAGTCAGACTTGGTCGTTTCGGGTGAATTTTCACCCCAAGCCATTTTTGAAAGCAGCGGTACAACCGGATCCATCACCAGCCGGCATGCCGTCCGGGATCTGGATGTCTACCGGGATCAGCTCCTAAGGAATTTTGAGCGTGTTTATGGTCCCGTGAAGGATTGGTGTATACTGGCCTTGCTGCCCTCTTATCTCGAAAGAGGAAACTCCTCTTTGGTATTCATGGTCAACGACCTGATCGAACGAGGTGGGCATCCCGAAAGCGGATTTTACTTGAATGAATGGGATCAACTGATCGAACAGGTGAACAAGGGGGAGCGAGAAGGCCTCAAGACCATGTTGATCGGAGTGGGCTTTGCCTTGTTGGATCTCGCAGAAAAGTTCACAACCTCATTGAAGCATACGCTCATTTTGGAAACCGGCGGGATGAAAGGAAGGCGAAAAGAATGGGTCAGAGAGGAGCTACATGATCACTTGAAGCACTGTTTTGGGGTCGATACCATCCACGCGGAGTATGGAATGACAGAATTACTTTCACAGGCCTACTCTGTGGGGAATGGGATCTATCAATGTCCGCCCTGGATGCGCGTGCTGATCCGAGAGGAGGAAGATCCGCTTACGGTCAAAGAAACCGGTAAAGGGCTGCTGAATATTATCGACCTGGCCAATATTCACTCCTGCGCATTTGTCGCAACGGATGATATCGGTGAGGTATACGCCGATGGACGTTTCAGCGTGTTAGGTAGAAGAGATGGTTCTGATCTAAGAGGATGTAGCCTGATGGTATCTTGATTCTTGATCAATTTTCTTTTAGCACCTCTGTCCCAACCGACGCTGTTTTTTTTCGAAATAGTTCGATGAAGTAGCCAACCTGAAGAAAGTCACGGCCCGTCTCATCATTGATGCGGTAATCAAATTGATGTAAGTAACCGATCTGGAGCACGGTGTTACGCGAGGGGCGGTAATGCAGGCCAAACGCTAGGCGATTTCGCTCGAAATAGGGTTCCTTGTCGGTGAAAAACAATTCGTTACTGGCACTTACCTGAAAACGACTGTTGGCGCCTCTGTTTTTATCGATCGGATGTGCCAGTCCGAGCCGATATCGGAACCGGTTCCGATATCCGTTGCTGGTGAATCGAAGTTCAGCCCGGTACCGTTGTTCAATCTTTAGGGAACCGATGGATTGATTCAACGATACTTGCGGCCAGATCCTGAATTCGTTGTTATTCTTTGGCAGAATAAAATTACCACCTTCCTTGTATGTCTGGTAGCTACCCAATCCTAGTGTCAGACTCAGGTTTTTATTTGCCTTGTAAATGACCCCGCCTTTGTATTCGTAATAGTGGAATTGGTTGTAGAATGCCAGCGATCGCAATTGAGCCTCCCCGAATATGCTGGTTTTTTCGTTGTAGGAATATTTGAGGTTCAAAATATTCCAACTGCCGAGTGCTGAATACTGAGTCAGCCCTGAAACAGGAAGGATCCAGAAAATTGCGGTGATGAGCCTACGCATTTTTTTTCACAGCCTTCATTTGTATGATGTCGACTAAGAAAGCAAATCCCATCGAGAAGTAGATATATCCTTTCGGGATCTCGAAATGTAGGCCTTCTGCCAGCAGAGCCACCCCGATCATCATTAAAAAACACAAGGCAAGTATCTTGAAGGAAGGGTGCTTTCGGATGAATTCACTGATCGGCTTGGAAGCTACCAGCATGATGAGGACGGTCACGATCACGGCGGTATACATGATCCACAGTTGCTGTACCATGCCGACCGCCGTGATGATCGAATCAATGGAGAACACCAGATCCAGTATGATTACCTCGGAGAGTAATTGGCGAAACGTGCTTTTTTTAGATGTTTTTACAGAGTCCTCATTGTTCATCTCCGTTTTATGATAGATCTCCTTGGTGCTTTTGTAGATAAGAAATAATCCACCCAGGATCAAAATGATCCCTTTGCCGGAGAATTCTATGTCATAAAATATGAAGAGCGTGTGGTCAAGTTTCAGGATCCACGAAATGAAAGCGAGTAAAACGAGTCGCAGGATCATGGCCAGAAATATCCCCCAAAAGCGTAATTTATTTCGCTGCGGACCTTCCAGTTTGTCGGCCAGAATGGAAATGAAAATTATGTTGTCAATGCCCAGGATTACCTCTAGTGCGATCAGAGAGAGCAAGGGAATGATGATGTCAAGCATGGTGTATTATTTACGATAAACCCGACACGATGTGTCGGGTTTATCTGTGCCCGGGATCGGAGTCGAACCGATACACCATTGCTGGCGGCAGATTTTGAGTCTGCTGCGTCTACCAATTTCGCCACCCGGGCGGATTGCAAATGTAAGGCTAATCCGATTTCACGACAAGCCCTGCAGGATCCGGTCGAGGTATTTCTTTCGATAATAGTATTCCTTAAGCGCCGATAGTTTCTGCGGGGTCGGTATAAAGGGGGTTTCGGATAAATAATCGACCACTGATCCGATCATTTGCTCCTGAAGCGTCGCCACTTGTTGCTGTAGGGGTCCTTCTTTGCCGGCTTCCATGTCCATCATCGATTCATTGATCTCCATGACCTCCATTAGAAAGTCCGGGCTGAGTTCATATTTCTCCCCCGCTGTCCAGGCGCCATGCAACTCCAGTACATAACGGATCAACTCATCCGGTTGCTGAAATATCTTCCAAGCCTTGTTCAGCTGAGCGGTTCGTTCCAAGGCCTCTTGCTGCTCGTCGGCGGAGCGATTCACGAAAAAATCAGGGTGAAACTGACGGCTCAGTGCAAAAAACCGAGAACGTATGGTGCTGGGATCAACTTTTAGTTGAATGGGTATTTCAAAGAGATCAAAATAGTTTTCCATGCCTCTACGAATTCAGATTACTTTTGTGCAACGATTGCAAAGCTACCCAAATGATCCGTATCGGACTCATCCAAGAGGGCAAAGTCCCTGCCGATAACCGTGTGGCCCTCACACCGGCTCAATGTAAATGGCTACGCCGTAACCGCAACGATCTGGAAATTCTAGTGGAGCCTTCCGAGACCAGATGTTACAGTGATCGGGAATATGCTGCTGCCGGAGCAACACTTACAGCGGACCTGACAAGTTGTGATATCATTCTGGGGATCAAGGAAGTGCCGATCCAAAAGCTGATCCCCGAAAAAAAATTCCTGTTCTTTTCACATACAAAAAAAGCACAGGTTTATAACCAGGAGCTTTTCCGGGCTATGATCGAACAGAAGATCACCCTGGTCGATTATGAATGTTTGGAACACGAAGACGGTCAGCGATTGCTTGGGTTCGGTTTTTTTGCCGGAGTGGTCGGAGCCCACAATGGAATGATGGCCTATGGAAACCGAAGTGGACTGTATTCACTTGAACGGGTATACAAACAACGCAGTTTTCGGGATCTGATACATACTTATTTCGGTCTTAAACTGCCAACGCTTAAGATCGCCGTAACGGGCAGTGGTCGAGTCGCTCACGGCATCCTCGAGATCATGAACTTAATGGGCATACACGAGGTGGAGCCGGCCGATTACCTTTCCCGACGATTCTCCTATCCGGTTTACACCCAGCTTAAAGGGGGCGATTTGTATCGACATAAAACGAATGGTGGATACAATAGGCTTCATTTTCATGAGCATCCATCGGAGTATGATTGCCTTTATCTCCCTTACAGTGAGCAGACCGACATACTGATGAACGGGATCTATTGGGATCGTCAACTGCCTCGTCTTTTCGAGCGTTCAGATGTCCAATCTGAACGATTCATTACTCAAACAATCGCAGACATCACCGACGATGCTGACGGGTCCGTGCCAATCAACCTGGGTGATCAAACCATTGAAGATCCCGTTTATGGAGTCGATCGCAATAGCCTCCAAAAAACAGCCCCCTATCTTCCGAACTCCATTGACGTAATGGCTGTTGGAAATCTACCGAATGAACTAGCTAGAGACGCTAGCCGCTATTTTGGGGAACAATTGGTAAAGTATCTATTAGAAGACCTGATCGGGGATGGATCCCAAATGATCCAACGCGCTACCATGTTGCACGAAGGAAAGCTGACAGAACCCTATTCCTACCTGAAGCAGTATGCCGGATTGGAATGATTCGGAAGGGTCAGAATGCCAGATAGAAATCGCGAAGCAATGTTTTCACCTGCTCTGTGTACTGTCCCTTTTCACAGAACAATTCGATTCGCTCCTCAATCACCTCAGGGCCCATCTTTCTCCCACCTAAGATCATCGCGCGAATGGCTGGATGCTTAGCCTCGTGGTGCAGGTATGCTTTTCTATGTACATGCAGATCGAACTCCGAAATCATTTCGAGTCGCTGCTCCATTTTTTTTGCGGGAAGAAGTATCAAGAATAATCCCTCAGCCGATAAGGTCCGTTCAATTGCGCTGATTAGCTCGTTGAATCGAAGGGAGGAATCGTGATGCGCGCAATTTTTTTGAACATCCGGACTTTGGAGATCTCCCTCGTAAAAAGGCGGATTGGATACGACTGCGTCAAATTTTTTGCTTGGTGCAAACGATTTGATGTCACCTTGTAAGATCTCGATCCGTTTTGACCAGGGTGAGGCCGATACATTTTTTTTCGCTTGATCTGCCGCCTGATTATCAATTTCAATTCCGAAAATTTCAGCTTCCTGGTTCGATTGAGCCAACATCAGGGATAAGAGGCCGGTACCGGTGCCGATATCAAGTATCTTTTTCTTTGCGGGTTGTGACTGGCTCAGCTGGGCAGCACCCCAGGCCCCGAATACGCATGCATCCGATGAGACCTTCATCGCACAGTGTTCCTGGTCGATCCGAAATTGTTTGAATTGAAAATAGGTGTTTGCCATATCACCACTGGGCGCGGGCGGCCGATCGAACGTCCAGCCCGGAAAATTCTTTCGCCAGAAATTTATAATATCCGGTGATGGCGATCATCCCGGCATTGTCGGTGCAATATTGAAAGTCGGGGATGTACGTATTCCAATGATACTTTTTCCCATAGGTTTCGAGTCCTTTTCGTAAGCCGCTGTTGGCTGAAACGCCCCCGGCGATACAGATCTCTTTGATGCCGGTTTCCAGATTCGCCAGTTTTAGTTTGTTCAGTAGAATTTCTACGATCCGACGTTGAACCGAGGCGCAGATGTCATTTAGGTTGGCTTGAATGAACGCTTTTTGTTCTTCCTCTGTGGCGATCTGTTCCGGTTTAAAGTGCAGGCTCTTACCGGCATTTTGCAAAAAATAGAGAATGGATGTTTTCAGTCCACTGAAACTGAAGTTCAGTCCCTCGATCCGGGGCTCCGGGAAATGAAATCGATCCGGATCGCCCTCTTTTGCGTATTTGTCTATTAATGGGCCGCCCGGGTAGGGGAGTCCGAGGAGTTTAGCTGTCTTATCAAAGGCCTCTCCAGCGGCATCATCGATGGTTTCTCCGATCACTTTTAACTGAGTGGGTGATTCACATAGCACGATCTGCGTATGACCGCCACTCACGGTCAGGCATAAAAATGGAAATGCGGGACGAGGATCGTCGATCAGATTGGCCAGCACATGGGCCTGCATATGATGTACCGCGATCAGGGGCTTTTGTAGGCTTAATGCAAGTGATTTTGCAAACTGTCCGCCGACCAGCAAAGACCCGATCAGCCCAGGCGATTGAGTGAACGCGATAGCATCTATAGCTTGTAATGAAATACCGGCAGTTTTCAAGGCCGTATCAACGACCGGTACGATGTTCTGCATGTGTGCCCGAGAAGCCAGTTCCGGTACCACACCGCCGTAACGTGCATGAATTTTTTGATCAGCAATGTAGTTGGAGAGAATAATACCATCTCGGCAGACGGCTGCTGCGGTTTCATCACAGGAGGATTCTATGGCCAGTATACAGGGCATGTTACTTGCTTCGGATGGCAACGACCGGATCCATTCGAGCCGCCTGCCTTGCCGGAATATAACCGGCCAGAATGCCGACAACTATACAGAGGAGGATTGCCAGCACCATGTTGGACAAAGAGATGAACACCGGAAAATTCAGTACCAGTGTCAGTACTTGGGTGAGTGCAAATACAAGTGTTAACCCGATCAGTCCGCCGATCACACAAAGAAATGCTGCCTCCAACAAGAATTCGGATAAGATCACCCGGGCTTTGGCGCCTACGGCTTTTTTCAATCCGATCTGGCTGGTGCGTTCCCGTACGGATACGAACATGATGTTGGCTACACCGAACATACCTACAATGAGGGAAAGAATCGCGATCGCCCATCCGCCCAGATTCAGGTTGACAAAAATATCGCTGATGGCGGCGCTGAAATCATTGATGTCGTTCAGTGAGAAATCGTCTTCTTGTGTCGGACTCAGCTTGTGCAGTGCCCGCATGGTGCTCATCAGATCATCCTTCAATTGTTTGCTGGACACATAATCCTGCCCCTGCACCATGATCAATGGTTCGGCCCTTCTTCCATCCATGATCGTACGGCCCATTCGGTAAGAAGTGACTAGGCTTTGATCGAATTGCCAGCCCCCTATAAATCCGCCACCCTGTTTTTTGATCACTCCGGCTACTGAAAACTTTTTGCCTCGGCTTTGGATCAGCTTACCGATAGCGCCTTCCTGGCTTCCGAATAGCTGATCTGCCACCTCATAACCGATCACAGCTACGGGACTACCGGACTGGAACTCCGACTCAGATAAATACCTGCCATAGGCGATCTCTACCGGTTGGATTTCACTGAACTCCTCAGAAACGCCATAGAGTTGAATATTCGAAAGTTGATTGCCCTGGAATTCTACTTTGTCCTGCGCGCTGATTTTGAAGGCAACAAATTTGGCAGAAGGCGTTCGGGGCTTAATGCCCTGCATTTCTTCATATTTGGGAGAGGGACGCTTTACAAACTTCCACCAGGGATAATTGGGGCCGCCACTATAATCCCACTTGTCTACATAAATCGTATTCGTGCCCAGGGCCTTGACTTCGTTTTGAATATTCTGCTCCAGGCTATTAACGGTAGCCAACACACTGATGATGCAGAAAATGCCAAAGGTTACACCCAGTAGTGAAAGAAACGTACGCAGCTTGTTTTTCCAAAGCTCTTGTATGGCCATTAAAAAGCTGCTGCCAACGATCTCAAGTGTACGACGGATCATGAGGGCAAAATTACCGAATGAAACTGGCTTTCGGTGCGGATTCTGTTACCTTTGCCGCCGTCCATGAAATACAGCTCCGAAATCGAACGCCGTCGCAGTTTTGCGATTATTTCCCACCCGGATGCGGGGAAGACCACCTTAACCGAAAAGTTCCTCCTGTTCGGAGGGGCCATTCAAGTGGCAGGGGCGGTGAAAAGCAATAAGATCAAGAAGCATGCTACTAGTGACTTTATGGAGATCGAGCGTCAACGGGGTATCTCCGTCGCCACCTCGGTCATGAGCTTCGAATACAAAAACACCCTCATCAACCTGCTCGATACGCCCGGTCACAAGGACTTTGCCGAGGATACTTATAGAACGCTCACGGCGGTGGACAGCGTTATTCTGGTGGTCGATAGCGTCAATGGGGTGGAGGATCAAACACGCAGACTGATGGAGGTTTGCCGGATGCGGGATACGCCGGTGATCGTATTCGTCAACAAAATGGACCGAGATGGTAAAAATCGGTTCGACCTTTTGGAGGAAATAGAGAAGGAACTTCGGATACAACTACACCCGATGACCTGGCCCATCAACAGCGGAAAGGATTTCAAAGGTGTTTACAACATCGATGCTCAAAGTCTATTGCTGTTCAGTCCCAATACCAAGGTCGATGCCGACGGACTGTCCATCACGGACCTCTCCGATAAACTGCTGGACGAGAAGCTTGGCGATCGGGATGCCGCACAACTACGGGAAGATGTAGAGTTAGTGGAGGGCGTTCATGGTAAACTCAACATCGAGGCGTACATGGCCGGACAGGTAGCGCCCGTTTTTTTTGGCTCCGCCATTAACAACTTTGGCGTGAAGGAGATGCTTGATACGTTCATTCGGATTGCCCCTTCTCCCAGACCACGTATGACAACCAAACGCACCGTGGATGCGCAGGAGGAGAAGTTCAGCGGCTTCATCTTCAAGATCCATGCCAACCTGGACCCCAAGCACCGCGACCGGATCGCTTTCCTTCGCGTATGTTCCGGAAAATTCGAGCGCAATACATATTATCACCACGTCCGACTTGATAAGGACGTTCGATTCAGCAATCCTTATTCCTTTCTGGCCCGCGAGAAAAGTGTGATCGAAGATGCCTATTCAGGCGATGTGGTCGGTTTGTTCGATACCGGTAATTTCAAGATCGGAGATACATTGACAGAAGGCGAAGATTTTTTCTATACCGGCATCCCTTCTTTTTCTCCGGAGATCTTCAAAGAGGTTGTGAACAAAGACCCGATGAAGACCAAGCAATTGGAAAAAGGTTTATTGCAGTTGACGGACGAAGGGGTTGCTCAGCTCTTTACTCAATATGGCGGAACCAAGAAGATCATTGGTTGCGTCGGCGAACTGCAATTTGAAGTAATACAGTATCGCTTGTTGCATGAATATGGCGCCTCGGTCACGTTCAATGCCATGCCCTTTTTTAAGGCTTGCTGGCTGACCTCCGAGCAGCCTGCTAAATTGGAGGAGTTCATGCGTTTCAGACAAACCAACATTGCGGCCGATAAAGACGATCAGCCTGTTTACTTGGCGCAAAGTGAGTGGTTCTTGAATACGGAGATCACCAATCACCCGGACGTGAAATTCCATTTCACGTCTGAGATCCATCAGTGATCATCACCTTGGCAATAGCCCGGTGTAATTATGTGGGGTGATCGCCCTGAGTTCCTTTTTGACTTTTTCCGTCACATTCAACTTATCGATGAATTTGTGCAAGGTTTTCTGATCGATCGGTCCCTTTCCTCGGGTAAGTTCTTTCAATGCCTCATAGGGTTTGGGATAGTTCTCCCGGCGGAGGATCGTTTGGATCGCTTCCGAGACAACCGCCCAGTTGTTATCGAGGTCGGAGTATATAGCTGCGTCGTTCAGTACTAATTTGCCAAGCCCTTTCTCCAGGGACCGAAAAGCAATCAGGATATGTGCCATGGGAACACCGATGTTGCGTAGCACGGTGGAGTCGGTCAGATCTCTTTGCAATCGAGAGATGGGCAACTTGTTGGATAGATGATCCAGTATGGCATTTGCCATTCCCAGGTTTCCTTCGGCATTTTCAAAATCGATGGGGTTGACTTTATGTGGCATGGCGGAGGAACCCACTTCGCCGGCTTTCGTCTGCTGTTTGAAATAATCCATTGAGATGTAAGTCCAAATATCCCGGCACAGGTCGATCAGAATGTTGTTGATGCGCCGCATGTTGTCGAGCTGAGCAGCCAGTCCGTCATAATGCTCGATCTGCGTAGTGTATTGCTGACGAACCAATCCCATCGACTCCAAGAAATCATTACCGAATTTCACCCAATCGTATTTGGGGAATGCGGCATGATGCGCATTGAAATTACCGGTAGCACCTCCGAACTTTCCTGAAAATGGAATGGTCAGAAACAGTTCGATCTGATTTTGTAAGCGCTCAACGAATACATGTATTTCTTTTCCTAAGCGGGTCGGACTGGCAGGTTGTCCATGCGTTCGGGCCAACAGCGGTATCTCCCGCCATTCATCTGCCAATAGCCCTAGTTCAGTTTTCAAGTTCAATAAAGCAGGCAGGTATTCGAATTCGATCGCCTGCTTCCAGGAAAGCGGTACGGCCGTGTTGTTGATGTCTTGTGAAGTGAGTCCGAAATGTACCCATTCGACCCATTTTTCTCCTCCATTTTGTTCCAATATCTCCTTCAAGAAATATTCCACGGCCTTCACGTCGTGATTCGTGGTTTTTTCAATGGCTTTGATGGCCGCTGCATCTTCGAGGGTGAATTCGTTAACACATTTCCGAAGTGATTTCTGTGTCGTTGGCGTAAGGGTGATGAATTTTCGTTTATGTAAAAACAATAAATACTCAACCTCCACGTGCACGCGGTACCGGATCAGCCCGAATTCAGAGAAATATTCGGCCAGCGAGGATGTTTGTCTGCGATAACGGCCGTCGATGGGTGATAGCGCGGTCAGTGTAGATAGGTCCATAGTAGAGGGGTTGATTCGTACCTTTGCGTTCCAAATTTAACTCAATTGGAGAAGATACGGGTAGGAGCGGTCAGTTATCGAAATGCCAAGCCTTTAGTTTACGGCTTGGAACTGCCGGAGATGACTAATATCATTGATCTATCGTTCGATTATCCCGCACGTCTGGTCGAGCAGTTAAAGCTTGGTACGATAGACGTAGGCCTGATTCCTGTGGCAGCGATAAATCGAATTCCGGGTGCCAGGATCGTCGGCCGGCATGGTATCGCGGCCGATGGGGCAGTCGGATCGGTTGCGTTATTTAGTCACTGTCGGATCGAGGAGGTGGAGGAAGTGATGCTGGATTATCAGAGCCGGACCTCTGTAGAACTCACCAAATTGCTTTTACGGGAGTATTGGAAGATCGATCCCCGGATCATCCTAACTGAAGGCGATGAGTATATCCGTCAGATCGAGGGTAATCGTGCCGGACTGATCATTGGAGACCGGGCCTTGTTGAATGTCGGTCAATTTCCATATGTGTATGATCTTTCAGAGGCCTGGAAAGCACTAACTGGATTACCCTTTGTATTTGCGGTGTGGGTGAGTGTAAAAGAACTTCCGGCCGCTTTTATTTCACGATTTGAGGAGGCAAACGAGTTGGGTCTGGTTAAACTGGATGAGTTAGCCAGCCAGTGGTCTTTGCCGGGAGTGGATATGGTCCTTTATTACAAACATCGTATCAAATACCATATTGATACTGAAAAGACTTCTGGGATGTCACATTTTTTGAGAAATATCGATCAGTATTAAGTTCATGCCCGGCGCTTTTCAATTGAATAAAATATTTTTTCAGTCATTGCCGAAAGGGGTGATTTACGGATATTTGAAAACCATATCATGATTGTTAAATCCCTGAACACAATTTTGGCTCGCTTAGGTTGGAGGCTTGAAAAGCTACCAGTCAGACACTATCCGGATGATTTTGAAGAATTACACAGAACAATATGTGACAAATCGGCTCCCTACACCATGACCAGTCCGGAGCGGGTATATGGTTTAATTGAGGCGATACGTTATGTAAATAAGTTTAAAATCGAAGGTTCGATTGTTGAATGTGGCGTCTGGAAAGGGGGGAGCATGCTGGCCACGGCAGAGACATTATTGCACTTAGGGGATACTACCAGAGAGCTGTTTTTGTATGATACATTTGAGGGAATGCCCCCACCGGATGATATAGACAAAACGGTACATGATCGGGGTGCTTCAAAATTATTGGAGCAGGATAGTGATAAATCTTCCAGCCTGATCTGGGCATACTCCACATTACAGGAAGTAAAATCCACGCTAAATAGGTCGAATTATCCTACCGATAAGATTAAGTATGTAGTCGGTAAAGTTGAAGATACGATACCCTCTACACTGCCCAGGACAATTGCTCTTCTCAGATTGGATACTGACTGGTACGCATCCACAAAGCATGAACTCCACCACTTATTTCCGCTCATCACAAAGGGAGGTATTTTAATCATCGATGATTATGGATTTTGGAAAGGTGCGCGAAAGGCTGTAGATGAGTATTTTGCGGAGACCGGTATTCAGATACACTTGTGTCGTATGGATGATACAGGTAGAATTGGTATCAAGTTTTAACTAATTAATACTGGTTTAGTTTTCTGTCTCTTTTTTTTGTTTAACTTATTTGTCATAAGGCATCGATAATCGATTCAAATTGCTTTATGATGTTTTTTTTGTAAGCGTGTTTTCTCCGGTAGTCAGCTTCCGCTTGCTTACCCTTTTCCTTTAGGGCTTTTATTTCAAGATCGATCATGGTTGATGCCGCAGACTCATAGGACATCTCCTCAACAACCCATCCGTTTCGTGTATTAACGAAATCCGTGATTCCCCCTCCTTCGGCGAACACAATAGCTGGTATTGAGAATTTTGCAGCTTCGATTACTACTAAAGGGTATGGGTCTTCTCTTGACGAAAGAAAAAGTACATCATTACTCGAGAGCTCTTGTTGCGCCTTCTCTGGCGGCAGTTGCCCTGTAAATCGGAAAACAGCATCAAGTTTAAGTTCCATTACCATTTTTTTGTATGACTGTTCTTGCTCATACGTTTCAAATCCTCCGATCCATTGAAACTTTATGTTTGGCTTTTTTCTAGTGGCTACAGATGCTGCCATGATGAATATGTCTGTTCCTTTTCTCTGAGAGGCTACGCCCATTCCACAAACTCGTATTGTTTTGTTTGTGTTTTCTAACTGGGTATTGTCAATCGGCTGTTCAAACAATGAAATATCTGTATCAGGTATATAGTAGTCTAATTGAAGCATTTTAGAGCCGCTTAAATTTAATTCAGTCTCTAAAAAAAGCTTAACTGCTTTTGAGGGATACAGGTATAGGAATCTGTTATTGACTAATGGTGATATATGTTTTTCTGGATTTGGAAATTTTAATACGGACACAAGCTCGTGCACATATACTGCTGTAGGTTTATTTAGAATATTCAAAGTGGATATCACTGATCCCGTGGTAATGGTATTTGATAGAATCAGGTCGCAATTGATGGATTTGATAAATGCGGAGGTTAGTAGAATTCTACTTCTGATTAATGGCACAAGCCTTTTATATGCGTATTTCTCTTTGCCGTAGTTTTTGTTTTTCAGGATAATAGTCTTTCCGATTGATGAGAACTCAACGGATAATGGTCCGTCACGAATGATGATGATTAAAAAAGTGATGCTATGTGTCTCTTTGATCATCTTCAGCAGGTGCAATAGTAAAATAGGAGCTCCCGTCAGTGAAGCTTCGTGGCATACTATAGTAATCTTTCTCGGGAAATTCATTTCGCCTTTTTATATAAAATGACATTATTCAAATAAAGCGTATCTGTAACCTTGAAGAATTTTGAGATGCCTCTGGCTATCATATTTGGCAATATGAAGAATATGAATTTGAACGGTATTCTTGTCAGAAACGATATTTTAAATGCTGAGTATACATGGTCATAAAGAAATAGAATCCAGATTTGAGTGATCGCTTCAATGAAATTTCCAGCCTTTTGGGTTGCCACAGGTACAAATGATTGTTTTGTAAGGATGCTTTCCAATGCAAACAAAGTATATCTGGCAAAGTCGTTTGGTGTTTCATGTTCTTTCCAAATAAACGGGCAGGTGATTAGAATAGAGCCGCCGGGCTTTAAGACACGATGCAATTCAATCAGAACTTCATCTAAATTGAATATATGTTCAAATACTTCCGAGCATAATATTGAATCAAAGTGGTTGTCAGGGAAAGGAATTGTTTTCCCATTATAGTAGATATCAATATTCTCGCCCTCATGGGGGTGCCCGGGATTGACGAAGTCAATTCCTATATATTCTTCGCAATTAAACAGTTGCTGATAGGGTTTAGAGCCGCATCCAAAGTCTAATAATTTCCCGCCAAGTGCCGGAGATAATTGACGGATGCTTTTGTATAGCCCTGACCGTATTAGGTAGTAGGGGTGGGACAGATCCGGATTGAACTCTTTCGTATTCGCCTGTTTGTAGTTCATTTTTAGTAAAAATTGGTAGACGTGGATGTTTGTTGCCCCATCAGTAACTTCGTAAAAATATCGCTTTTTAAATTCCCCCCGTTCGCGTTAAACAATCTGTTTATTTGGGTTTGAAATCTTAAAATATACTTGTTTGCGTATTTTAGTCTCAATACTAATTCCTGCTTATGAGCGTCCTGATTATCTCAAGCGATGTTTGGTTCAGATCGGCTTGCAATCATTCAGGGACTTTGAGGTGGTCATCACGGATGATTCGGCAACAGATGTCATTGAATCATTTCTTCGCGAGCAGGTTTATGATTTCCCGGTTCAATACCGTCGAAACCGTCCAGCTAAAGGAACTCCTTTAAATTGGACATCCGGGATCGATATGGCTTCGGGCGAGTGGATCAAGATCTTGCATGATGATGATTGGCTGGCCCGACCCGATTCATTGGATGAATATGTCCGGGCTATTCGACCCGAAATCGATTTGATCTTCAGCGGATATGAGGCTGTTTTCGAGGAAACCGGACGACGGGAGGATCGTACGATCTCAAAGCATGCATTTGATGAGATCACTCGCAACCCCTACAAACTTTTTGCCAGTAACAAGATCGGTCCGCCCAGTGTTTTGATGTTCCGACGTGGCATGACTGCACATTTCGATCCTCAGTTAAAATGGATCGTCGATTGGGAAGGATATATCCGTATGCTACAGCAGCATAGGGCAGGCTATGTAGATCGCCCATTTATCTGCATGAGCTACAATGCCACCCAGGTCACTAAATCATGTCTGGGTAATCCGGCTGTTGAAATTCCGGAGGCACTTATATTCTATACCAAGCATGGAG
>Ga0082207_1000895_pt1 | contig 15447 bp, 15 predicted proteins | sample LakMenEpi10Aug09_FD_71540 | JGI IMG/M metagenome (GOLD analysis project Ga0082207, IMG submission 71540)
CCCGCACGGCGCGCATCGTGCTGTCGGGTCGCGAGATGGGTCGGCTCTACCATGCAGCTGGTGTGGAACGACTGGTGCGCAATGCCTTGTGGAGAGGCCGCAGCCAGGAACGCTTCTACGATGCTATTGAATGGCTGTACGGCTGGAACGTGGGCAACTGCCTGCAGCAAGGCTGAGCAGGCCGCGCCACTGAATTCAAGAGGGGACGCACGATGCACGCACTGGGACGACTCGAAGACCTGCCGCAGGACTACCGCGATGAACTCACGCGCCTGAACCTGGTGCCACTGTGGCCCAACCTGCGCGCGCTGCTGCCGCCCGGGGTGCCCAGCCGCAATACTCGCCCGGTGCACTGGCCTTACGCCACCCTGCGCCCCTTGCTGATGCGCGCCGGTGAGCTCACGCCCATGGAGAAGGCCGAGCGCCGCGTGCTGGTGCTGGCCAACCCCGGCCACGGCCTGGACAACATGAAGGTCAGCCCTGCGCTGTACCTGGGCATGCAACTGCTGCTGCCCAAGGAGTGGGCGCCGGCGCACCGGCACACGCCCAATGCGGTGCGCATGATCGTGGAAGGGCGCGGCGCCACCACCACCGTGAATGGCGAGCAGTGCCCGATGGAGCGCGGTGACCTGATCCTCACGCCAACCGGACAGTGGCACGAGCATGGGCACACCGGTGATGAGCCGGTGGTGTGGCTCGACGTGTTAGACCTGCCGCTGATGGTCTACGGCGAGGTGTCGTACTCCGAGGAGGGGCAACGCCAGACGGTCAAGCCTGGGCGCGGTGATCAGGCCTACGCGGCCGGTGGCATCGTGCCCACGCCCTGGTTTGAGCGTGGTCGTGAGGCCTATCCGATGCTGCGCTACCCCTGGAAAGACACGCGCGCCGCCCTGCTGGCCCTGGCCCAAAGCCAGCCTGAGCTGCAGGCCGTTCAGGTGACCTATGTGAACCCCGACACGGGACGCGACGTGCAGAACAACCTGGGCTTCGGCGCGATCATGCTGCGCCCAGGACAGACGCTGAAGCTGCCGGCCCGTTCACCGGCCCAGGTCTTTCATCTGATCGAAGGCGCCGTGGACGCGCAGATCGTGGACCAGCGATTCCAGCTTGCCGAAGCCGACACCTGCTGCGCGCCTGGCTACGAAGCTGTGACGCTGAGCAACCGATCGACCACCGATGCCGCGTTCCTGTTCATCGCCGACGAAGCGCCGCTGCACCGCAAGCTGGGCGTGTACGAAGTGCGCCCGTAAAGCCCGACACGGGCGCCTTCCGCCGACAAAGCGCAGGATCTGCTCCATGGCCATGCCTGCGGCCTGGACAGGACGCAGGTCGACCTCCGGCGTGAGGCGCCAATGTGACCGCACAATCGCCCCATGCAATTCGACAACAGCTACGCCCGAGAGTTGGAGGGCGCCTTCGTGCCCTGGCAGGCGGCGGCCGCGCCGCGCCCCCGCGAGCGCTTCTTCAACGCCGAACTGGCCGCAGAACTCGGTGGTGGTCTGCTGCAGTGGGAGCAGGACAAGCGAGAGGCGGTGTTCAGTGGCCAGCTGATTCCGCCAGGCGCGCAGCCCATTGCGCAGGCTTACGCGGGCCACCAGTTCGGCGGCTTTTCCCCTCAGCTGGGCGATGGGCGCGCACTGCTGCTGGGCGAGGTGCTGGATACGCAGGGCCGTCGGCGTGACATCGCCTTCAAGGGCTCGGGGCGTACCCCGTTTTCACGCGGGGGCGACGGCAAGGCTGCAGTAGGCCCGATGCTGCGTGAGGTGCTGATCGGCGAAGCCCTGCATGCCCTGGGCATCCCCAGCACCCGCGCCCTGGCGGTGGTGGCCACGGGCGATGTGGTGCAGCGCGATCGGGCCCTGCCTGGCGCTGTGCTCACGCGGGTGGCCGACAGCCACCTGCGCGTGGGCACCTTCGAATTCTTTGCGGCCAGGGGTGACACGCTTCGGCTCAAACACCTGCTGGACTATGCGGTGGCCCGCCATGCACCGTCGCCCGCTCAGTGGGATGGCGCCAGTGGGGATGCAGCCCTGGCCCTGCTGATGGCCGTGGTGCAGCGCCAGGCGGCGCTGGTGGCGCAGTGGATGGGCATCGGATTCATCCACGGCGTGATGAACACCGACAACATGAGCATCTCGGGACAGAGCATCGACTTCGGGCCCTGTGCCTTCATGGAGGCGCACGACCCCGATACGGTCTACAGCTCCATTGATCACCATGGGCGCTATGCCTATGGCCGGCAGCCCGGCATCGCGCAATGGAATCTGGCGCGCCTGGCCGAGGCCCTTTTGCCGGTGATGACGGGCGATGAAGAGGCACGCTTTGCCGCTGCCCGTGACGCGGTGGTGTCATTTGATGCAGCCTTCGACGAGGCCATGGTGCGGGTGTGGCGGGGCAAGTTGGGGTTCTCGCCGGCCGTTGCGGATACAGATGTGCGCGACTGTGCCCAAGCTTGGCAACAGTTGCTGCACCAACACCGTGTGGACCACACGCTGGGCTGGCGCAGCCTGTTGGACCTCGCACCGGATGAGGCTGGTTCGGCGCTGCCCCTGTTATGGCAGGCTGGGCAGGCTGGGCAGGCGTCGGTACGGGCGTGGCGGGATCGTTGGCATCAGCTGGCCCGTTCGGCGGGCGCAGCGCCGGATGTGCAGGCCCTGCGCCGACACAACCCCGTGCTTGTGCCGCGCAACCACCAGGTGGAGCATGCGCTTTCCGCGGCCAGTGACGAAGGCGATGACGGGCCCTTTAGGCAGCTGCTGGCCGCCGTGCGTCGACCCTTCGATGAAGGCCCAGACACCGCGGCCTACGCCCGCGCAGCACCGCCCGATGTGGCGGCCCGACACCGAACGTTCTGCGGAACCTGAACCGGCCGAGGTGTTCGGCCTTTTCAGAGGAATCGAAGGTCAGCGGGACAGCGGGCCTGATCGCCAGTGCACGTGGTGTGAGGACTGACACAATCACGCGATGAGCAATGCGCGGCTGCAGCAGGTGATCACCTTGGTGTTGGCCGCCCTTTGCTTGGCTTGGGCCGCCTATTGGCTGCAACGGGGCCGGCCCGGTGTGGCCGCCTGCGCCCTGCTGCTGGCCATGCCGCAGGCACCGTTTCTGGCACTGGAGACCGCTTGGGCCGCCTGGGCGGCGCGCCGCGATGGTGCGCGTCGGCCCTTCGGGGGTGGCGGGCCGATCGAACCCTATCCCAGCCTGCTCACCTGGTGCGGCGCCTGGGTGCAGGAGGTGGTGGCCTCGCTGCAGACCTTTGCCTGGCGACAGCCTTGGGCGTATCGGCGTGAGCCTGATAACTTACCCGATAACCTGACCAACGATGCGCAGGGCCGCCGGGGAGTTCTGCTGGTGCATGGTTTCGTGTGCAACCGAGGTTTTTGGAACCCCTGGATGCGGCAGCTTCGGCAGGCCGGTGTGCCCTTTGTGGCCGTCACCTTGGAGCCACCCTTTGGCGATGTGGCACTGCAGGCACAAGGCCTGACGCAGGCATGCGAAGAGTTGATGCAAGCCACCGGCGTGGCGCCCTTGCTCGTGGGGCACAGCATGGGCGGCTTGGTCATCCGCAGTTGGCTGGCGCAGCAGCCCGATGCCGCGGCCTTGCAGCACGAGGTGATCACCATCGGCACGCCGCACCATGGCACGGCCTTGGCGATGCTGGCGCAGTCCACAGCCGCCCGTCAGATGCAGCTGCTCAGCCCCTTCGTGGTGGAACTCGGTCAGCGCGAGTCGGCCGAGCGCCGCTCACGCTTCACCTGCTACTGGAGCGTATGCGACAACATCGTCTTTCCCGCCAGCACCGCTACCCTGCCCGGCGCGCGCGCGGTGGCCGTGCCTGGGCGGCCCCATGTGGCCCTGGCGCACGACCCGCTCATCCTTCGGGATGTGTTGGCGCGCACCAGCCCTCTATAGTGCGCTGCTGATGGCCAAGCTCTACTTCCGATACGCCGCGATGAACGCGGGCAAGTCGACCGCCTTGCTGCAGGCGGCCTACAACTATGGCGAGCGGGGCATGCAGGTGGCCCTGTACACCGCCGCGCACGACAGCCGCAGCGGCAGCGGCGTGATCGGTTCGCGGCTGGGGCTGCATAAGACTGTGGACACCTTCGGGCCGGAAACGGTCTTTCGCCGCGCTGGGCTGCCCGCTGGCATTGCCTGCGTGCTGATCGACGAGGCCCAGTTCCTGACTTCGGAACAGGTGCGGCAACTGCACCGCATGGCCCACCGCGAGGATGTTCCGGTGATCTGTTTCGGCCTGCGCAGCGACTTTCGGGGCGATGGATTTCCGGGCGCGATCACCCTGCTCACGCTGGCCGATGACCTTGAGGAAATGAAGACCATCTGCGCCTGCGGACGCAAGGCCTCGATGAACATGCGCATCGATGCGCAGGGCCGCCGCGTCATGGAGGGCGAGCAGGTGGAAATCGGCGGCAACGAGCGCTACCGGGCGGTGTGCCCCACCTGCTTCTATGCCGATGACGGCGTGGGGCCGGAGCAGGCGCCGGGCTTGTTCGGTTGAGGCCGAGCCTCAGTGAAGGCCCAAGGCCACCCGATCCACCGGGTGGTTCTGCCCACCCCGGTGTGCAATCTTGATGGCGCCGATGCGGTTGCCCAACTCCACGCAGCGCTGCAGCGGCCAGTCGCGCTCCAGGCCGTAGAGCAGCGCGGCGCGGAAGGCGTCGCCGCAGCCGGTGGGGTCGACGATGGCCGTGGCCTGATGGCCCGGTACGTGCGTGCGCGTGCCCTGGATCCACACCTCACAACCTTCGGCGCCCAAGGTCACCACCACGCCGCGAAGGTGAGAACGCGACAGTGCTTCAATGCTTTGTCCGGTACGCTCAGACAGCATGCGCGCCTCGTAGTCGTTCACCGCCACCCAGCTGGCCTGCTGCACGAAGGCCTTGAGTTCATCGCCGTTGAACATCGGCAGGCCCTGGCCAGGGTCGAAAATGAAGGGGATGCCCGCGGCGTGCAGCTGCTGGGCGTGCACCATCATCGCGTCGCGTCCGTCGGGGGCGATGATGGCCAGGCGGATGTCCTGCCGGTGGGTGGGCACAGGCGTCAGGTGCGCCTCGCCCATGGCCCCGGGGTGGAAGGCGGTGATCTGGTTGTTCGACTCATCCGTGATGATGATGGCCTGAGCGGTGTAGTTGTGGTCGATGCTGCGCACGCAACTCAGGTCCATGCCCAGTCCTTCCAGACGGGCCCGGTAGTCGTGCCCGTCAGAGCCCAGGGTGGCCATGACGATGGGCTCTCCACCAAGTGCCTTGTGGGTGTAGGCGATGTTGCCCGCGCACCCGCCGTACTCGCGCCGCAGCGTGGGCACCAGGAAAGACACATTGAGGATGTGCATCTGTTCGGGCAGGATCTGTTGCGCAAAGCGGCCGTGGAAGTTCGTGATGGTGTCGAAGGCCAGTGAGCCGCAGATCAGGGCAGGCATGGAAAAGCTCCGGTTCGGGTAGTGTCGTGAAGGGGTTCCGGGCCACAAGGGCAGGCCCGAACCGCGTGGGTCAGGGGTAGAAGGGCTGCACGCGGAAACTGCCGATGGCCGCAGGCTCGAGCGCTTTCAGGTCCAGGGTGAGGGTGAGCGCTGTGTCAACGCCAGGGTCAAGCTGCTTCAGTGCCGGCTGCAATTCGGCAGCGTCGATCATGCGGCGCGCCAGCACCTCACCCTGTGCATCGACCAAGCTGAAGTCAAAGGCTGGCATGTGCAGCGGCGCATCGCCCGTGTTCAGAAGCTGAACGCGCAGTTGGTGATGCCCCGAGGTATCGTCGCGCGACAGGCTACTGCCCTGCAGGCGCAGCGCTTGCAGTTGGCGCACAGGCGGCAGTTGGCAGCCCAAGGCCTGGCAGGCCTGCACCACCACCGGGCGCGCGGCCGGCCAAGCCTGCGCGATGTGGCCGCGCGCGGCATAGGCCAGCAGCAGGCACAGTGACAGCAGCAGAAGCAGGCCCAGCCCGAGGCCGGTGGCCCTGGACGGCGCAGGCGCCGGGGAAGCCTGGGCAGCGGTGGCAGCGGTGGTTTGGGCAGTTGCTGTGCCGGTGGCCGCAGGCGGGGGCGCTGGCGCCCACGCGGGCTCGGTCTTCATCGCCCCCAAGTCGGGCAGGGTGAGGTCGATGTCGGGCATCGGCTGGAAGACTGGCGCCGGGGCTTGTGACGCTGGGATCGGCGCTGGGACCGGCGCTGGGACCGTCGCGTGGGGTGCAGGTGCCTGGGGTTGGGGCGCGGCCTCGGTCTCGGCTGCCGAGGCAGGCGGCACATCCTGTGTGGTGACCGTGGGCACCTCCAGAGGCTGACCGCTGGGGGTCACCAAATTGGCGGCGGCGTCGAACACCTGCGAGCAGCCTCCGCATCGCACCCAACCCTGGGCTACCGTCAATTGCGCACCGGTGATGCGAAAGACGGTGTGGCAGTGGTTGCAGCGGGCGGCCAGGCTCATCGTCGAATCATGCCATGGCAGGGGGCGTGGACCCGGCGCTGCGCTGCGCGGTCATCAGGATCCAGCCGTCCTCTTCGTCACTCACCGTCAGCGACATCCACGGGGCATAGGCGGCCTTGAGCTCTTCAGCCTGTCTCGCCAGAATGCCCGCCAGCACCAGGTGGCCACCCGGCATGACATGGCCGCACAGGAGTGGTGCCAGCAGTTTCAGGGGTGTGGCCAGGATGTTGGCCACCACGAGTGGGTACTCACCCTGCGCGGCATCGGGCAGGCTGGCCTGAACCGCCACCCCATTGGCCTTGGCGTTGTCGACCGTGGCTTGCACCGCGGCGGGGTCGATGTCCACCGCGTCGATATCGTGCGCGCCGCAAAGCCCGGCGCCGATGGCCAGAATGCCCGAGCCGCAGCCGTAGTCCAGCATGCGGCGCCAGCTGCGCTGCAGTTCGGAGGGTCGGGTGGCCATCCAGCGAAGGCACATGCGCGTGGTGGGGTGTGTGCCGGTACCGAATGCCATGCCCGGGTCGAGCCGGATCACTTGCTTGGCTTGCGCCGGCGGTTCGTGCCAAGTGGGCACCACCCAAAAGGTGTCGGTGATCGAGACCGGCTCGAACTGGGCCTGCGTCAGCCGCACCCAATCCGCTTCGGGCACCGGCTGGATCGCGTCCACCCGCATGCCTGCCGTCCAGTCCTGCGCCATCAGGAGCGTGGCGGCCTGCGTGGCGGCTTCCTCGGTCTCGAAGGCGGCCTTCAGTACGGAACGGTTCCAGGCCGCAGCGGGTGCTGGCATACCGGGCTCCCCGAACAGGGCCTGCTCGGACTGCGTGTCGGCGTCGGCATCTTCCACCGACACCGACACCGCGTCGAGTTCGCCGACCAGCACGTCGGAAAGGTCTTCCACCAAGTGCGCTGGCGCACTCAGCGCGAGTTCGGTGAGGGCCATCAGCGACGATGCCCCTGCAGCCAATGCTCCAGGTAGTGGATGCTGGTGCCACCCTCGATGAACTTGGCGTCGGCCATCAGTTCACGGTGCAGCGGAATGTTGGTCTGGATGCCGTCGACCAGGGTTTCCGACAGGGCGGTGCGCATGCGGGCCAGTGCCTGATCACGCGTGTCACCGTGGCAGATCAGCTTGCCGATCATGGAGTCGTAGTTCGGCGGCACGAAATAGTTGGTGTAGACGTGAGAGTCCACCCGCACGCCCGGGCCGCCCGGCGGATGCCACATGGTGATGCGGCCAGGCGAGGGCGTGAACTTGTAGGGGTCTTCTGCGTTGATGCGGCACTCGATGGCATGCCCACGCATCTCGATGTTGCGCTGGGAGAAGGGCAGCTTCTGCCCGGCGGCTACGCGAATCTGCATCTGCACGATGTCGATGCCGGTGACGAGCTCGGTGACCGGATGCTCCACCTGCACGCGGGTGTTCATCTCGATGAAGTAGAACTCCCCGTTCTCGTAGAGGAACTCGAAGGTGCCGGCGCCCCGGTAGCCGATCTTCTTGCAGGCTGCGGCGCATCGGTCGCCGATCTTTTCGATCACCCGGCGCGGGATGCCCGGTGCAGGGGCCTCCTCGATGATCTTCTGGTGGCGGCGCTGCATGGAGCAGTCGCGCTCACCCAGCCACACGGCGTTCTTGTGTCCGTCGGCCAGGACCTGGATCTCGATGTGACGCGGGTTCTCCAGGAACTTCTCCATGTAGACCGCCGGGTTGCCAAAGGCCGCACCCGCTTCGCTGCGGGTGGTCTGCACCGCGTGCAGCAGAGCGGCTTCGGTGTGCACCACGCGCATGCCACGGCCGCCGCCGCCGCCGGCGGCCTTGATGATCACCGGATAGCCGATCGAGCGGGCGATGCGGATGATCTCCTTGGGGTCTTCGGGCAGGGCTTCGGGTGAACCGGGCACGCAGGGCACGCCGCTCTTGATCATGGCCTGCTTGGCCGAGACCTTGTCACCCATGATCCGGATGCTCTCGGGCGTAGGCCCGATGAACACGAACCCGCTCTTTTCCACCCGCTCGGCAAAGTCGGCGTTTTCCGACAGGAAGCCGTAGCCCGGATGGATGGCCTCCGCGTCGGTCACTTCCGCGGTGGAGATGATGGCCGGCATATTGAGGTAGCTCTGTGCCGAGGGTGCCGGGCCGATGCACACGGCCTCGTCGGCGAGCTTCACATATTTGGCGTCACGGTCAGCCTCGGAGTAGACGACCACCGAGCGGATGCCCATTTCCTTGCAGGCGCGCTGGATCCGAAGGGCGATTTCCCCGCGGTTGGCGATGAGAATTTTCTTGAACATGCCCATGGAGCCGCTTCGGGCCCCACCTCGCGTTTATTCGATGATCAACAGGGGCTGCCCGAACTCGACCGCCTGGCCGTTTTCGCACAGGATCTGCGTGATCGTGCCGGACTTGTCGGCTTCGATCTCGTTCATGATCTTCATGGCTTCGATGATGCAGATGGCCTGGCCTTCCTTGACCTGCTGGCCCACTTCGGCAAAGGGCTTGGCACCCGGGCTGGCGGCCCGGTAGAAGGTGCCCACCATGGGTGACTTCACCGCATGTCCTGCGGGCTCGGCCGGTGCGGCTGCGGGGGTGGGCTCGGCGGCGGTAGCCGGCGCGATGGCCGCCGGTGCGGCGGCGGCCACCACCGGCGCGGCCACCATCGCCGGCATCGCCACGGCCGATGCGCCGGCCTTGACGATGCGGACCTTGCCTTCGGCTTCCGTGATCTCAAGCTCAGAGATGTTGGATTCAGAAACGAGGTCGATCAGGGTCTTCAGTTTTCGCAGGTCCATGGGGCCTCCCGGCTGGCAGTTGCGACCGTGAGTGGATCACGGCCCAACTACCAAACATCTGTATTCAATTGGCGGCAATTCCGCGCGCTGGTGAGTGGGGAAGTGTAGGCCAGTCAGGCCCGATCTTGACCGGGCGTGGCCGGGTTGTCCTCAAAAAAATCGCTTGACGTGCTCAATTTGATGCATCTTGACTGCCGTTCATCACGTGATGGACGGCGATGAGGGTAGATGGGGGGATTTGGCGCCTCTTAAGGGGCGAGACCCAGGGCCTTGGCCCACTCATCGAGCTGGCTGCGCTGCAGCTCCCCCATCTGTTGCCTGACGATTGCACCATTGGCGTCGGCCAAGACGGTGAAGGGCAGTCCGCCGCCCGTATTGCCCAAGGTGCGGGCCAGGCCCGAGCCGTCGGCGCCTGCCAAGCCAATGGCAAAACCCACCGGGCTGCGCGCCATGAAGCCCTTCACCGGCTGGAGTCCATCGACAGCAATTCCCAGCATTTGTAGGCCTTTTGGCTCGTACTGTCGATAAAACTGGTCCAAAAGTGGCATTTCGCGGACACATGGCGGACACCAGGTGGCCCAGAAGTTGATCAACAGGGGGCGGCCACGAAGCGTGTTGAGCGCGAGAGACTCGCCGGAAGGCTGGGGCAGGCTCAGCGCCCAGAAGTCTTCGCCCAGTCGGGCAGGGCTGGATGTGGCCTGACCGCTGGCAGGCCCCCTCAGCTGGGCCAGCTCCGGCGCCCCCTTGCCCGGCCCGCGTCCCTGCCACCAGAAGCCGGCCGCGGCGGCCGTCAAGCCCACGGCGGCTGCCCCCAACCACCGGCGCCGTCCTGAGAGGGAGGCTTCGGTCCTGGCTGGCGGCTGGCCAGCTTGGGTGGGTGGCCGGTGAGGCGAATGGGGGTGCGGGTCGTTCATGGGTGGGTGCCGTCCAGCAGAAGTTGGTGCAGACCCGCCAGTGTGCCTCGCCAGCGCAGGCCACGCGCATCGGGTTTGAGGGCACCCTTGAGGTCTTCGGGGGACCAGACGCTGATCTCGATGGGCACGCGCGCGCCCAATGCCGGGCAGGACACCTCCAAGCCGATCACGGGGACCGGTTCGCGCCCCCGGCCGCTGCGCTGACCGGCGTCGAAGGCTACGCCCTGGTTCAGCAGGGCCAATTCGGGGCCGGTGGGGTCGTCGGTGTAGAGGTCCAGCAGGATGGGTGAGTCCACCGTGGCCGTGCCACGCCAGACCGCGCCGCCCACATGCGGGTTGAATGCGGCCAAGCGGCCCATCCATTGGGCGGCCAGTTCGCGAAGGGCCCGCAACTCCTGCGGCTGGGAGTCTCCGAAGAAGAGGCTCAGATGCTCACGCACGGCGTCTTCGACTTCCAAATGGTCCGGCATCTGAACGCCGCGCAGCCCCGATACCCCCAGGTGTTCGGCGGCCTTGCGGCAGGCGCTGGCGTAGTCCAGGCCATGCTCAACGATCCAAGTTGCCGCCGAGGCGGCGATTTCCCCTCGGCTGCTCATCGGCGCAGGCCCTCGGGCAGGGCCACCGCAGGCATTCGCGCGGCGATGGTTTCGGCGCGTCCGGCCAAGTACGGTGATTGGGGCAGTTTCTCGAAGCGGCGCGGCGCGGGCAACATCACCGCCAGGCGCGCGGCCTGCAGCGGCTCCAGCCGGCTCGGTTCGACCCTGAAGTAGTGCGCGGCAGCAGCCTTCGCACCGTATATGCCTTCACCCCATTCGACGCTGTTGAGGTAGATCTCCAGGATCCGCGACTTGCTGAGGGTGGCTTCAAGTGCCCAGGTAATGACCGCTTCCTGGCCCTTGCGCCAGTAGGTTCGCTCGCCGCTGAGAAACAGGTTCTTGGCCAGCTGTTGCGTGATGGTGGATCCACCCATCAGCCGCTCGGGTTTGCGTGCGCCCGGCCCACCCAGGCCCGGGCCGGGCGGTGCGGCGCCACGCCGTTCATTGCGCTCGCGCGCCTTGTCGATGGCTTCCCACTCGAGCCCGCGATGATCGACGAAGCCCGCGTCTTCGCTGGCGATGACGGCGCGGGGCAGTGCCGTGCCCATCTCGCGCAGTGGCATCCAGGCTTGGCTCCAAGCCAGATAGCGGTCACGCTGCAGGATGCGCACGGCTTGCGTGCGCTGAAAGGTGGATGACGACGGGTCCACATAGGCCATCAGCGCCACCCGCGCCAGGAAGTACAACTGCAAGGCCAGTGCGGCGATCAACAGCAGGGCGGCAAGCCGGGCCAGGTGTCGAAGCACGGACATGGCCAGCCCAGTCGCGCTCAGCCCGCTGCCAGGCGCTGCCGCAGCGCGGCCAGCACCGGCGGGGGATGGGGGCGGACGCCGCGCCAGAAGGCGAACGCCTCGGCCGCCTGCTCGACCAGCATGCCCAGACCGTCCCGCGCCTGGGCGCCCTGAGCCTGCGCCCATTGCAGGAAGGGCAGCGCCGGCGCACCGTACATCATGTCCACCGCCAAGCCGCCGGTACGCAGGATGCCCTCGGCCACCGGCGAACGGTCACCCGCCAGGCTGCTGGCCGTGCCATTGATCAGCACTTGGCAGCCCGTGCCGCAGAGTGCGGCGGCCTCTGTCAGGCCACCGGCCCGGATCTCGCTGCCGTGTTCACGCGCCCAGGCTTCGTGGGCGGCCGCCAGCGCCACGGCCTTGTCCACGGTCCGGTTCACCAGGACGACGCGCGCCGGCCCCGCGGCCAGCAAGGGCCCCAGCACGCCGGCCGACGCCCCGCCCGCGCCCAGCAGCAGCACCGTGGTGCCCTTGAGCGGCAGCCCCGCATGCGTCTGGATGTCGGCCACCAGACCCAGCCCGTCGGTGTTCTCCGCCTGCCAGCCTTGGGCATCAAAGCGAACCGTGTTGGCCGCTTGGGCCAACCGCACCCGTGCGCTCAGGCCCGCCACCAACCGCGGCACCTCGAACTTGAAGGGTACGGTGACGTTGCAGCCCCGCGCGCCCGAGGCCGCCCACCAGGCCAAGGTGGACTCGAATCCATCCAGCGGCGACAGGACACGCTCGTACGCGATGGGATGCCCGGTCTGCCGCGCGAACTCGGCGTGAATGAAGGGCGATTGGCTGTGGGCCACCGGGTGACCGATGACGGCGTAGCGGTCGGGCGGGTGGGCGCTCATTGGGTGATCACGACGGCGTCAGACCGGCATCAGGGTGTGGCCGAGGCAGCGGGTGCCACGGGCTCACCTGCCCCGTCGACCTCATTGCCGCCCTCCACATCGATGGCCAGGGCCAGCGGAGCAGAGGCCTGCGCGAGATCATCGTCATCGTCACCACCGCTTGCCTCGTGGTCTTGTGGCTCAGCATCCAGCCGTGCCTGCAGCGTGGCGTGCACGTCCAAGGTGAGCAGGTCCACGCCTTGCACGCGGGCCATCAGACGCGTGCCGCGCGGCAGAGGTTCGGCCCCGGCCACCTTGAAGACCAGGGGCAGTTCCTCGGCACGCACCAGGCCGTCCTTGAGCACGGTGGCCGGAAGTTCGTTGACGCCGTTCTGTTCCAGCCATCGCAAGGTCCAGTAACGCTCGATGCCGCGCTGGAAATCGGCATAGGCTGTGTAGGCGGCGTCGAAGGACGACACCACCGAGAACAGTTGCGCATCCTTGGGCTTGAAGGGCGCGGCCAGCGCCGCGGTGCGGCCGTGCCGTGCACAGGCGATCACCTGCCACTGATTGACCAGGTCCACATAGCGGCGCAGGGGGGAAGACGCCCAGGTGTAGTGGCTCACACCCATGCCCGCGTGGGGCGCCGGCTTGGTGCCCATGCGCACCTTGATGCCCGGGGCCAGGCTGGCCTGGCTGCGGTAGATGCCCGGCACGCCCAGTTCGGCCAGCCACGCACCCCAGCTGCTGTTGGCCAGGATCATCAGCTCAGCCACCAGCAGGTCCAGCGGCGAGCCACGCTGGCGCTGCGAAATGATCACGGTTTCGCCACCGTGGGGCGGCTCCTCCTGCGTCCCGTCCCGGCCTTCGAGCTTGAAGTTGAAGTCCGGTCGGTTGAAGTTCTCGGGCTTGCCGCGCACCACTTCGCGCTGGGCCTTGAGGTGTTGGGCCAGGCGGAAACTGAAGGCCAGTTCCCGGTGAAAGGGAAGGCTGGCTTCGCCGGTGGACAGCAGCGTGTCTTCGCTGATGTGCGCCTCCAGCTTGTCGTGGCGCAGGTTGGCTTGCACATGCACGCGCTCCAGCCGCGTGCTGCGGTCGCGGATCTCCAGAGTGGCTTCGTCCAGCGTCACGTAAAGGCTCACGGCCGGGCTGGCACGGCCCTCGACCAGGGTGTAGGCCTGCACCACCTCATCGGGCAGCATCGTCAGCTTGTGACCGGGCATGTAGACGGTGGACAGGCGCTGCACGGCGATCTGGTCCACCGGCGTGCCCGGCGCGATGGCCAAGGCCGGCGCGGCGATGTGGATGCCCAGCACCACGGTGCCGCTGCCCAGCCCGCGCACCGAAATCGCGTCATCGATCTCGGTGGTGCTGGAGTCGTCGATGGAGAAGGCCTGCACGCCATCGGCCAGCGGGAGATCATCCTGCACCAGGGGAGCTTGCACCTTGGCAAAGCCGCTTCCCTTGGGGAAGTGTTCGAACAAGAAGCGCTTCCAGTGGAACTGGTAGGGACTGTCGATGGCGCCTGCACCTTTGAGCAGGTCCAGCGGTGAGCGCTGGCTGCGGCGGGAGGCCTCCACCACGGCCTTGTACTCGGGTGCGTTCTTGTCGGGCTTGAACAGAATGCGGTAGAGCTGCTCGCGGATGGGCTGTGGACAACTGCCTTCGCTGAGCTCCTGCGCCCACTGTTCGATCTGCGCGGCGATCTGCTTTTTGCGCTCGATGCCCAAGAGGGCTGCCTTCAGCGTCTCTTCCGAGGCCTTGCGAAACTGGCCCTTGCCCATGCGACGGAAGTAGTGTGGGGCCTCGAACAGGCGGATGAGGGCGGCCGCCTGTTGGACGGCGCCTGCCTTGGGGTCGAAGTAGTCGCGCGCCAGGTCGGCAAAACCGAAGTCGCCCTCGGGAGCGAATTCCCAGGCCAGGTTGAGGTCGATTTCTTCTGAAAGTGCCCGCGCGCGGCTGAGCAGTTCCGCCGGAGCCGGTTCGGCAAAACGCAGCAGTACGTTGGCCGCCTTCACCTTCACACGCTTGCCGGTATCGAGCTCAACCTGCATCGAGCTCTCGGCTTCGGACATCACTCGGCCGGCCAGGAATTTGCCGGCCTCATCAAACAGGGCGTAGTTCACCCGCGGATTGTCGGCGGTTTTTGCGGTGTCTGCGGTTGTGCGCCGTGCCCGCGCAATGGCCTCAGATCGTCAATCCGCCGGCCACTTCAATCACCGCGCCATTGACATAGCTCGCATCGTCGCTGGCCAAAAAGGCGTAGACGCTGGCGATCTCTTCGGGCTTGCCCAAGCGGCGCAGCGGTACTTCTTGGGTCATTTCGGCCAAAACCTTTTCCGGGATGGTGTCCAGGATGTGCGTGGCCACGAAGCCCGGCGCCACGGCGTTCACCCGCACGCCCTTGGGGCCGAGTTCACGGCTCCAGGTTTTGGTGAAGCCGATGACGCCGAACTTGCTGGCCGCGTAGTTGGTTTGCCCGAAGTTGCCGTACAACCCCACGATGGAGCTGGCGTTGAGGATAACGCCTGAGCCCTGCAGCACCATGGTGTCGGCCACAGCCTGGCTGCAGTGGAAGACGCCGCGAAGGTTGACGTCGATCACGGCGTCGAACTGCTCCAGGGTCATCTTCTGCAGCCGCGCATCCTTGGTGATGCCGGCGTTGTTGACCAGCACGTCGATGCGGCCGAACTGGGCCTTCACCGCCGCGACCATGGCGTCGACCTGGGCTCGGTCGGTGACGCTGAGCGTGAAGCCTACTGTGCGCTGCGCCGGGCCGCCAAGCTTGCGGCATTCGGCCACCGCGGCGTCCACCTCAGCTTGGCGCAGATCGCACACCACCACCACGGCGCCTTCGGCGGCAAAGCGCCGGGCCGTGGCCAAGCCGATGCCCTGGCCGGCGCCTGTGATGATGCAGACCTTGTCTTGAAGCTTCATCCTCGAACGCTCCGCGATGTCAGACGCCTTGCTTGTTCAGCGGCGCCTTGAGGGCTTCGCTGATCAGGGCCAGGCTGTCCTCCAGGTGCGCACGCGCCATGCCCGACCAGCCGCCTGCGCTCAACGCGCCGCGCCGGTCGGATTCGAGCGGGCGCGCCACCATC